>WNGG01008427.1_pt1 | contig 11357 bp, 16 predicted proteins | sample 5400661 | NCBI WGS metagenome assembly WNGG01 (sample SAMN13153372, study PRJNA577476) | soil metagenome | isolation source: 100 cm soil or saprolite under Garry oak tree replicate 1 | place: USA:California | collected 2016-06-15 | reverse complement strand
CGGTCATGCCGCTCTCCTTCAGCGTCTTGTAGAAGTCCGCCACCGCGGCCCCAAACTTCGCGGACGCGTCCTTGCCGTAGATCGCATCCGTGAGGCTGTTCAGCAGCGCGGGGATCTTCTCCGAGAAAGCCTCGAGGAGTTCTTTCACTTCGTCTGGATTCATCATTCCGTGTTCTTCCTTACTCATTTCCTTCACCGACCTTGTCTGAGTCCTCACGAGGCTGGTCCTGGTATTTGCCGACGCCGAGCACTTGTGACCACTTCTCGGCCACTTCTTCGGCCACACGGAACGTCCGGGTCCGGGAGCCGGGCGTGGCGACGACGATGCCCTGCCGTTCCAGCTCCTCGAGCCGAGACCGCACGATCCGGCGGGACGCGGTCCCGCGCTTCCCCTTAACCGTCTCGGTGATCTGGGAGATGTTGCGGTCCGGCCGGTCGAACAGCGCGACGACAATGTGGCGCGAGATGTCGTCCTTCAGGCCCGGGATCACCAGATCCGGCGAGACCTTGCCGTACTTCGCGTAGAGGTCCAGGATCCGGAAGTAGCCGCGTGAGACGTCCTGCAGGCGGCCGACGTAGGCCATGAGCTCCGTATACGGCCGCGTGACATCGGACAGGGCCGACCGCAACGCTTCGATCTGGGCTCGAAGCTCCCGGATTTCCTTTTGCAGGTCGTCCTGAGTCATGCCGTAGCGCCAAGAGGGCGGTTCTGCTTAAGATTGCGAGCCTCGCCTCCAAGAGCGTCGTTGTCGGCAACCGGAACCTTCTTGACCGATCGCCGAAGTCATCGGCCCCATGGGGAAGAGCACGGTACGGGTCGGGTCCATCGTGATCGACGTCGACAACTTCGCTCAGATGATGACCTTCTGGCAGGAGGCCCTGGGTTATGCTCCGGGGAGGCCGCCCACTCCTGACGACCCGTTTGTGATTCTGAAGGACCCGACCGGAAAGGGGCCTAACGTGTCCATCGACCAGATGGAGCCCTATCGGGGCCGATTGCACCTCGACCTGTACACGGACGACCCGGACGGAGAGGTCGAGCGGTTGCTTCAGCTCGGCGCCACGGTCTACCGGCCTCGCGAGCCTGATGAAGACTTCGTCGTCCTCGCTGACCCCGAGGGCAATCTCTTCTGTGTCGTCGACACGAGAAGTTAGTCGGCGTACAGGCGGGAAAACGTCGACGAGTTCATGACCTGTTCGTTGTATCCCCACGCATGGCCGACATCCTCGAGCTCGTCGTCCGCTACGCGCACATCGCTTCCGCCATCCTGTGGATCGGCGGCCTCGGATTCTCCGTGATGGTCCTCCGATCGGCGATTTCGCGGGTCGGAATGCCGGCGCGAAAGGACACCATGCTTCAGCTCATCCCGCTCGCGAATCGCTTCATCCCGCGGGTCGCGATTTCCACCATCGTCTTCGGTACGATCCTCTACCTCATGATGGGCAACTTCGACGCGCAGAATCTCTGGGGCACGACATGGGGCCGAGCGATGCTTGCCGCATTGATCCTCTCGCTCGGTCTGCTCGTCTTTGGAATCGGATACGTGCGGCGCGCGGCCGAACGGATGCTGAAGCACCTCGACGAAGCCGACTGTACCCATGGGCCCGAGGTCGCTGTCCTTCAGATGACATCGAGCCGCGGACAGGTCGTCGCCCTCGCGTGGGGATTCTTCATTCTCATCCTCATGGTGGTCGCGACCGGCGGCCTCTAACCGCGCATCCGCGCAAAGGAAAAAAGCGAATCGATCTATCCATTGCCGTGGCCCGCACCAACTCGAGCATCCAGATCCGCGCCGCGAATCGGCGAGACATTCCCGCGATCGTCGAAATCGCAACCTCCTCGGTGGATGAGGACGAAGATGTCGGGTTCGGGACGGTGCGTTCGGAGTCCCTCTTCACGGATGTCAGCCGGCTTTCAGCCGCCTGGCGCGAGCCGAATCACGTCCGCGCCGAGGAAGTCCTGGTCGCCGAACTCCAGGGTCGGATCGTGGGCTGCGTGACGGTCGAGGATCGGGGCGAGGTGCTCGAGTTGATCAACATCGACGTTACGCGCGAGCGTCAAGGTCAAGGGATTGGCACCCGCATGGTTCGGCTTGTCGAGGAGCGGGCCCGCAGTGAAGGCAAGCGCGCCGTGACGCTGGGGACGAGCCGGAACGCCGCCGGCGTTGCATGGAAGTCGTTGCCGTGGTGGTTGTCTCGCGGCTACCGCATCACCGGCGAAGAAGAGAACGAGTGGACCCGATCGATCGGACCGGGTACTCGCGAGATTCGAATGGAGAAGACGATTCCCCGAAGGATCGAGGTCAGCCTGAGGGATGTCGCGCAAACGGATCTCCCCATCTTCTTCGATTTTCAGCGAGATTCGGCCGCCAACTACATGGCCGGGTTCACCGCACGGGACCCGACGGACAAGGAAGCGTTCGCCGCCCACTGGAACCGGATCCTCAACGACGACACGGTGCTCGTGAAGACAATCGTCTTCGACGGACGCATGGTCGGTAGCGTCGCGAAGTTCGTCGACAAGGAGTTCGGAAAGCCGGAGGTCACCTACTGGATCGGCAAGGAATACTGGGGCTTGGGGCTCGCAACGAAGGCCCTCAGGCGGTTCCTCCGGGACGTGACGGCCCGCCCGATCTACGGCCGCGCAGCGAAGGACAACGTGGCCTCGATCCGTGTCTTGGAAAAGTGCGGCTTTCGCATGGCGGGTCAAGGCGAAGGATTCGCCAACGCCCGCGGTAAAGTCGTCGAGGAAGTGATCCTGGAATTGAACGACCCTGCCGCCCGCTGACTTCGGCGGACGCGAACCTTACGCGGCCACCGCGGGCGGCCGGTTGTCCGCCCGGAGCCGCAGCTCTTCGGAACCCCAGAGGAACAGGGACATCCACAGGGTGAGAGACATGAGTCCCGCCGTGAGCCCGATGAGCGCGATGCCGTCGTTCTGCGTCACCCGCCAGAGGACCGCGAGGCCGGAACTCAGCGAGCCGGCGACGAGGGCGACGATCCCGGAGATGCGAGCCTGCCGGATGCCCACGCCAAGAAGGATCCAGTACAACGTGAACCCCAGAGAGATTGCGGCGCCTACATTCACCGCATCGAGGAATCCATGAAGATCGGGGGCGTAAACGAGTCCGAGGAAGAGGCCCAGCGAAATCCGCAAGACGGCGACGCCGGAGGCCGCGGAGAACGCCAGCCCTGCGAGTCCGAGGTACGCTCGCTGGCTCGCAGCGAAGCGGGCGCGATCGTCCCACACGAACCAAACCCCGACAGCGAACACGACGGCCATCGTCGCGATGAAGAGCGTGCCGATCAGAGGAAGCCACAAGACGTGCAGGCTCAGGTATAGCGAATCCTGTCCCGCGAGACCCGAGGACGGCAGCAAGTAGCCGACGTACTGGAAGAAGAAGGAAAGGAAATACAAGCCAATCGCACCGGCGATGCACAAAAGTCCAATACGCGCACGCGAGCTCAGGGACAATTGAACCCTCCCAGCCTCTCAGGCGCACAGAGGCGTTTCGAACGATGAATGTTACGTTCCGGCTAAGCCCCCCCCCCGGCTCCGCAACATTCGATGTTTCCATTGTCCAGATTCCAGGTAGCTTCTTGCGCTCAACGCGGGTTCGTCCCTTCCGGTGGTGCGAAGAACACGAGGACTGCCAAGGTCTCGAGGATGTCGTGGAACCGATGTTCGACGTGGGCGGGAACGAAGACGACGCTCCCCGGACGGACCTCCCGATCCTCCGAACGCACACGAATCCGTGCGCGACCGCGGACCACGTAGTACACCTCGTCTTCAGCGTGGGGCGTCTGCTTGTCCTCCGCGCCTCGAGGGAGTTCGTAGAGCCCACAACTCATTGACGCGACCCGCAAGAACTCGAGATACGGTTCGCCCCGCCGCCGACGAGCCTCGAGGAGATCCGTGACTTCATGAGCGTCCATTCCAAAGCCTCCTCCCCGGGGAGCGAGTCCTCGGATAAAGTCGCGTCGGCCAACGCGGTATGGTTAAGTAGGCCGGCTTCTTCGCGGAGGTCGTCGATGGCGAGCGACCCTTCTGAGGATGAAAAGAGGCGACGGGACAGCCCGCCGCCGGTCGAGTTCATGCGGCCCTCGGAAACCCAAGCACCAGCGCCTCCGCGGGACCAACCGCCGGCGGCATGGGTCCCTCGGCCGGAGGATTACCAGGTCCCTCCGTCATGGGCCGGTCCAGCAGCCCGGCCGGTGGGTCCCTCGAACCTCCCGAAGATCGCCGCGGTCTTCCTCCTGTTGTCCGGGATCCTCGGCATGGCAGGTGCGATCGCGAATGCGGTCTCCCTGCCCTCCGTGCAGGACTACGCGAACTTCACGACGAACACCTCGCCCGAGACCCTCGCCTTCCTCCAAATCTGCGGCCTCGTGTCAATCTGGTCGCAGGCGTTGGCGATCCTCGGCGGGGTCATGGCCTGGCAACGGATGAATTGGAAGCTCACGCTGGTCTGCGCAATCTTCGCCCTGTTCACCTTGGGCTACTTCCTCTTCGATGCATCCCTGGCCGGTCTCGTCGGTCTGATCGTCACGATCATGGCACGGCGGCATTTCGCCACGTAAGATACTGTATCTCAGGTGTCACGCCTGAGAATTCCCGCGAGCGCGAATCAGGAAGCGGCACACCGGATCCCCCGCGACAACTCGGTGAGACGTCTCGACATCCGCTCGAATGAGATTCTGAAACATTTCCCGCTCGACGCCGCACGCCTCCGGATAACTCTCGGCGACGGCCATGATCGGGCAGTTGTGTTCGAGCATCTCGACGACGTTCTTCCGGGAGTGGCCCACTTCGGCCATGTAGCCGCCCTCGTCGCGGATTTTCACGAGTTCCCCGACCCGGTCCGATAGGCCGCCGTCCGGGATCCGGTTCCGGTTGGCATCGAGGACCTCCTGGGCTCGCTGCTTGAGGAGCCGCACGACCGCCTCGCGGCCCAGTTTCTCTTCAATGAAATTGAGGGCGCACAGGGTCATGTGGGTGTACGCCTCCGGGAAAAGCGTCGCGGAGTTCTTGCTCAGGTTGAAGAATGCCCGGGGTCGGCCGCGGCCTCCCGCTTTGAATGAACGCTCCACGAGGCCTTTCGCCTCGAGCCCATTGAGGTGCTTCAGCGTCGCCATTTTCGAGATCCGGAGTTCTCCGGCCATGTCCGTGAGCGAGACGGTCCCGCGCCGCTTCAACGTCAGCAGGATCTGCCGCTTCGCCGACGAGAAGCCCGCCTCGAGCGCACCGGGGTCGACCTCGTGAATCTCCGCCATGGGCGGGAAATGGGCTTCCAATATCATATACCTATTCGTTTACAAAATGGGATTTCGAAGTCCGCCGAGTGATGAACGGCGCAGAAAATTCAAGGGGGCGGGGGTGCCGCCCCGTATGGTCTATGGCGATGGCGGAGAACTGCCTTTCCTCTTTCGCCGCATCGTAATGGCGAGGATGATCAAGAGGACGATCGCGATGATCGCGACCGCTCCGATCGCCGCGAGGACGAGGCCAGCGAACAGTCCCGTTGCTCCGGGCAGTTGCAGGTCGGCCTGCACGTCGGTCGTCACGCTCGGGTCATGGACGATCGAGGCGCCGCCGAGGAAGCTCAGTCCCGCGAGGAGCGCGAATCCGACAAATGCGTCGCCTCGCTCGCCGATCGCGCCAAAGCGGACGCCGGCGATGATCTGACCGTAGACCGGCGCACTCGCGCCGTCGACCGTGCTGTTCGACACCCAGAGGAAGCGGCCGATGCGCGTCCAGTTGCCGCCGAAGTCCACGAAGGGACTCTGGAGTCGGCGCGCGAGCAGATACGTGCCGGTCGTGTCGTTCGCGGACTCGGCGCCGGTCGCCGTCGTGAATTGTGCGGTGCCGGTCTCCCCCATCCGAGCGAGTACGCGGCTCTGGAACCACGCATCGACGAGTGCGGCGGGGATCCAGTTCCCCACGATGGCGCCGATTTCCAACAGGATGCGACGCGTCGCCGCGGGGTTGTTCTGTGCGGCGAACGTCCAGCCTTCGATGTCCTGATCCCACTTGAGGTCGTAGTGGAGCGCCTTCCCGCTGACCGTCAAGTCGCTCAACCGCGAGATGTTGGTCACGACCGTTCCGCCGCCGATCTGGCCCAAGGTGACTTGCCATTGAGGTACCGTTGCGTTGTCCACTTGCACAAGGGACGCATTCAGATGGAATGTGAATCGGACGAGCGGCAGCGTGCCGGCGACGCTTCCCGTGTAGTTCGCGATCGCGGCATACGGGAGGCTCTGCGCGCTGAGGTTGAACGTCCAGCTCCGGAAGGTCGTCCCGTTGGCCTGGACGATCGGACTGGCGGTCCAACTCGTGTTGAGGTCGACCTTCTTGTAGAGGGTATCCGCGCGGTTGATGTAATCGCTGAACCGGTCCGTCGTGCTGTTGTACACCCGGGCGTAGTTCGCGATCCCGTTCCCGTTCGAGTCCCTGAACTCGACGAGCGAATCGAGCTTGACCGCATAGAGCGTGTAGATCTTGATCGGCCGGTTCTCTGCGACCGTTCGGCCTTGCTGGTCGACGACCTGGGCGACCCCGAGATACCGCGCCTTGATCGCGACGATGTAGATGTTGTTCGGGTTCGCAGCCGTCCCGTACACGACGCCGAACGCGGCGTCCGTGCCGAATCGAACGAACACGTGGTCGCCTCCGCCGAGCGCGGTCGTCGGGCCGGTCTCTTGCACAAGCTGGTCGTTGATCTGCGTCGCAGCCCGTGCCGCCGGGGTCACGAGGACGGCCATGCCCGCCGTGGCGATCAACAGCAAGCCGATGAGAATCGCCTTCGCGTTCATGGGAAATCAGACCTCTTGAGCATCCCCGGCTCGCGACGTACCATTTGAAACTTTCCGGGCAATTGTCAATCCCGATCATGTCCAATTCGAACGCACGCGGCCGGGTGAATCGAAGTCGAATGGGCCGAATCCGGTGTCCCGCTTCGGAAGGTTCTTACAAGGCCGCTCCGTTCGCACGCCCGATGAAGACCCGGACCCTCGGTCGCACGGGGCTGAAGGTCTCCGAAATCGGATTCGGCGCATGGGCGATCGGTGGCAACGCCCACGGGAATTCGTACGGTCCCACGGACGACACAGAATCGGTCGCCGCGGTCCGCCACGCGAGCGATATGGGCGTGAACTTCTTCGATACGGCGGACGTGTACGGATGGGGTCACAGCGAGGAGATCCTCGGGGAGGCCCTCAGCGGCCGTCGCGACGGCGTGCACATCGCCACGAAGGTCGGTGGGGATTTCTACCACGGAGGCGTCCGAATGAACTTCGACTCGGGATACATCGCCTTCGCCCTCGAGCGGTCGCTCAAGCGGCTCCGCACGGACCACGTCGACGTCTACCAGCTCCACAATCCTCCGGCCGAGATGATGGGCGATCCGGAGACCTACGAAGCGCTCGAGGCCCTCAAGGCGGAACACAAGATCGACCACTACGGAGTTTCCGTCCACGAACCGTCGGAGGCCGCTCTTTGCCTGGGGGCCGGATCACCGGAAGTCTTGCAGATTCCCTTCAGCCTATTCCGACAAGAGTGGATCGACGAGACCTTCGATGCGGCACGGAAGGCGAACGTCGGGATCATCGCGCGGGAGCCGCTCGGGAACGGCTTCCTCACTGGGACGATTCGACCGGACGCACGCTTCCCTCCCGGAGACATCCGGCATCACTGGCCTCCGGGGATGGTCGCCGGCCGAGTGGCGGCCGCCCGGGGACTCTCGTTCCTCGCCCGACCCGATCGCACGATGGCCCAGGCGGCGTTGCAATTCGTGCTCGGATATCCCGAGGTCTCCGTCACGATTCCGGGGGCGAAGACCGTCACGCAGGCCGGGGAGAACGCCGCGGCGAGCGATGCGCCGCCGCTCTCGAAAGACGACGTCGAGCGAGCGCGCCGATTGTACGCGAAGGATTTCGGAATGTGAGAGGCGCTACTGAAGCTTTTTAGCCAACCCGCCATTAGCTTCCTCTGGAGAACAGCGCGGATGTGGGCCCGATCCGACCTGATCGCCGAGTTGAAGGGACTCGGCCTTCTGCGCACGGGGGACCTCGAGCGCTCGTTCCTCCGAGTCCGACAAGAATCGTTCTTGCCGGAGCGGTTCGGGCTCCTCGCGTACGCCGACATGCCGCTGCCGCTCCACGAGGCGCCGCACCCGACCACGATGCCGTCCGCGCGCTGCCTGATCGCCGCGCTCGATCTGTTGGAGCTCCAGGGTGGCCTTCGGATCCTCGTCGAAGGCTGCCGCGGTGGATATCCGGGTGCCTTGCTCGCGGAAGTCGTCGGCCCGGAGCAGGTGGTCGTCGTCGAGACGGACACCGAGCGCCGGAACCGGACGATTCAACGAATGCAGGCAGCGGGGTTCGGCGACGTCCGCGTCCTCCCGACGCTGCCCGATGAGACGTTCGATCGGATCCTCGTGCTGGATGCGACGCCACCGCGGCAGCTGCTGTCCCGACTCGCGGACCCGGGCTTCCTGATCGCACGGGGTCGCGGCGTTCACGATCTCGCGTTCGTGAAACTCATCCGCAATTCGGGAGAGACCCTCCAGATCACGTTCAACGAGGCTCCTTCCGCGGCCGTCGAAGGATCGCGGGACGAGGTGGCCCCTGTCGACTTCGGCCGGCTCTTCGCGGTCGAGGACTTGCTCGCGCACGCCTGGGAAGGCCGCGTGACCGGCCATTACGACCAACACTTTCGGGACATTGCGGTCGACACCTTTGCCGGTGGACCGCTGGACCTGAACGCGTTTGACGCGGCGGAGGAACCGTGCAAAGACGCGGCGCGACGGGCATTCCAGGCCGCGTACATCCTCCAAAGTGCCGGGGACCTCGAGCGGGCCGCCGACGCGTACGAGCGGTCGATCCGGCTCGCGCCTTCGGGGGAAGGCCATACGTTCCGTGCGTGGACGTTCAGCTTCATGGGCCGCTTCGACGATGCGATCGAAGAGTGCAAGCGCGCGATCAGCGTCGACCCGTCGTTCGGGAATCCGTACAACGACATCGGGGCCTACCTGATCGAAATGAATCGGCTCGACGACGCGATTCCGTGGCTCGAGCAGGCGATCGCGGCGCCGCGGTACTGCTGCTATTTCTACGCCCACACGAACCTCGCTCGGATTTACCTCCAGAAAGGGATGCGGGAGAAGGCGCGCAAGTCGCTGCTCGCCGCGCTGCGTGTGAACCCGGACTACGAACCCGCGCAAGAGCTGCTTCGTCGGATCGACGGCCGCGCCGGCTACTTCGCCTGACGCCCGAGGACCGCGTCACGCAAAACCGCGAAGTCGGCCTCCGAGAGGGTCGGCTCGGGTCCCCGCGAAACGAGGACGTCCTCCGGGCCATTCGACGTCGTCAACTGAAGCCGATCTTCGACCCGACGGTTGCCTGCGGCGTCGACTGCCGCGCGGACGACGTGTTCAATCTCCCGAACCGATCCTCGATCGATCGAGCGCTGGACCATGTATCCCTGGAATTCCTTCACATTCCATGCCCCGTGGACCTCAAGATGGGCCCGGAAATCCAGCAGGCGGCGGTCCGTGACGAGGAGCGTGCCGCCCTGCACCGGAAGGAGGATGAGGGGCCGTTCGCCGGAATCGAGATGGGCGCCGAACAAGGACAATCGGTACGGATCGCGCTTCGCGCTGCGGGCCATCCCGAGGAATGCGACGTCATCGAACGCGTCCGCGTCTTGCATTTCAAGCGGCCGAACGACTCAGGGGACATGAAGGTTCGTCCTCCGCCGACCGGAGTCAGCCTTAAGGCAACCGCGTCTTTGGTACCTCGGAAACGTGCCATCGACGAAAGTGACGGAGGCGAAAGCGGCCCTGGAGCGGGGCGAGTTCGATGCCGCCTTCCGTCTCTCCGCTGAAGCGCAGGCCGAGCTGCCCGAGGATCCGGAGGCCCGCGAATTGTATGCGGTCATCCATCTTGCGAAGGCGATTCGCCTCTCGGACCACGCACGCGAGGCGCGTCGGCTGGACTTGCTCCACCGCGAGATCGATTACGACGTTGAGTTCCAGGACAGTCCGGAAGTCGCGCGCGCGTACGACGAGGCGACGGCCGCAATCGATGATGTCCTGCGGGTCGCGCCGGACCATTGGAAGGCCCGCATGCTGAAGGCCGCCCTCGTCTTTCGCCGCGATCGCGAGTCGGGACGGCCGCAGGCGCTCGAGATCCTACGCGCCCTGGCCGAAGCCGACCCGACGAACAAGCAGATTCCGTTCACGATCCGGAAAATCGAGCGTCCCTGCGTTCGCTGCGGCGACACGGGATTCTGTCCGCATTGCAAAGGTCGCGGGCAGCGACGGGTCCTGCGCATGGAACGAAAATGCGAACGATGCTACGGCCGCGGCATCTGCCCGGCGTGTGGCGTGCTGTGATCATTCCTCTTCTTCGTTCGGGTCCGCGAGAGCGGGGTCCCGCCCCTCGATCCACTCGACGCGGTCCGCTCGACCGAGCTCCCCACACTGGAGGCATTCCCAGCCGAGGGCATAGTCCTCGAACATCACGAGGCCCCGCTCCTCCTTGGCGCATTTCGGGCACGGTCCGGGCACATAGCCGCTGACCCGAAACGCCCGGATGACAACCTCGGTCATGGACGGATCCGGCGAGACTCAGTCCTCGGGGGCGTCATCTTTGCCGGTCGGATTCATGTACCAGTCGGGCACGCCCTGCTCGCCGCCGAGGTCGCACTTCGGACAGACGTAATCGAGGATGGGGTAGTTTCCGTGGGAGTGCTGGACGAAGAAGACCTTGTCGGAGCCGCACTTCTCGCATTTCTGGGGCTCCGCCCCGATGTTCTTCCGGCTGAACATTGTGCGCGCCACGCCGGCGGGCGAGCATAAACTTGCCGGTCATCGTAAGGTCTTTGGGAAAGAGGCGCGGTCGGCCGGACGTGTTCCTCCGGTTCTCCCGATTTCGGTTCAAGGAAGGCAAGGAGACGGAAGGACTCGAGATCCTCCGACGGCACGCGGCGGCAGTCAGGGCTGCTCCGGGTTGCCGGGACGCGTGGCTCGCGCAAGGTCAGCATCCGGCGACGGAATGCGTCGTCGTCGCGTTGTTCGAGGACGAGGACTCGTTGCGACGCCTCGAAGGCAAGCTCCGTTCCGATCCTCTGAGCGGTGGCGATTTCTTTTCGCTTCTCTCCCTGACCACGCAGCCGCCCGAGGTGACGCAGTACGAAATCCGGTCCTAGTCGATCGTGTGGCGACACGCTTATGCTCGATGGACGGCATTCCGACCGGGGGAGAGCATGGCGGTCGGCTTCGTCGCCCTCGACAGGCGGATCAATCGAGACACCGAGGCGCTCCACGACTTCCTGTGGCACGGGGAGAAGAAAGACG
>WNGG01013113.1_pt1 | contig 11358 bp, 9 predicted proteins | sample 5400661 | NCBI WGS metagenome assembly WNGG01 (sample SAMN13153372, study PRJNA577476) | soil metagenome | isolation source: 100 cm soil or saprolite under Garry oak tree replicate 1 | place: USA:California | collected 2016-06-15 | reverse complement strand
CTCCAGAGATCGAGCCACCAGGTCTTCGAGAAACACCATGCGCAATGCCTCGACAGGAGCTTGATCCAGAGCAGCAAGAAAGCGGGAGAGCGTCGAGCGCACAGGCAAGCGATTTCGTCCGAATAGCGCCATGAACGTGTTAGCAAAAGGCTGCAAGCGCTCATAGAACGCTTCGAGTGCGCATTCCCCGCTGATGGCGTAACCCAGTAGCACATCGACAAAGTCAACAACCTCGTAGTGCCCTAAACGACGGCGCGCAAAGTGCACGCGTCCTTCAATGGCGGATGTGTGCTCCTTGTTCAAGGAAATTTGTTTTCTTCCCTTGTAAGGAGGCACATTTCTGCGCCTTTTAGCTACCCGCTCTCACCTCGTTGCGCAATTCGTGGGACGTTGTGCCCAATTCATTGCGCCTGCCTGGGGGGCCGATAAATCGGCGATAAGACGCATCAACTTAAGAAAAAGCTCATCAAATGCTAGAAGGGTGAGTGGAGGAAGGAGTGGCTGGTATGGCGCGGCAGGAGGACTGCACTGTCATGCTGAGCGCCGCGATGCATCTCGACGCCCATGCAGACAGACCCTTCGCTGCGGCTCAGGGGGACAAGGGAACCCTCAGGGGGACAACGGAACCCTGTCATGCTGCGAGGTTGATGCGTATTGGGGCCGATAAATCGGCGATGGGCACGATAAATCGGCCCCTACAGCTCATCCCATTTAACAGTCAATGTTCATCTTTAACAGTCAATGTTCATCATTGCGCCCCTACAATGTTTTTCCTACCAGTGCTTCTTGCTCGAGGGGGCCGATGGCGGCGACCGTCAGAGCATTGAATGGAGAGAAGCGGCGCAGGACAGCTAATGCCTGCTCCTCGGTTACAGCGTCGATAGCAGCTTTCACTTCCTGGATCGTACGCAGCTTGCGTTCATACCACCAGGAATGCGCCAATGCTCCCATTCGTGAACCGGAGCCCTCGCCTCGCATTACGTTCTCGCTCTTCAACTGAACTTTGGCCCGCGCCAGTTCATCGGCAGTGATACCTTCTTGCTCTAGCTTGTGTAGCTCATTCACGATAACTTCCAGGCATTCGTGCCCCTGCTCGGGCGTTGTGCCGGCGTAGATTCGGACAGCCCCAATGTTCCTGTTTCCCGAGAGACCAGCCGAGACGCTATAGACCAGCCCGCGCTTCTCACGGACTTCGACAAAGAGCCGCGAGGCCATACCGCCGCCCAGTATTTCGCTGATTACTAGCGCCGCGTAATAGTCCGGGTCGGTATAATGGGGGAAGGGGAACATCAATCCCAGGTGCTCCTGTTTGCCTTCTTGATGCTCGAGGGCAATGTTTGATGCAGGAGATGGATGTTGCTCCGACGAGAGAGGAGCGTGTCCACTCCAATCACCGAAGAGCTGCTGTACCTGCTCAACTACGTGATCCCAGTCGAACTTGCCCGCGATCGCGAAAAGAACGTTATTTGGTTGATAGCGTGCCTTCCAGAAGTCTCGCAAGTCCTTTCTTTGCAGCGTCTGGACGCTCTCCGTTGTGCCCAGGGATGGACGAGCGAGCGCGGAACCACGGTAAAAGCTGGCGCGTGCAAGGTCAAAGATGCGGCTCATTGGTTCATCGTCGCGCCGGCGAATCTCCTGTAGTACCACGCTGCGCATTTGCTCCAAATCGTCCCTGGGGAAGGTCGGAGTGAGCAATATTTCTTGCACCAGTGGCAGCGCGGCATCAAACCTGGTGTTAACCATCTGAGCCATCAACCGCGATGTCTCCCAGCCCGTACTGGCTCCCTTGCGTACTCCCAGGGACTCGAACGCCTCGTTCAAGGCGCGCGCGTCCTTCAGTTTCGTGCCCTGGAAAAGCATATATTCAAACAGGTGCGCGAGGCCCTGCTTCTCTTCAGGTTCATGAATTACTGCCGCTTCAAGCTGAAAGCCGAGGGTGATTGAATTCAGGCTGGGCATATACTGGCCAACCATTTCAAGGCCATTGGATAGTTGATGGTAGAAATAATTGGGTGGCAGGTTCAATTGATCATTCATGTATCGCTATGTTCCTTTCTGAACAGCAGTGCAGGTGTGATTTGGAAAACACCGTCAGTATACCACAACATTGGAATGATCCAGAGATAAGGATGTGATCTTAACTGAACCCGGCCCAAATCGGAAAATGGTCAGAAGCGCTCTCCGCGTCTCCCTCTCTGATGATATCGTACGCAGACAGGCGTTCCGCAAGCCGTGAAGAGGCAAAGATAGGAAAAGGATGGTTTTCGGCATGGATCACCGGAAGACGACTGAGCCAGACTACATGGTCTTTGTTCGTGTTATGAGCTTCACCGAAAGTGAGGCTCATATCTAGTTGGTGTGCAAGGGATTCAGCGTTGGAGCGATTTCTGGCTTCTTGAAGAGCGACGATATCTGGCTGCTGCTGTTGAATGACGCTGGCAATGAGTGGAAGCCGATTTTCTCCTCCAGCAAGAATATTGTTTTGTGTTACAATTGCGGTACTGACCGTCCTTACTCAGCCTATAGAGCGTGAAGTTTCCCCGAAGGGAGATGGTATGGATTTCTCCCTCACCGATGAGCAGAAAATGATTCAGCAGACTGTACGTCGTTTTGTGACAACTCCCCACAGCTAAAGCTGGGGGCTTTTCAGTTCGACCGGACTCCCAGCGGAGACCGTCCCTGAAGGCCATGCCCTGGCCTTTGCCAAAATGTTTTTCGCGGCATTCACATCACGGTCGGCCACATAGCCACAGCAAGGACAGATATGGGTACGCACCGAGAGAGATTTCTGCACGATTTCGCCACACTGGTGGCATTTCTGGCTGGTGAAGCGCGGATTGACTCGCATGACTTGATGTCCAGCATTTGCAGCTTTGGCTTCAAGGATGGCGAGAAACGCGCCCCAACTGGCATCACTGATGGATTTGGCCAGAGACTGATTTTTGAGCATGCCACCGATGTTCAAGTCCTCAACGACGATATGGTGATAATGATCAGTGTACTGCTTGGCCGTCTTGAAGTGAAAATCACGGCGTTGACGCGCGATCTTGAGATGGGTCTTTGCCACGTTCTTGGCCGCTTTCCGGCGTCGGTGGCTGCCCTTTTTGCGCCTGCACAAGGCCCGCTGCTTGCGTCTGAGGGTCTTCTGAGAGGTGCGATAATAGCGCGGGTTCGCAACCGTCTTGCCCTCAGAGTCAGCCAAGAACACTTTCAAGCCAACATCAAGACCGATATCAGGGTGAGAACACTGACCGGGGAGGTGTTCTTGTGGCGCTAGTGTTTCGCACACGATGAGGGCGTACCAATGCCCATCCGCACGCAACACCAGATGCACCGTCTTGGGGGTGCCCTCCAGCGGGCGATGCAACTTGATCTTGAGGCAATGTCCGATCTTCTTGGGCACGATGAGATGTTTTTTGTCCTCATGCAAGTACACGTCTTTGCCGTACTGTCGGAGTTGGATGGAATGCCAACGGTTCGGTTGCTTGAACCGAGGGAAGCCTACAGCAGAGATGCTCTGCTGCTTGGCGGCAAGAAAGCGCTTGAGAGACGTACTCAGGCGATCAGCCAGCATTTGAACGGTGGTGGCAGGAACAGGTGCCCCTTGTCCCTTGAAAGCCATTTCCAGGTCATACTTGCTGGGGAAGGTGCCTTTTTCCTCATACTGGGCCTTGACGGACTCAAGCATCTCGTTATAGAGGAGGCGCGTCTCTTTCAAGCACTGCATGAGCAAATGGGCTTGCTGCTTCTTCACGAACAGGCGATACTCAAAGGTTCTCATGCAGCTATTCTCCCATAACCAATGAGAAGTGTCAAAGGGATAGTACCGCCTGCGGGCGGGCGGCAATGCACCCACATGCCTGAAGGCAGTGGCCCTCTTGCCGCATTTTTTGTAGATCGCGAACTGATGCCTCTTGAAAACGAGGTGCTCCAATCTGAAGGCAAATACCCGACGGGCATTGAGCCAGGTCTGTATCACGACCTTCAAATGAAGGCCAGGGAAATGGGCTTCTGGGGCATCAATACGCCGGAAGAATACGGCGGCGCGAACCTGGGGGCCGTGATGACGGCTCTGATTATCATGGAGTTGGGACGCACACTTGTCCCCTTCACCTTTGGTGGAGCTGCCGATAACATTCTCTATCATGGGAACGAGCAACAAAAAGCCGAATATCTTATCCCTACCATCGAGGGAACGCGCAACTCCTGTTTCGCGCTGACCGAGCCTGGCGCAGGCTCTGACCCTTCGGCTATTCGCGCCACAGCCTTCAAAGATGGCAACGACTGGGTTATCAATGGGCAGAAAGTCTTTATCACTGGCGGCAACGAGGCCGATTTCGCCATGGTTTTTGCCGTCACAGATCGCAGCAAACCACCCCAGAATGGCGGCGTGACCTGCTTCCTGGTCGATCGGTCAATGGGCTGGACATCTCGTCCGGTGCCGACCATGGGCGGCTGGTCCCCTGCCGAACTCTTTTTCGAGAATGTGCGGGTGCCAGAAGACCATGTGCTGGGTGAGGTAGGTCAGGGGTTTTCGTTGGGCATGCAGTGGATCGGCCAGGGCCGCTGGCTTATCGCCTCGCGCTGCGTGGGGACCGCCGAGCGCCTGCTACAAATGGCTGTAGACTTTTCGAAGCAGCGTGTCACCTTTGGGCAACCCATTGCCGATCGCCAGGCTATCCAGTGGATGCTGGCCGACTCTGCCGTAGAAATTCAGGCCACCAAGTGGCTGGCATTTCACGCGGCCTGGAAGGCCGACCAGGGTCATGATAACCGTCACGAGGCCAGCATGGCCAAACTGTACGGCTCCAACATGGCGAATCGCGTCGTTGATCGCGTGATGCAGATCCACGGCGGCATGGGCTATACGCGGGAGATGCCTATTGAACGGTGGTACCGGGATTTGCGGGTGACGAGGATATATGAGGGGACGGATGAGATTCAGCATTTTATTATTGCAAGGGATTTGTTGAAGGGGTATGTGAAGATTGGGGCGTGGGAGTAGGTTTTACTGTTCGCTGATGTACACCAATGTAAGCTCATGTAAATGGTATTGGGAGTCAAAGTTAACAACAAAACATCCAAGTCTGTCATGTTGGGTAACAACTGACCTGGGTGTTTTGTTGCTATCAGCGTATGGTATACTACGCACAGAAATACGGCGTGTTTGGCAAGAAAGGTGGGTGTTATGCCAACTCAGGAAGAGAAAATCACCCTTTTAGAGGAGAATATCACAATCCTGCTTGGTATTGCTTCAGGACAGGAGAGAGATATCAGGAGTATCCAAGTTGGGGTTATGAGCCTTGACAGGCGTTTTGATGCTCTTGAAGGGCGATTGTTCGGCATGGATCATCGTTTAAGCACCCTTGAAAAGCGATTTGATACACTAGAGCAGAGTGTGAACAGTCGTTTTGATACACTAGAGCAGAGTGTGAACAGTCGTTCTGATACACTAGAGCAGAGTGTGAACAGTCGTTTTGAAGAGCATGGTAATAAGCTCGATCAAATCTTGCTCTTACTCAATATGCTTACCCCTAAACCAGATCCGGGAACATAACGGTTTGAAGGAAAGAAAAATACCCTGGTTCTATTGCTCTTTAGAGCATGAACCAGGGTATCTGTTATATTTGCTGTTTCAGGCCACCTTAGTGAACCAAAGTAAATGGGTTTGGGTGTTAGGAGAGTATGGTATACTACGCGCAGAGATACGGCGTGAGTGACCAGAAAGGTGGATTTCCTATGGCGACACAAGAGGAAAGGCTACAGATAGTAGAATACGACCTCAAACATTATAAAACCGAAACGATTAAAGCCTATGGCGACACGGCAATGGAATTGGTGATGGTCAAAGGACTGGCTGAGGACGCAGTGAAGCGTCTCATGGGTGTGAGAAGAACACTTGACGAACATACAGTACTACTGAACAAACAAGGTGAACGCCTGGACCGACTAGAGACAACACTTAGTGAGCATACAACGGTACTAGAAGGGCATACAGCACGGTTCGACCGCTTAGAAACATTGCTCGCTCAAATCCTTGCACGCCTGCCAGAGAAACCCTGACCTATCTTTGCAGGCTATAATAAAACGCCCTGGCTTGTGTTACCCAACCAACCAGGGTGTTTTGTTTGTAGTTGAGAGTGTGGGGCTTCCTTGCTTCCTCTGTAAGAGGAAGTGTTTTGAGTTAGTGTAGTGGCTATTTCTGCTGCATCTTTGAGTGAGAACCGTGAAACCCTGTTTAACTCTTCTTTTCATCTGCACAAAGATTGTGACTTTTCTGAGATGCTGGAGCGACAGGTCGTGACAGCATCGTAGGAGCAAGGCACTATACTCCAACCAAAAGGAGGATTGTTTGTATAGTTGAAGGGGCTGGCGCGAAACCCTGACGGGGAGATGAGGCGCTTTCTCCACCTCTGAAGTAGTGGACACATGTAATTTGATAGATGGAGGAAGATCATGGCAACACAATCGAACCAAGCAGCAAGAGGAAATGCGCTGCAAATTCCTCATTCGATCCACCTTCTCCCAGGCGAGAAGGCCGTTATGTCGATACGGCCCTCCCGTGTTTTACTTATTGGAAGACTGCTCCTCCTAGCATTGCTTCTTGTGCTGGTACTCGTTGTAGCGACCTACGGGCCGATTTCATGGCCGATAGCGATCGGTGCCGGCGTCGGTGCTGGCGTGATTGTCCTGGCGCTGCTCGTGTGGATACGGCACTCCAGCAGTTTCCATTATGGAAGACGGCTCCTCCTAGTATTGCTACTTGTGCTGGTACTCGCTGTAGCGCTCCACGGGCTGATTTCAGAGTCGATAGCGATCGGTGCCGGCGTGATTGTCCTGGTGCTGCTCGTTTGGATGGTATCGATTTACATCTACTATAGGTACAATATCTGCCTTCTGACAAGTCATCGCATTATCCAAATCAAACGCAGCCTCCTGCTGATTCGGGAAAAGCGTATTGAGACGGAATATGACAATATTCGCGAGGTCAGAGTTAATTTCGTGCGTCTCTTCCGCATTGGTACAGTGGACATTGAAATGATGAGGAGTACTTCGCCCGACATCCGTTTAATCGGTGTAGATCGCCCCCTCGATATACAGGACGAGATCTACGAATTACGAGATAAGTTTGAACAGGAGCAATATGGGATAGAACAACGATCAGTACAAAACCTACAAAACCTATTGGCTGCAATAGCAACTCAGACGAAAACGGGCCCATGAGTGATATCCAGGATTCGCTAGCGCATTTCTGGTGCGCGGGTGAGTGAACACCATGAGTTCCTGAAGAAGTGTTGGGTAACGCAAGCTAGTGGGTCAGTTGCCACATACGTGGCATTGGTGCTGGCTCACAAGAGCCGTAACACAGGGAGATATCCAGAAGCTAATGCCGCAAGACCTGGCAACTGACTCACCAGGATTAGCTTCGAGCCGCAGTCGATCAACACGATTAATAGTGTTCCTCGTCGTATGAACCAACATATCCTTCAGAGAGTACAAGTGAGTTGCAGACTGTCGCTGTATTGTGACCGGACATAATTAGTGGTGGTAAATGGGTTGAGGGGGCAGGTTGCATTGCAACAGAACGTGGGAACATGACCCTCTTGTCAAATGAGCGATTCTCCAGGAGTGCATCGACGAAAACGGGCTTGTGTCTGCGTTTACCCAACAAGACTCTCCATGTGTTATCATGTGCGTGGGACCCTCTCTCGAAAGCGGCGTCGCGTCCCCTGGATATGCGTCTTCGCACTCGCGTCTTTCCAACGCGGAAAGAGACCTTGCGTATGGCTGATCGTGTCGGACAAATCCTTGGCAATTACCAGCTGCTCCGCCTGCTCGGGCGCGGGGCCTTTGCTGAGGTCTACCTGGCAGAACATCGCTACTTAGAGGTCCCTGCTGCCATCAAGGTCCTCCATGTGCGCATGGAGCCGGACACCCAAGAGCAGTTTCTGCGCGAGGCCCGCACGATCGCGCACTTGCAGCATCCCCATATTGTGCGCGTACTCGACTTTGGCTTCCAGGACCAGACCCCGTTTTTGGTTATGGAGTATGCTCCCAATGGCACCTTGCGCACACAGCATCCTAAAGGGACACGGCTCCCCTTAGAACAGGTCGTGGCCTATGTGAAACAGATCGCTTCGGCTCTTGATTATGCCCATCAGCAGCGGGTGATCCATCGGGATGTCAAACCAGACAATCTCTTACTCAACGCCAACCACGAGGTGGTGCTCAGTGATTTTGGCCTCTCCGTGGTGCAACGCACCCTGGACTCCCTCTCGATGAGCAATCCAGTAGCAGGCACCCCGCTGTATATGGCTCCCGAACAGATTCAGCGGCAACCGTGCGCAGCTAGTGATCAATATGCACTCGGCATTCTGGCGTATGAATGGCTTGCGGGGGAAGCGCCTTTTCGCGGGAAGCTCTTTGAAGTGTTCAGTCACCACCTCTATCAACCACCGCCCAGCTTGTGCGAGCCTGTGCCCGACCTTCCAGTCGCCGTGGAAGAGGCCGTGTTCAAAGCGCTTGCCAAGGATCCTGAGCAACGCTTTGCCTGTGTCGCAGACTTCGCCTCGGCGTTAGGGGAAGCATGCTCTGCCATCCAGCCGCTCACCTTGCCTGGGCTTCCCAAACCGCGGACACAAGAGCCGACAGTTTCCCAGAGCACGCCGTTTGTCCCTCCTTCAACCGCAAGAGAACAGGAAGGGTCTTCTTTCTCCACGCAACCCATGCTCATGACGGCGCAGCAAAGAGAACGTGGACAGGAAAGAATGCCCTTAACGGCTCCTGGCCCCCTGCTTCACAATCAGCCTATCTCGAAGCAGGTCAAACCGCCTCTCGCGCAGAACAACCGTCAGCGCTTCCTGAAAAGAGTTCGTGCCTTCTGGATTGAGGGGGTGCTGGAACATTCCTTGCATGGAGACGCCCTCATCACTCTGGGGCTACAAGAACAACTGGATGCACTCGCGAACCCCTGGCACCTGGTGCTCCAACATCTTGATGCCGCACCACGCTCGTTTCCGCTCGGAACCCGCATCACCGAGGTCTATGATGCGGCGAACGGAGAACTCTTGATTCTTGGTGCGCCCGGCTCTGGCAAGACGACGCTCTTGCTGGAGTTGGCACGTGATCTACTGGATCGAGCCGAACAAGACGAGCAGCACCTCATGCCCGTCGTCTTCAACCTGTCGTCGTGGGCAGCAAAGCAACCCCGTCTCACTGAGTGGCTGGTCGAGGAACTCATCAGCAAGTATCAGGTGCCGCCGAAACTGGCTCGCGCATGGGTTGACACAGACCAGATTCTTCCCCTGCTCGATGGACTCGATGAGGTCCCTGCTGAAAACCGGACCGCATGTATCGAAACCGTCAACACGTACCATCAGGAGCATGCGTTTCTTCCACTTGTCGTTTCGAGCAGGAGCGCGGATTACCTGGCACAAACCGCACGAGTCAGGCTGACAAGTGCTGTCACCATCCAGTCACTCACACCGCAGCAGGTGGATGACTACCTTGCAAGTGGTGGAGAGGCGTTGTGGGCACTGCGGGTCGCCCTCAATCAGGATGCAGCACTGCGTGAGCTGACCGAGACGCCATTGATGCTTAGTATCCTCACCTTGACGTATCACGATCTGCCCGTCGAGGATCTCTTACGAGGAGGGATTGCTCCAACACATCAGCAAGTCTTTGAACACTACACAGAGCGGATGCTCAGGTATCGGCGGGCTGAGAGGCGCTACCCCCAAGAGCAGACGACGCACTGGCTCGCGTGGCTGGCACGGCAGATGAAACAGCACAACCAGACCGTCTTCTACATCGAGCATCTGCAACCCAGCTGGCTCTCTGGAGAATGGATGCGCCAGGCCTATGACCGTTGGGCGGTTCGGTTTCCCGCCATCCTCATGGGCATGCTTGCCAGTCTTGCTATCAGCACACTACTGTATTCCCTATTCTCCTTCTCTCTCTCAAGTGTCACCGCATTCCTCGCTCTGAACATCGTGCTTGGCGGATTCATTGGATGGCTGTTGGGTAAAGGGAGGACAACACAGCAATCGCACCAGAGCAGTGGGAAAGCCAGGAGGCTCTCCTGGCCTCCTCTCGTCAGATGGCTGGTAGGAGGGATACTCATTGGGCTAAGCGCGGGGCTGATGGTTGGGCTGAGTGACGCGAGCACCGGGCTGATCATCGGGCCAAGCGTCGGGTTGGGCAGCATCCTCCTGCTGGTGGTGCTTGAGAAGGGCAACACGACGGCGTCAAGCTTGCAGGCACCACTACGATCCCAGAAGCCGAAGTGGCAGCACCTCATGAAGAGTGCTGACGTCAAAAATGGAATCCTCGTTGGACTGCTCCTCGGGCTGAGCGTCGGACTGGGCCTCGGGCTGAGTGCCGGACTGGCCCTCGGGCTAAGTGCCGGGCTAATCGTCGGGCTGATCTTCGGGCTAACCTCCGGGCTGAGTGCCGGGCTGAGTTGTGGACTCCTCAGCGTACTGCTGATTGGGAAGCCTGTCGGTATCTCCCTCGCCGACGAACTCGTCTGTTCGTGGAGGAGGCTTTGACGGAGCCTTCTCGCGAAGAAGCATCTGAAGACCACTCTGCGTCTGACGGTACTCGTTGGGCTGAGCTTCGGGCTGAGCGTCGGACTGGGCCTCGGGCTGAGCGACGGGCTAACCTTCGGGCTGAGCGTCGGACTGGGTCTCGGGCTGAGCTTCGGGCTGAGCGTCTGGTTGTTGCTTGGACTCTTTCAGGGAGTATCGAGTGAAACCATTGAGGATCGCCACCGTGTCGTCCCCAATCAAGGCATTCGCCGTTCTGCACGCAATAGTCTCGTGCTTGGACTTATCAGCACAGCAATCGTTTGGCTCGTCTGTGGGCTGAGCATCGGGCTGAGCGAAGGGCTGAGCTACAGATATAGGCTGAGCGCCGTGCTGAGCTTCGGGCTGATCGTCGGGCTGATCATTGGACTCAGTGCTGGACTCCTGGCAGGACTGCTCAACGGGGGGCTTGCCTGTCTGCGGCATAGCATGGTACGTCTCCTGCTCTGGCGTGCTGGTTCAAGCCCCTGGAACTATCCACGCTTCCTCGACTATGCCGCCGAGCGCATCCTCCTGCGCAAAGTTGGCGGCGGTTACATCTTCGTGCACCGCTTGTTGCTGGAGTATTTTGCATCGTTGGACAGCACACCAACGCCCGATACAGCCAGCGCGAAAAAGAAACAGGCATAGCCAGCCTCATGATGGATACAAGCAGGTATGATGGTACCTCTTTTTCCGCTCCTAAACTCTGAAAAGTAGGGTAAACTGACCTCTTGGACAAGGGAGCTAGCCTCGTCCAAGAGGTCAGTCGATGATGCGCTTATAGCCGTTG
>WNGG01009176.1_pt1 | contig 11358 bp, 9 predicted proteins | sample 5400661 | NCBI WGS metagenome assembly WNGG01 (sample SAMN13153372, study PRJNA577476) | soil metagenome | isolation source: 100 cm soil or saprolite under Garry oak tree replicate 1 | place: USA:California | collected 2016-06-15 | reverse complement strand
GCTTCTTCTTGTGCGGCGGCGGCGGTAAACCGGCCTGCCCAGCCTCCCCGTCGGGCACCGTCACGGGGACAGTGGTTGCGGCCGACGTGCTCGGGCCGGCCGCGCAAGGAATCGCGCCCGGCGACCTCGCCGCCATCATCGCGGTGATCCGGGCCGGCTTCGGCTACGCCAACATGCACACGCCGTTACATCCGGGCGGCGAGATCCGGGGCCAGATTCGCGGTGACGATGGCGGCGAACACGTCGGCCGTGTAGTGCGCGCGCAGCACAAGCACCGCGCCCGCCTCGAACAGCACGATGGCCACGCCGAGCAGCACGAGCCACGGCCCGCCGAGGCGCATCAGCTCGAGCGCGCCGTACACGGCGATGGCGGTGTGGCCAGAGAAAAACAGGTCGGTGGCCGTGCCGTACGTCACGAGGAGCGAGGGCACGCCCGGGCTGCGCCAGATCATCCCCTCGGGCGGCGCGAACGCGCAGAGGCCCTGGCAGAGCTGGCGCAGCGCGTAGAGCAGCAGCAGGCCGACGAACGGCCGGAACGTCGGGCCGAAGATCGCGGCACCGAGCAGGAAGAACCCGAGCAGGTCGATCACCGCCGAGGACGCGATGAGCAGCGCGTTCGCGCCGCGCGGGTGAGCGTTGAGCCAGCGGTTCCAGGGTTCCGTCCAGTCGTGGACGGCGTCGCCGATCCCGCGTGACGGAAACGGCCGCGCGCCGATCAGGCGCTGGGTCCAGAACCAGAGCCCGAGGCCGACGGCCACGAGCGCCGCGCGCGCGACCCAGAGCGGGGCGTCAGCCATGCATCGCCGCCGGCGCGCGGTCGTCGCCGCTGCCGACCACGGCGCGCATGTCGCGCACGAGCGAGGCGCGGTCCAGCAGGAGCACGATGCCGGCCACCACGAGGAGGCAGCCCGTCACCAGCACCGGCGCGGTGAGGCCGACGGCATCGGAGGCGACGCCGATGAGCCACGGCGAGGCCGCGTCGCCGAGCAGGTGCATCACGCCGGTGGTCACCGCGAAGCCGCGCGCGCGGAGGTCGGCCGGCAGCACGTTGGCCATCGCCGCGTTCAGTGGGCCGATGTTCATGAAGAGCAGCAGGAGCGTGACGAACGTCGCGGGCCAGAAGACCGCCGGCGACGGCGCCAGCACCGCCGGCAGGGTGAACGCGATCGAGGCGACGAGCGACCAACCGGAGAGCACGAAGTGCGCGCCGGGCACGCGCCGCGTGAGGGCGTCGCTGAGCCGGCCGCCGATCAGGGTGCCGATGAACCCCGCCGCCACGAGGATCAGCCCGAAGGTCGACGCCGCGGTGGCCAGCGGGATGCCGCGCTCGCGCACGAAATAGGTCGGCATCCAGGTGGCCAGGCCGCCCATCGCGAACGTGTAGATCACCTGCGCGGCGGTGTTGGAGACCCACGAGCGCCGGGCGACGAGGGCGCGCAGCGAGGCCCCGAGCGAGAGCGGCGTGACGGCGCCCGCGCCGGCGGCGTCGCGGGCGCCGCGGCGCGGCTCGACGAGCAGCAGCAGCACGAACGCCAGCACCATGCCCGGCGCACCCGCCACAAAGAACGCCGCGCGCCAGCCGAAGTGTTCGCCCACCAGCCCCCCGACGACGTAGCCGAGCGCGCTCCCGACCGGGATGGCGGCGTAGAAGATGCCGAGCACGCGGGCACGCCGCTCGGGCGGGTAGCAGTCCGACAGCAGCGACGGCGTCACCACCGCGTACGACGCCTCGCCGACGCCGACGATGGCGCGCGCGAGCAGCAGCAGCGCGTAGGTCGGCGCGAGGCCGGAGGCGACGGTGGCCACGCTCCACAGAAACACGCCGGCCGCGGCCAGCCGCATCCGCGGGCCGCGGTCGCCCGCCCAGCCGATGAACGGGCAGACGAGCGCGTACGTGAGGATGAACGCCGACTGGAGCAGGCCGCCGGCGGCGTCGGAGATCGACAGCGAGGCGAGCATCAGCGGCAGGGTGGCGGCGCCGACGTAGCGGTCGAGATAGTTGAGCGCGTTGAGGCCGGTGAGGACGCCGAGAACGGTGGGTGGCGACTCCCGCCAGCGCCTGGTCACGCGCGGCGCTCCGCGGCGAGGCGGGCCAGCGCCATCGCCTCGCTCACGAGCGCTCGGCGCTCCGCGATGAGATCGGCGTGCAGGCGGCGATCGACGACGAAGCGGCCGAAGGCGCGCGCCTGCCGCACGACGCGCTCGAGCCGCGCGCGCCACGCCAGCGCGATCAGTCCCGCCGGCGCCAGCAGCAGGAGGAACACGACGAGCGCCTCGACACCGGCCACGCGTCTCACGAGCCAGGCCTCGAGCGCCCAGCAGAGCGGATAGAGCACGAGCCCGGCCGCCATCTTGTCGGTGGCCTCCTCCTCTTCCGTGCGCCGCATGGCGGCCACCGCGACACGTGTCAGCGCGTATGGCAGCGCGTGCGAGGCGATCCCCCAGAGCGCCAGCGGCAGCGTGATCGCGAGCTTCGCGGCGTTCACGACGGTCCAGCGCACGACGACGGACGGCGTGTACGGCCGGCCCACCTCAGCGTCGGAGAGCCCGCTCTCGCTCAGGTGCGCGCGATAGGCCTCGAGCCGCCGTCGGAACTCCGCGACGCGCTCGGGCGCGCGCTCGGCCAGCGCGCGGGCCGCGCGCATCACCTCGCGCCGCCACGCCAGCGACGCCTCGGCGCCGGCGGCGGCACCGCCGCGCTCCTCGCGCCACGCGCGCTCCAGCGCGCTGGCCAGCTCGAGCGTGTGCTGGTCCTCGGCCTCCACGATCTGCGCGCGGATGGCCCACGCCAGCCGCTCGGTCAGCCGGCGCACCGTCGCCTCGGGCTCGGCGGCGTAGGCGGCCACGCAGTCGTCGACCTGCACCGGCGCGCCGACGGCGATCAGCGCCGAGGCCACGCGGAACGTCCCCGGCATCCGGAACACGAGGCCGACGGGCAGCAGCGTCACGCCGTGGCGCCCGCCGGCGGCCTCGGTGCCGAGCAGCAGGCGCGCGACGCCGGTGCGCAGCGGCAGGAGCGTGGGGACTGGCTGCGTGCGGCCCTCGGGAAAGATCAGGATGGCGCCGCCGGCGCGCAGGTGCGCGATGGCCGTGGCGAACATCGCCTCGTTCTTCCGCGGATCGTCGCCCGCCTCCTTGCGGCGGTTCACCGGCAGTCCGCCGACGGCGCGCAGGAACGGGCCGACGAGCGGGTGGCGGAAGAGCGGGGCGTTGGCGAGCACGGTGAGGCGCCGCGGGAACGTCGCCATGATCAGCATCGGGTCGACGAGCGAGTTGTGGTGGTTGGCGGCGATGATCAGCGGTCCGCTCGACGGGATGCGCTCGGCGCCGACGACGTCCACGCGCCGGTAGAAGAGCCAGAGCAACAGCCGGATGAAGCCTCGCACGAGGCGATAGCCCATGGCGGTCGCCAGCATCGTAGCGTAGGCTCGGGTCCGGACGTCAAGAATGCCGACGCGCCAGCAGCTCCTCGAGCAGGACGCGCGGGATCTCGCTCGGCTGGGCTACGCGCAGCAGCTCTTCCGCGAGATGGGCGGCTTCTCCAACTTCGCCATCTCGTTCTCGATCATCTCGGTCCTCACCGGCGCCGTGCTGCTCTACGGCTACGGCCTCAAGCTGGCGGGGCCGGTGATCAACACGCTCGGCTGGCCGGTGGTGAGCGTGCTCACGCTCTGCGTGGCCGCCTCGATGGCCGAGCTCGCCTCCGCGTACCCGACGGCGGGCGGCCTCTACTTCTGGGCGTTCCGCCTCGGCGGGCGCGGCTGGGCGTGGCTCACCGCGTGGCTGAACATGATCGGCCAGGTGACCATCACCGCCGGCATCAACGTGGCGGCCGCGACGTACCTGATCGGCGCCGCCACGCGCATCGCCGGGCTGCCCGCCGACGTCGCGGTCCCCGTGTTCGGCTCGGCCACCAGCTGGTACTTCCAGCTCGCGGTGATGGTCGCGATCATGATTCCCCAAGTCCTCATCAACGTCTTCGGCATCCGGCTCACCGCGCGGCTGAGCGATTTCAGCGTGTGGTGGCACGTCGGCGGCGTGCTGGTGATCGTGCTGGCGCTGGCGTTCCTCGGCGCTCATCACAACGATCCCGGGTTTCTCGTGCGCCACGTGACGACGGCGAGTCCGCTCGAGGCCTCGTCGGCGGACCTCGGCGGCGGCCGCACGGCGCCCGCCCTCGTCGTCGCCGATTACAAGATCCCGTCGCCGCTCTTCGCTCTGGTGCCGGGGCTGCTCGCGCTCTACGCCGCCGCGCCGCTGGGGCTCGTGTTCGTGCTGGGCTTGCTCCAGGCGCAGTGGACCTACACCGGCTACGACGCCTCCGCCCACGTCGCGGAGGAGACGGTCATGGCGCGGCTCAACTCGGCGTGGGGCGTCTTCCTCTCGGTGGCCGTCTCCGCCGTCGTCGGCTACGCGCTGCTGCTGGTGCTGACGTGGTCCATCCCGAAGGGCGACGTCGCGGCCACCGCCAACGACGCCTACCCCGTCTTACACGTCGCCTACGGCAATCTGCCGGCTGCCCTCGGCCACGTCGTGGCCGTGATCATCGGCGTGGCGATGTGGCTCTGCGGGCTGGCGTCGATCACCTCGATGGCGCGCATGTGGTACGCGTTCGCGCGCGACGACGGCATGCCCGGCGCGCCCTATCTCAAGCGCGTGCACCCGACGCTGCGCACGCCCGTGTGGTCGATCGTCGTCACCAGCGCGCTCGCCGTTCTGATCACCGTGTACGCCGCCGCCTACTCGGTGGTGACGTCGATCAGCACGATCACGCTCTATCTCGCCTACGTGATCCCGATATGGCTGAACTGGCGAAACCGGCGCCGGAGCAGCGGCGAGTACGCGACGCGCGCAACGGCGCCGTGGAGCCTCGGCCGCTTCGGGGGCGCCATCAACGCCGTCGCCATCCTCTGGGTGCTCGTGATCAGCGTCGTCTTCGCGCTGCCGCCCAACGAGCTGGTGCTGTGGACGATGCTGCTGCTCGGCGCGCTGATCGCCCTGTACTGGGCACTCTCGGCGCGACGGCGCTTCGTCGGCCCCGCCGGGGCCGCCTCGACTCGATGATCCTCGTGGCCACCTCAGGCGGGCACGATGATGTGCTCGAAACCCTCCGCGTAGGAATATCCCTTGTCCTTCCCGAGCGTGGCGGCGCGATTCCGCATACGAGTCTCCACCGCCTTGACATCACCGACCTGGCTCGCGTGGCAGCGGATCGCCTCGAGCTTCAGATCCATGGTGGCCGTGATGTCGACGACGAGATGCGGCCGCTCCCACTGGATCACGTACACCTCACGCACGTTGTGAGGCTCGTATTGCGGAAGGAGCTCGGGAAAGGCCAGATGATCTCGCGCGAGCGGGTAGACGCAGTCGAGCACGACACGGCCGGTGGTCCGGTGATCCCGATGCCAGTGGGCGAAGTGATCGTATGCGCGGCGCGGGTTGAGCGTGATGATCAGGTCAGGACGCCACCGTCGGATCTGGCGCGTGATGTCTCGCCGCACGTCGCGGGTATCCTCGAGCTCGCCGTCCTCATAGCCGAGAAACTCCACGTGCGCGACCCCGAGCACCCTCGCGGCTCGGCGCTGCTCCGTCTCGCGAATGGGCGCGAGCTGCTCTGAGGTGACCGTCCGGTCGCCCGATCCCTTGTTACCGTTCGTGACGATGACATAGCTGACCTCACAGCCGTCCTTCACCATCCCCGCGATGGTGCCGCCGGCCAGGAACTCGGGATCATCCGGATGCGCGGCGACGAACATCACGCGTTGATTCGCCACGCTCATGACTCTCGTCCGTCGGTTACGAGAGCGGCCGACATCGCGTTCGCGCGGTGCCGGCACGCCCCGGCCGCTGCCGTGAGCAGCGCCGCTCCCAAGACAAAGGGAGCGGACAGATCGATCGCGTCCGCGAGAGCGCCCATGACGAGCGGGCCAACGATCTGGCCACTGTCGCTCATCGTGCGAAGCCAGCCGACCGCCACGCCCTGAAGCGGACGCGGGACCTGATCGCTCGTGAGCGCCGTCGGGATGGCGGCGACGAAGCCTGCGGCGGCGCCGATCGTGAAGCTCCAGAGGCCGAGGGCCACCGGATGGGTGAGAAATGCGACGCTTCCCAGGAACAACGCGTACGTCAGCAACCCCGCGGTCAGCACCCGAGCGCGTCCCCACCGGTCGGAGGCACTGCCTCCGAGCCACAGCGCTACCAGTCGACCGAGAACGCCCAGACCGACGAGGAAGCCGACGACTTCCGGGCTCACGCCTCCGCGTTGGAGCAAGTACAGCGGAAACAGAAACACCAGGAGCCCGGTCTGAATGGCCGTCAGCAGCGCGCTGGTCACACCCATGAGGAGCACCGCCGGCATGCGCAAGACCGTGCCGAGCGAACGCGGAGGATGCGATCGTGACGACGTCGTCCCGTCGGCGCGGAGCCGCGCCCAGCGTGCCACGGCGATCGCCGCGACGACCATGCACGCCGCTTCGAACAGAAATGGGCTCGCGACGCCGACGTCCTGGTAGAGCCAGCCTCCGGCCGCGCTGCCCAGCAACAGCCCCGACGTCTCGCTCATCAACAGCAGGCTCACCGCCCGCCCCCGGCGCCGCGCGGCGGGGACGTCGACCACCGCCGTCGTCGCCACGGTCGCGAACATGGCCCAGCCCACGCCTCCCATGGCGCGGAGGGCGAGAAAAACGCCGTAGCTCGACGTCAGGATGCTCGCGACGTCGATGCATGCGATCAACAGCAGGCCGCAGATCATCAGTGATGAGCCAAACCGTCCGAGGAGATATCCCGTCGGCAGGTTGGCGAGCCATTTCCCCACGCCGAACACGACGGGAATCAGCGTCACCATCCGGTAGTTCGCCGCGAACGAACGCTGAAGGTAGAGCGGCATCGAGGGGCGGAGAACGCCCTGGCCGAGATTGAACAAGAGCGCGGCCGCGAGGACCGCGAGGGGCGCTCGGAACGGTCGCTCGCCGAGGTCAGATGTCACGCTCGGTACCCTTCCCGCTCTCCAGGCATCGGCACGTCCCGGCGTGACGCCCGGGCGCCGACGTCAGCATTCGGTGCGAGACCTCTTCGAGCTGGTGGCGAAGCAGCTCGAGCTCGGCGATCTGGCGCTGAACGGCGGCGAGCTGCTCCCGGACCAGGCCGAGAAGTCGAGGACGGAACGCCGGACGCAGCCCGCCGGTCACACTGCTGACGAGGGTCTTGAGCTCCTGAAGCGGGAGCCCCAGGGCGCGCGCTCGACGGACGAAGCGAAGCCGCTCCACGCTGGGCTGATCGTAGCGTCGAAAGCCCGACGCCGCGCGGCTCGGCGTCGGCAACACCCCGATCTCTTCGTAGTAACGGATCGTGGTCGCCGCCACGCCGGTCGTCCTGGCGACTTGACCGATGCTGAACGTTTGGTCCATCGAGGCGCCTCCTCTCGAACGCGGGCAACGATAAACCTTCCAGCGACTGGAAGGTCAAGGCGCAGCGTAGACAGACGCGCGGACACCGACCGCCTGCAGGCGGCCGGTGTCGTGCACCGCAGCCTCCTCGTCAACTCCTGTCGGATGGCTACCGTATCGCAGGCATCATCGCGAGCCATGCCCCTGCGCCGATGAGGAGGAGGCCCGCGACACGCCCGACGAGATCGCCCCGCGGCACCATCTTTTCCACGAGCACCGCCACCGCGAGGGCAGCGACCCCGAGCGGAGTGGATGCGCTCTGCTCAACGCTTGCCTGGTGCGTAGTACGGCGCTTCGCCCGCCCGATGATCCGTCACGTCGACGACGGCCGACACCTCCGGGACCCGCTCACGCAGGAGCCTTTCTACGCCTTGCCGGATCGTCACCTCGGCGAGGCTACAGCCCTGACAGCCACCTTCGAGGCGGATCCGTACACGACCGTCGCTGGCATCGACAAGCGTCACGCGTCCGCCGTGCGCCGCGACGGCGGGATTCACTTCCTCGTCGATGACCCGCTGGATTCGCGCGACGGTGTCGGCGTCCGGCACAGCCGGCCGTGTTTGTCCTGGCCAGACGACGTGCACGGCAGTCACTTGCGGTACAGCAGCACGCAGCAGCGGTTGGATCCGCTCGATCGCGGGCACGATAGCGCCGGGCGAGCCGCTCGCTTCCAGTGTTACGACTCCGTCTTCGACCGATTTGACTCGCAGCTGGCCGCCTCGGGCGATGATGAACGGAGCCACGCGTTGCTCAACGACGTTCGCGACGACATCGATCAGCGTACTGGGTACGGATCTCGGCTCGATGGGTCCACGCCCGCCGCCCGCACGTGCGATCGGCTGGAGAGCAGCCTCGAGGTCCGTGATGAGATTGTCGGGGGTTTCGAGTCCGATAGAGAGACGCAGGAGGTCGTCGGGGACCGGCGACGACGCGCCCTCCGTACTCTTCCGGTGTTCGATGAGGCTTTCGACGCCGCCAAGCGACGTCCCCCGCTTGAACAGAGTCGCGGAGCCCGCGACAGTCATGGCCTCGCGCTCGCCACCGGCCACGCGGATCGACAGCATGCCGCTGAATCCTCCGCTCATCTGGCGCGCGGCGATGTCGTGACCTGGGTGTGACGGCAAGCCCGGGTAGAGGACCGCCGAAAGCGCCGGGTGACCTTCGAAGTGACGGGCCACCGCCAGCGCCGTCTCGGACGCGCGCCTGACGCGAAGAAACAACGTCCGCATGCCGCGCTGGAGCAACCACGCTTCGAAGGGTCCGAGAACGCTACCGGACGTGCGGCGCCACACACGCATGCGCTCCCAGAACGGATCGGCGCGGGCCGTCACCACGGCGCCCGCCAGCACGTCACCGTGCCCATTGAGGTACTTGGTCGCCGAATGGACGACGAGGTCGACCCCGAAGTCGATGGGGCGGGTGAGCACCGGCGTGGCGACGGTGTTGTCGACGGCCACACGGACGTCAGCCGCGTGGGCGATCCGGACCGCGGCGTCCAAGTCCGTAACGTCCCAGAGCGGGTTGGCCGGCGTCTCCAGCCACATGAGGCGCGTCCGTCCCGGGCGGACGGCGGCACTCAGCGCCGGAAGATCGGTCGGGTCGATGAACTCGACGTCGAGGCCCCACGCGACGCCAAAGTGCGCCAGCCACTGGCGGACGCCCCAGTAGAGAACCCGCGACACGAGAACGTGATCGCCCGGTAGTAGCGCCTGAAAGACGGCCGTCGCCGCGGCGCTGCCGGATGCGAACAGCATGCAGCTCGCGCCCGACTCGAGGGTCGTGAGCAGTTTCTCCGCGTGATCGTAGGTAGGATTGTCGGAGCGGGTGTAGGCGAGACCGGAGCGGTACGTCCCGTCAGGGTTGCGCTCGTAAGAGGTCGACGGATGGATTGCCGGAGTGATCGCGCCGGATGCAGCATCGACGTCGCCCAGCGCTTGTGCAGCGAGCGATTCAGCTGACCACTGACCATTCATGTTTTCCCCTCCGGTCGGTCGACCGCCTCTTACGGCCGCGACTCGCGCATCATGGCTAGCGTCACCAGGCCCGACGCGAGTGTGATCGCGGCCACGACGTGAATCGCGGCTCCGACGCTGAGTGCATCGGCAATCACGCCGGAGAGCAAGGCGCCGATGGCATAGCCCAGATCGCGCCAGAAGCGATACACGCCGAGACTCGACGCCCGCCACAGCGGGTGAGCGTGGTCGGCTATCGCCGCGAGCAGCGTGGGATAGACCATGGCGGTGCCGGTACCCTGCAGGACGGCCCCGACGAGCCAGGCGCTGTACTCCGGCACGAGAACGGTGAGCCAGATGCCGATGGCCTGCACGACCATTCCCCCCGCGATCAGGCCGCGCCGGCCGATCCGATCCGACAGGGGCCCGGTCGCGACTTGCAGCCACCCCCACGTGAGCGGGTACGCCGCCTTCACGACGCCGATCTGCTCGACCGGAAGTCCGTGCGCAGCGAAGAACAGCGGAAACAGGCCCCATGACATCCCGTCGTTCAGGTTGTTGACCAGGCCGGCCTGACAGGCGGCGAACAGGCTGACGTTGCCGAGACTCGTGACGTAGAAGATGCGGCCGAGCCTTGGCGTTTCGCTCGTGGACGGCGCCGGCGCAGCACTCGATTCGAGAGCTACGTGGCCGCGGGTCTCGCGAACGGCGAGCACTGACACCACCAGGCCGACGACCGCGATGCCGATGCCAAGGTAGAACGGGTATGGCCGCAGTCCCCAGAGTCCCGCGATGAATCCCGTGATCCAGGACATCAGGCCGACGGCAACGTAGCCCGCGAACTCGTTGAGGCCGAGCGCGAGACCTCTCCGCCGCGGGCCGACCAGATCCACCTTCATGATCACGGTCATCGACCACGCCATCGCCTGGTTGGCGCCGAGAAGCACGTTGGCCAGGTCGATCCACCACCACGCAGGCGCGAAGATGATGAGGAACGGCACCGGCAGCGCGAAGAGCCAGCCGACGACGAGGATGGGCTTCCGCCCGACGCGATCCGACAGTCGCGCCGCGACGAGATTCAGCAGCGCCTTGGTGACGCCAAAGCTGACGATGAACGACGTGATCGCTGTCTTGGAAGTGAGTCCGAACTCCTGCTCGCCGAGGAGCGGCAACACCGTGCGCTCCAAGCCGACCATCGCGCCGACGAACGCGTTCAGGCCGACGAGCAGCGCGAACTGCGGGAGGTTCTCTCGCAGTCCGAGCTGCGCCGTCACGCCGTCAGGCCAAGATTGATCCGCCGATTCTCAGCAAACTGTGCGGGCTGCGGCGGCAGATCGCTGAGGACGAACCGGACGAACTCGTCACGACTGCCGTACTTCAGCGCCGGATTGAATCGTCGCTCGAATCCGATCGTCGAGCCCGGCTTCCCGCTCAATCCCTTGCCGCCAGGAGCCGGCCGTGCAGGCTGTCGTACAGCTGCTCCGCGAGCCGGCGCTCCGCGCCGCTGCCGAGCAGGTCCGGTCGGCCCACGCCGCCGGAGAACAGCGTATCGCCGGTCAAGATGAACCACGGCTCGGTGGCCCGCGAGCGGTCGGTCACGAGGAGGGAGACGCCGTCCGGCGTATGCCCGGGCGTGGCCAGCACCCTGAGGCCGACGTTGCCGAGGTCGAGGCGGTCTCCGTCAGCCATGTCCGTGTGCGGGAAGCGAACGTCGGCGGCTTCGTGCATGAAGATCGGCGCACCCGTCGCCTCGGCCAAGCGCCGAGCGCCCGACACGTGATCGGCCTGCACGTGCGTCTCGATGATGTGGGTGATGCGCATGTTCTTCTGTGCCGCGGCTTCCAGATACGGCTCGATGTCGTGCTGTGGATCCACCACAGCGCAGCTGGCTGCGCCGCTTCAGCCAAGCAGATAGCTGGCGCAGCCGGTCTTGGGCGAGAGGAAATGGCGGAAGATCATGG
>WNGG01031575.1_pt1 | contig 11361 bp, 6 predicted proteins | sample 5400661 | NCBI WGS metagenome assembly WNGG01 (sample SAMN13153372, study PRJNA577476) | soil metagenome | isolation source: 100 cm soil or saprolite under Garry oak tree replicate 1 | place: USA:California | collected 2016-06-15 | reverse complement strand
GGTGATTGGTTTAGGATTGTTTTGTACCGCACGGCTCTGCAGGGCCAGTTGTGCCAGGTGAGGCAGGTCAGCCTTTTCTACGCCAACATCGCGCAAACGCTGCGGCAGGTTCATTTGTGCTATCAGATCGTGGACCCGTTGCACGGCCTCTTCGGCAGCAGCTTCAGGACTGCGCTCAGTGAGCGAGATTCCCATTGCTTCAGCAGCCCGGGCCAGTTGGGGCGCAGTGGCGTCCAGGTTGAAGCGCATCGCGTGGGGCAGCACAATGCTATTGGCGATCCCGTGTGGTACACCAGCCGTTCCACCCAGGACGTGGCAGAGGCCATGATGCAATCCCATTGCGACGTTAGAGAGCGCTGTCCCGGCCAGGAAAGATGCGAGGAGCATCTCAGTGCGGGCCTCCCGATCATCACCAGCGCTATAGCAACGTGGCAGCGCAGAGATAATATAGCGCACCCCACTCAGGGCTGCAGCCGTGGAGAGCGGATTGCGCGTGATCGAGTACAGAGCTTCGATGCAGTGGGCCAGGGCGTTGATGCCAGTTGAAGCAGTCATGGTCGGTGGCAGGTTGAGTGTAAGCAACGGGTCATAGATGACGAGCTTGGGTGTGATCTTGACATCGGTGACGGTGAGCTTACGTGCCAGCCCATCGATGTAGTGCGTGACACCATATGTCGGCGTCATTTCCGATCCAGCATAGGTAGTGGGAATGGCGATGACGGGCACGAGTGGCTGATCAGTGGGAAAAGCGGCGCGTGCTGGTTGACCACGGCGTTTCTCCTCCAACGTCAGGCTGACAGCCTTCGCCATACCAATCGGGCTGCCTCCACCCAGGCCAATTAGCGCATCGACCTGATTTTCATAGGCGAGCGTCAGGGCCTCGGCAACCTGGAAATCGGGAACGTGAGGCTGGACATGCTCGTAGATTGCCACCAGTCGATTTCCCAGCATGCTCTCAAGCGAGGCGATAGTTCCATCGCGCCGGAGAGAGCCGGTCGCGCAGAGCATCAACCGACGCCAGGAAAATTGCTCAATGGCCTCACCCAGCCGGGTGAGTGAGCCGGGGCCAAAGATGATTTCTTGCGCGTAGAAGGTATAACGGAACTCGTTCACGAAAGTGCTCCGGTTTTAGTTACTGCGTTGACCTGCATCCCGATTGACAGCTTACAGTGTAGCAAGTGGGGTGTCACTGGAACGTCAATGCGGAAGTCAGTGGGATTTCTCTAAAGAAACAGAGACTTCATTAACGCCCATGCCTGACGGTTAGGGCTTGAAGTTCAGCACGAGCACCATGGGTCTTGAACGTCTGGCAGGCTTCAGCGAGGAGCATGTGTCCAGTGTCGGGAGAAGGCGAGTAGAGAAGGGCAGTTTCACCCCAGGCTGCCTGGATGAGTGCAATTTCGAGGGAGAGACCGAGGCCAGTCGCACGCTCCAGGGTTTGAGCGAAGAGTCCATTGGCAGCATGCCAATCGTTACCGACAGCCAGAAGGCGGGCTTGCAGGCGTTCGCCCTGTAGAAGTAACAGTACGCGACCGTGCGCTCGTGCTGTCCCCAGAGCCACATTGAGATGAGGCCATGCTTCGGTGACACGTCCACGTAGCAGCAGCGTCTCGGCCAACCAGAGCAGGATACGTGTCCGCAAATGCCAATATCCGCGGTCGGTGAGGAGTGCCAGGGCCTCTTCGAGGAGCGCAGTCGCACTTTCAAGGTCGTGCTGGCCACGTGCAACCAGCGCAAGGTTTGCCCGATAGCCAGCCTGCCGCTCAAGGTTCCCCAATTCTTCGGCGAGCGCAAGCCCCCTCTGAAACGATTCGCTGGCCGCCGCCCACTCAGCAAGGTACAGGTGGATCTCACCTTGAGTGCTGGAGAGGTGCAAAAGGGCCCCGAGCAGTTCGTAGGTCTCGGCTAATTTATGACCCCGTGTTACAGCACCTTGAGCTGCCTCGGGTCGGCCAAGCAAGAGACTGTGATAGGCAAAGTTGTTGTGGGCAAGGGCCAGGAAGTAGTGAGCATGCGCGGTTGAAGCCGTGCGGGCGGCTTCTTCGTAAAACTCCAGTGCACGTTGCAGTTCGCCGCGTTGCGCCGCCACATTACCCAGTTCAAACAGAGTCGCGCATAGATCACCCAGATTGTTGCTGAGTCTGTCGGCAGCGACTGCCTCTTGCAAGTGGCTTTCAGCCGCAGGAAGGTCGCTACCCTCCATTGCCAGGGCAGCGCCAAGCAGCCGGTGTCCTCGTGCTACGAGTCCGCTGGATGCTGGTTCTTCAGATGGACCACAGGCGGCGAGTCCAGATCCGGCACATGCTGCTGCTGCCAGGTAATCAGTAGTGACGAGTGCAAGCTCGCCCATTTCAAAGTAAGCAGAAGCCTCGGCTGCTCGATCATTGGCTTCCTGGGCCAGTTCGAGATTCTGCTGATGCCAGGAGGTTGCTGCTTCAAGATGACCAAGCGACTGGTGCAACTGCCCAAGGGTAGAGGTAAGACGCAGCATTTCGTCAAGCGAAGCAGTCGGCGCGAGGAGGTCATACAGGTGATGCAGAAAGTCCAAAGCCTGGGCACCTGCATAATCTTGCAACAACTCTGGCAGGACTTGAAGACCATAATGCCGGGCCCGATCAATATCTTCGCCTGCTACAGCGTGCAATGCGATCTGGCGCAGAGGAAAGTTCTTTTGAAGTAGAGGGCAACTCTCAAGCACCTCAACAAGCTGACGATGGATCATTCGCCGACGCAGGTGACTCAAACGATGCACCAGTGTCTCGCGCAACAGGTGGTGCGGTAGGGCAAACATTTCGCCCTTCTCTTCAATCACCAGCCGCCTTGCTACAAGGTCGTCCAACGTTGAAAGCAGTTGATCGGCCTGGGTACCGAGCAGATCACCTAGAAGGGTTAATGGAAGTGACTGGTCCGCAACAGCCAGTACTTCAAGCAGATAACGTGCATCAGCCGGGAGGTTCGCCAGGCGCCAGGATAGCAAGTCGTGAATAGTTTCAGGTAGGGTGTGGCTCGCACGCCAGCGCAACCAGCGACCTGTGTCAAGTTGCCATCCACCGGTGACCGGTAGAAGAATTGCCTCTGTGCGCAACTGCGCCAGAATTTCGGTAAGAATGAAGGGACTGCCGCCTGACCGTTCGTGCAACCATTCAGCCAGGGTCGTGACTGAAGTCGGACTGATGCCAGAAGCCTGGAGCAAAGTCGTCACGGCCCCCAGCGATAATGGGGGAAGAGAGAATAGATGGACATCACCGTGACGGCGACCTAAGAGAAGAAGCCTCTGCAAGGCGGGAATGGCTTCAGCACGCTGGACGGTGCCAACCAGCAGCACAGGCATGGTGCGCAAGCGGGCGGCGAGGAAGCCGAAGAGATGGAGCGTCGAACTATTCGCCCAGTGCAAATCGTCTATGGTGAGCAGGAGCGGCGCACCTCGGGTGAGTGTGCTGAGGGACTGCAAGACACGCCATAAGAACTGTCCTTGCTCATCAGGAGTAGTTTCGTGGGATTCTATGAGGAGATCGGTCAAATCGCCGGGAGTCGCGTTCTGAAAGGCTTCGATGAAAGGTCCGTAGGAGAGCAGGTCATCGAAGGGCGAACAGGAGCCTTGCAAAATGGTCCAGGGAGGCGACGAGATCGACAACGCATTAGCCAGCTCATCCAGCAGGCGGCTCTTGCCGCTGCCATCCTCGCCCTGCAGGAGGACGGTAACACCACGACCGGCGGTGACATCTTGACTGAGTTCGAGCAGGCTGTTGAGGAGATCATCACGCCCGACGAGTGGTTGCGCCTGGGATACAGATCTGGACCGGCGAGAGGATGGTTTGGCAAGAGAGGCTGGACTGCGCTGTGATTGGAGAACTGCAGAAAAGAGCGCCAGCGTTTCAGGTGAGGGAGTGAGACCGAGCTCCTGGCGCAACGCATTCTCGAATTGACGATATTGGCGCAGTGCCAGACCAATAGCTCCACTACGCACATATAAACCTATTAGCCGCCTTTGCACCTCCTCATTCAGTGGGTCAATCTGAATGATGCGCTGAATATATTCGATGGCTTCATTCCATGCCTGCCGGGTCTCAGCCCGGGTCCCCAGGCGATGAAGTGCATCCAGGTAGGTCTGATTCAGCCTGGTTTCTTCGGAGCGTACCCATTCCTCGAACAGAGGTGCATCGGCGAGGGTAAAGCCTTGAAGCAAAGGTCCTCGATAGAGAGAGACCGCCTCTCCCAATTCGCTCTCGCTACCTCCCGCCACCAGTCGGCGAAAGCGAACAACGTCGCATATGTTATCACCAGCATGCAGTCGTACAAGGTCGCCATCTACGACTAGCAGCTCGTCAGCGTCACTGGCATGCAAAGCCTGGCGAATATGGTAGAGGCTGGAGCGAAGGGAGTGGCGGGCGTTGCTACCGGGGGATTCGCTCCACAGAAGAGTAGCGAGGTGGTCGCGTGTGTAGGGCTGCCCGGTAGCTGCCAGGTAGAACAGCAGCGCCCGCGCCTTCTGATCATTCAAGGCCAGAGATTCCCCCGCCACCTGGACCTCAGGAGCACCAAGCAAACGAATGGTCAGTTGAGCTGGGGTGTCAGACATGAGGCTACCTCATCCAAAATTAGCTAGTTCATCATTGCCATGATCTGGCGAATCGTTTTGATCTGCTGAATAACCTCGTCAATATCTTCATCCTCCGGCGCAAGTTTTACGTAAGCATTCAGATCACGTAGAGCGCGACTATAATGCTTAAGACGAAGATGGATGATACCACGATCTCTCCGTTCGGGAGCGGCAGTAGGCGTGAGCAAAAGAATGCGGTCGCAGATAGAGAGTGCTCGTTCAAAATCTTCCTTCTGGACATAGATATGCTTGAGATTATTGAGCAGACGGACAAGGAATTGCCTGTGGGTGACAGGCTCTAACCAGCGGGGGTTGAAACTTGCTCTCCCCTTGAGTAAGCGCAGCACACGCTCACGGCATTCCTGCTCGCTGAGGAATCGTCCACTTTCATAGGGATCAATATAGATCATACTGTCAGGTAAGCGACACCTGACAACAAAATGAAACGGTAGCCCGATGCCCTCTAGCTGTACCCCTACACGCGAAGGGTGTCAGACTCGAACACACCAGCCAGTTCACGTACTCGAAGCGCCAGGGCATCCAGTCGTGCCAGGTAGTACGTCACATTGAGATGTGGGTACTCCTCGTTGGCAATCAGCAGCGCTGCCTGTGCCAGGTCAATGGCGGCATCTTCACCTGCAATCAAAGCTTCAAAGGCCCTGCGTGCAGCTTGTTGAGGCGTGTCGTTCGACAGTTCGTCTGACATTTTTTTCTGGATTTCATCATATACCTGGTGCATAATCAAGAGAGTCCTTCGGAAATGGGGGTGCAGGAGGCTGTGCCTTTCAAGGGGAGGTATTATTAGAGGAACCTCGTTGCCGTAGGGGCCGGAGTGGTGCGGGGCTGGGAGGGGGGCCCTTGTGGCCGCCCGCGATGCTCTCCCCGAGGCGGGCGGCCACAAGGGCCCCCTCCCCACATCCGCGCCTCCCCCGCCCCTACGATCCTCCCTGCCCCTGACACCGGTTCCCAAATCCCTCCCCTTGATGAAATTTCCCGACCAAAACCGGGAATCATTCTCACCGATGGCTTGAATGAAGGGAAGCCGCACGCTCCATCCCTGTCATCCCTCGCAGAGCTTCGGATCAGCGCGAGCGAAGCCTCTGTGCGCCCATCCAGACAGACCCTTCGCTCCGCTCAGGGTGACAAGCGACCCGCGAGTATTCCCGGTCTTGGTTGGGAAAAATCATAAAGGGGGACTGTGCCCCCTGCCGGGGGATCGGGGGCGTCCCCCGAAAATCTCCTTTTATTATGCACCAGGAAAAATACTCTCCAGCTATTGTACCTCATAGAATACGAAGTCTGCGTAAAGAAACAGATTGCAAGGGGGAAGAAAACAATATCAGTACCAAACTCTTGACGGAATCTCATCTTTACAGTACACTCCCGTGTAACACTTGAAGATTGGAATGGTATGCTTCCACTGTCTACTTCTCTTGCTCAAGCAAAGGATTCCGAGGGAAAAATGAGCACCACTCCTCCGGATCCAAATCGTCCCTGGTGGCATCAGTCTGCCATCTACGTATTTTCTGGCGTCCGCATCTGCTACAAGGACATGCCTGGATTGATCACCCTGGTGGGTCTCTTTGCCCTGCCCTCTCTGGGGGCTGTAATTGCCGGTAGCCAGCCAGGCATAGCCGCTTTCTGGATCGCCTCAGTCCTGCCGTGGATTACCATCACGCTGGGAAATATCTCAATGGTTCTGGCGATTGAAGCCATTGACGCTGGTCAGCCGGTGGTTCCAGCACGAATACTGCCCGCAGCAGTACGCTGGTTCCCCCGCTATATCTGGACGAATGCCATCACCACACTGCTCTTCTGGGGAGTGTTCACGCCCTTGCAATGGGCGATTAACCAGGGAGCGAACCACTGGAGCTGGCCCTGGTTCATTCCAGGTGCCCTGTTGCTGCTACCGATGCTATTCTGGCATGTACGCCTGGTCTTCGCAACCTACGCCACCATCGTTGATGACCATACAGCCATTCGCTCAGTCATGATCAGCATGGGGATCGCCCATAATCGTTGGATGATGGTTGCCGCGGCCTTCGTTGGCTCGGTGCTGGTCGAGGCACCGATTGCTGGCCCTCTCTATTTATTGATTCTCAGAGTCTCTAACCCCCTGGTGGCAGAGGGCTATACCTGGGCGCTTATCATGCTGATGAGACCTCTCCTTATTGCTACGTTGCACGAGGTTTATGAAGATTTCCGGCCCGCAACAACAGTTGCGGAGAGAGGAAAGCGGACAAGGTGGGTTCTACCATGGTGGTAAGGCGACAGGGTTATTCCGCTTTCAATCTTGCCAATGCTATCTACCGCTTGTCTCGGACTTACCTGGTTTACTCTTGCTAAACAGAGGATTTTGCTTCTCTAACTTGAGCAAATCACGGAACATCGAGACAAATGGGACATCGGGATCAAGGCGCTCTACTCTCTCCAAAATGAGCTCTGCCTGACGATAGTCACCTTGTTCCATGTACATCGTTGCCAGGTAGATATTCAGGACGGCGGATTCAGGATTGGTGCTCAGGCCATCCTCAATTGCCTCAATAGCTTTTGCAGGCTGGTTATGCTCAGAATACATCTTGCTGAGTGCAAAGTAGAGATCCTCATTATCAGGCTCCAACTCAATGGCCCGTCTATAGTTCGCCTCGGCCTCCTCAAATTGTCCGAGCTTTTCGTGGACTTTAGCAAGGCCAAGCCAGGTATTTATCTGCTCAGGTTCAAGCTCCGCTACACGTTGACAGTGACGCAGTGCCTCCGCGTACTGCTCTCGTCCCATCGCAATCTCACCCAGGTGCATCTCGATATGGGCTTCGTTGGAAGAATCAGTATCCATAGCCCTGGCCTGGAGTAGATGATCTTCTGCCTCATCGAGACGATCAGCGTCTATAAGCGACTCAGCCAGCGCAATGTGGGCTCCTAAGTTACCCTCGACAGCCAGCGACTCCTTCAGAGCTTCCTCAGCAAGTTCCAGGCAACGTTCACCGCGTTCACTGTCCCCCACCTCAAAGTATTTCTTGCTGAGTCGTCGTCGAACTGCCGCCAGTCGTCTCAAGTTCTCCCCGCGCTGCTCTGTAAAACGGTGAGCCAGTGGCTCTACATAAGCGACACAGCGCTCAAGTTGGCCCAACAGAAGTGTACGACTGGCAGCTCGCTCGTAAAGCGATTGGTCAAGCGGCAATTTCTTGATGAGTGCATCAGTGTAATAGATGGAATGCATAAAACGCCAGAGGATAACTTCCAGGTAGTAAAACGCCAGAGGATAACTTCCAGGTAGTGCTGTGTATCTTCATCTGTGAGTTGCCGTGGGTCCGCCAGGTTATGCTCCTCCGCAAACTCTATCAGGTACTGGTCATATGCCTGGATTCTCTCTTGCAACTCCTCAATGGAGAGATTCTGTGCACGTGTTCCTTCATCGGTCATGCTCTGGATGCGCCACTCACCCTCATCCTGAACAAGAGTATAACTTGACCAGAACCAGTGTCGATTGGTTTCTTCATAAATGACGGTTGCTTTGGGCAGTTCTGGAAGTGTGTCGCTCAGGGGAGTCTCGTCCAGTTCCATAGACCAGCCGCTCTCAATCACTTTGTGAGTGGTCGAGTGATCGGTGTCAATTGGATTGGGAAGCTCAAGCTCCGATTGCTCAGGCTCTCGCTCACGGATGAAGTTCTGTTCCAGGTCGTCAGGATTAGCCGCGTCCGCCCAGGAATCGCGGCGTTCAACCCATTCATCCTCTGAGAGCCCTTCGCGAAGAGGGCTATCCTGAGCAAGAAGATTATAGGCTGTAGGGTAGTCATCATTGACGTAGCTCTCCAGAAAAGTGGTGACGACTTCCTGGGGACTCAAATCGTGCAAGTTGGGGCTTTCTTCTTCGCTCTCCTCGTCGAAATCGACGAATTCGCTAACAAGATCGGGAGCCTTTAGTACCACAGGCGCAAATGGTTGAGGAACAGGCAGTTTCCAACGCGGGTAAATTCTGGCTCCTTCGAGGCGTATCAGTGAGCGTCGTGCTTCCTTACGGACGCTCTTTGTAGGGCTTAATTCGTTGATGGCGAGCAGAACATCAGCAGCATCGGTATGCTGTTCTTTCGATAATGCCTTGAGCAAAGCTATCTGGGCACCTTCCGGCATATTGTTGATTTCAGTCAATGCAGCTTCTGCCTGCTCTTTACCCCTGCTCGTACGCAGGTTACCGGCGACCTCGTGATATTGCTTAAGTTGGGGCTGGGCCTGCACGTTATCTTCTTGCGAAACAGGTATTTGTTTAGTTTTTTTCTTTGCTTTTGCCATTATCTGAACGTCTTTCCTTACAGTGGGGTTATCGTTATTTCTTTTGGGATATATTGTACTCCCCTCGCATACATTACACAACTGCTAAAAGATGCAGCGGGTTCTACCACAAATAGGGGGCCAACGAGGGCGACCGCGCTACGAGACCCCGCCCCTTCCCCGCCCCTGACAGCCACCCCCACGGCACCCACAAGGGGTGCCGCTACATTACGGGTTGCCCCGCCGCCCAGGGCGACCGCAAGGGTCGCCCCTACCCAACCACGAGGATGCCGACCCCCGATCTCTTCTGAAAGACCCCGTCTTTCATGTTGGGTGGCGCGCCTTCGGCGCATGGCCCTTGTGGGGGAACCATCGTGCCTGGGTAGGGGCGACCACGTGACGTGCTGGATAAATCTATTACCTCTCCCCCGGAGAGGGTGCTCTACAGATAAATCGGCACTCTACACGGTCGCCCTGAGAGGTCTACACTTCTCTGTCTCCCAGGACGTGATAAGATAGTCATAGAGAGCATTCACACATAAACTAGCTCCCATGGTGCTGGAGGGACAAACCGATGAGTAATTATGACACGAGCGTGACCTTACAGTATCACCGTGCAACCAACCATTCGCAGCAGAGCCTCAATGAGGGGCCACATTTTCTCGATTGGGCAAACCATCCCATCCCATATAAAATCTATCCTACACTTGAACCGATCCCGCTCCCAGCTGATTTTACTCCATCTGCCATCTCAGCTCTGGATGCAATCGCTTCCTCCAGCCCCGCAGTGCCTCACGAGCACTTACCTGACCTTCAAACACTTGCACGCTTATGTTTCTTCTCCAACGGTATTACCAAGATGCTGCGTCTTCCTTCAGGCGAAGAGTTGGCCATGCGGGCAGCCGCATGCACTGGTGCACTCTACCATATTGAACTCTACCTTGTCTGTGGCGACCTTCCAGGCCTGCCAGCAGGTGTCTATCACTTCGGAGCACATGACAATAGCCTGCGACGGCTCCGCGCCGGTGACTTTCGCCAGGTGCTCGTGAAGGCAACTGCTGCTGAGGCATCGATAGCCGAGGCACCGGTCATAGTTGTCTCTACCAGCACGTTCTGGCGCAACGCCTGGAAGTACCGCTCACGAGCGTACCGCCATACATTCTGGGATGATGGTACGATCCTGGCTAACCTGCTGGCCGTCGCTGCCGCTATGAATGAGCCAGCCAGAGTGATCTTAGGGTTTATAGACGCACAGGTGAACCAATTGCTCGACATCGATCCTCAACGGGAGGCCGCCGTCAACCTTGTTGCTCTCGGTCGTACAAGCCAGGTACCACCGGAAGCTCCCCCAGTTTTGCCACTCCATTTGCCGACAGTACCGCTTTCACGGAGGGAGAAAGAATATCCGCTTATCCAGGAAATGTCTACGGCTTCCTCGCTCACAACAGTAGAAGAGGTAGCAGCCTGGCGCGGTCTCCCCCCACATCCTTCGTTCCCGTCACCGACAGGGCCGCTCATTCCGCTCCGACCGCTTGATGCATCAGCACTTCCAAACGATCCAATAGAGACTGTGATACGGCGGCGTGGGTCAACCCGCCGGTTTGCTCAAGAGCCGATCTCCTTTGAGCAACTCTCGACAATGCTCACCCGGTCGATGCGAGGCATTCCCTCGGATTGCCTTGACCCAAGCGGCAGATCGCTGAGCGATCTCTACCTGATTGTCAATGCGGTCGATGGACTCAGACAGGGGACGTATGTGCTTCACCAGGAGAAGCAAGCGCTTGAACTACTCAGGGAAGGTAACTTTCGGCAGGAAGCTGGCTATCTGGCTCTCGGCCAGGATTTAGGTGCGGATGCCTCCGTCAACATCTACTTCATGGTTGACCTGGAACCGGTGCTGGCACGCTTTGGCAACCGGGGCTACCGTGTCGCCCAACTTGCTGGCAAGCTTTACCTGGCCGCATATGCACTCAGACTTGGTGCAACCGGGCTCACGTTCTTCGATGATGACGTCACAGCGTTCTTTTCTCCCCACAGTGCAGGCAAGAGCGTGATGTTTCTGATTACGCCTGGTCGGCCATTCAAACGAGGGGAAGAGAGGAGAAGGGTCGTGGTTGGATTGTGACTCTTGTGACGGTTGTGAGAAGTGGTATGTTTTGAGTAATGGGACTGTGAGATAGAGTTTATTAGCGGTTGGTTGGTTGGGACAATTGGGACAATTGTAGAAGTGGTTTTGAATAGCGGTTGGTTGGTTGAGACAATTGGGACTGATGTTTGCGCATGTATTTTCGGCTGATGTGTTGAAAGTGGAGACGATGAGGAGGTTCTCTGCTAGAGAGGCAGGTGAGCGATGGATTGCTCTATGCTGAGTATAGCATATTTTCAAAAAGCAGGCAAGGGGTGATTTTTCTTGTGGGCTACACCCCTGGTTACAAAGGAGTCCTAAACAGTGTTGACTTTTGTGGTAAAAAGTAGGAAGATATATGTATGGGACA
>WNGG01027230.1_pt1 | contig 11361 bp, 7 predicted proteins | sample 5400661 | NCBI WGS metagenome assembly WNGG01 (sample SAMN13153372, study PRJNA577476) | soil metagenome | isolation source: 100 cm soil or saprolite under Garry oak tree replicate 1 | place: USA:California | collected 2016-06-15 | reverse complement strand
CTCGATGGTCAAGACGTTCTCGGTGGGCTTCGACGAAGACAGCTACAGCGAGCTCGCCTACGCCGCGGAAGTGGCGCAGCACTTCGGCACCCAGCACCACGAGATCATGGTTGCGTACCGCGACATCATCGAGCGGCTGCCGCAGCTGGTCGCGTACCGGGACGCGCCGGTGTCCGAGCCGGCGGACATCCCGATCTACCTGCTGGCGTGCGAAGCCGCCCGCAGCGTCAAGATGGTGCTCACCGGGGAGGGCAGCGACGAATTGCTCGGCGGCTATCCCAAGCACATCGCCGAGCGTTTCGCGCAGGGCTTCCAGCTGCTGCCGGGATACCTTCGCCACCGCCTGATTGAGCCGCTTACCCACGCGCTTCCCTACGACTTTCGCCGCGTCAAGACGGCCGTTACGAACCTCAACATCGAGGACTGGCGCGAGCGCTACGTGCGCTGGTTCGGGGCGCTTAACCGCAGCGAGCGCGACCGCTTCGCGGTGCTGCGGGCGAACGGCAATCCGGTGCCCGGCGCGCCGCCGTTCGACGCGGATTCGCGCAACAGCGCGCTGCGGCGCATCCTTTATTTCGACCAGACGAGCTGGCTGCCGGACAACCTGCTCGAGCGCGGAGACCGCATGACGATGGCGGCCTCCATCGAGGCGCGCGTGCCGTTCCTTGATCACGAGCTCGCCGCGTTCGTCTCCTCGCTCCCCGACCGCTTCCGCGTACGTGGATTGTGCGGCAAGTGGATCCTGCGGCAGGCCGGCAAGCAACTGATCCCCGACCGCATCCTGACGCGGCCGAAAGTAGGCTTCCGTGTGCCGATCAACCAATGGTTTCGCTGCGAGATGCGCGAATACCTGCTGGATCATCTGCAGAGCGGGTCTTCGATTACCCGGGCCTATTACGACGCCCGCGTTCTGGACCATGTGCTGGCCGAGCACCTGAACGGCAGGCAAAACCACGAAAAGCTGCTCTGGGCGATCCTGAACCTCGAGATCTGGCATCGACAATATGCCCGAACGTGACGCGGTTGACGCCGGCTGGGGGCCGCTTCGCGAGGCACCCGCCATAGGCGTGATGGAACGGATTCTCTGGCGCGTCAACCGGCTGCGCTGCATGACGCATGCCGAAATACGCCATCGCGCAACGCGAGCGCTGGCGATGCGCGCGGAACGCTGGGGGCTCCTCGGCTCCGGCGCGGTCCCGTCGCCGGACCTTACGCACGCATCCCTTCCCTGGATCCACACCACGGCGAGAGTGGACGCCGCGCAATACCTGGCAGCGGCCGACCGCGTTGCCGCCGGCAAGTTCGACGTGTTTGCCCTGGAAGGCGTGGAGCTTGGTTCGCCGCCGCGCTGGAACCGGGACCCCAAGACCGGCGTCGACGCCCCGCTCAGTTTCGGCAAACTGCTCGACTACCGCGATCCACGGCGGGTGGGGGACATCCGCTATCTCTGGGAGCTCAGCCGGCATACGCATCTCGTGACGCTGGCTCAGGCCTATGCCCTCAGCGGCGATGCCCGGTATTCCGGCGTCGTCCGGCAGCACCTGGAGAGCTGGATTGCCGCTTGTCCCTGTGGCATGGGGCCCAACTGGTCGAGCGCGCTCGAGCCGGCGATCCGGCTGATCAACTGGTCCGTGGCCTGGCAGCTCCTCGGCGGCGTGTCCGCGCCGTTATTCCAGAATGCCGAGGGCGCGCGGTTCAGGCAGCGCTGGCTCGACTCCGTTTTCCAGCATGAGCGGTTCGTCCGCGGGCATTTCTCGCTTTACTCCTCGGCGAACAATCACCTCATCGGCGAAGCGGCAGGCCTGTATGTCGCAGCCATCACCTGGCCCTACTGGCCGCACGCGCGTATGTGGCTTGCGGAGGCCAAGGCGATCCTCGAACGCGAAGCGCTGTCGCAGAACACTCTCGACGGCGTCAATCGGGAGCAGGCCGTTTCCTACCAGCAGTTCGAACTTGATCTGCTGCTGCACGCGCTCCTCGCCGCAAGGGCCAACGGGCACAACTTTTCCGCGGCGTTCAAGTCGCGCATCGAGGCGATGATGGAGTATCTCGCCTCGATCATGGATGCCGGCGGCAACATCCCCATGTTCGGTGATTCCGATGACGGTCTGCTCGTAAGGCTCGCCCACGGCAGCGAGCATTGCCGTTACCGGTCGCTGCTCGCCGCAGGCGCGCTCCTGTTCAGCCGCGGCGACTTCAAGGCAAAAGCGGGCGGGCTGGACGACAAGACGCGCTGGCTCTTCGGCGCGGGCGCCGATGCCGCATTTCGGCAGCTCGATGGCACCGCGGCGCGGCTGCCGGTCCGGCGCGCCTTTCCGGCTGGCGGCTACTACATCCTCGGCTGCGATTACGAGATCCGGCTGGTTGCAGACGCCGGCCCCCTGGGCTATCAGGCCATTGCCGCCCACGGCCATGCCGACGCCCTTGCGTTCACTCTGGCGGTAGGGGGAAACGAATTCCTGATCGATCCGGGAACCTATACCTATCGCACGCAAGGTCCGTGGCGTCAGTACTTTCGCGGCACCGCCGCTCACAACACGCTGCGGGTTGACGGAACTGATCAATCGCGGTCCGGCGGGAATTTCATGTGGCTCAGCAAGGCGGATGCCGGCTGCAGCCTGTGGCGGCCCTCGCTGGAGCGCGACATCTTCGAGGGCTGGCATGACGGTTACATGCAACTGCCCGACCCGGTGATGCACCGGCGGCGGATTACGCTCGAGAAGCAGTTGAGGCGGGTGGTTATCGAGGACCGCCTGCAGATGTCGGCGGCGCACGAGATCGAGCTGTTTTTCCATTGCAGCGAGCGCTGCCGGGTCGATCCCATACCGCACGGTCACCGGCTCAGCCGAGCGAGAACGACGCTCTCCATCCAGCTTCCGCAGGCGGAAGGCGCCACCACGAGCGTCTATACCGGGAGCGAGTCCCCCGTCCTTGGATGGGTATCGAGGAAGTTCGACGAGAAGCAGCCAGCCCCGACCATAGTATGGCGCGCTCGGCTCGCCGGCGATGTGGTTCTACGCAGCGAAATCAGCTGCTGCAGGGACTTTTCTTAGGACCGGCGCCATGTGCGGTTTCGTTCTCGCCTATGCCCAGACGGGCGACCGTCTGCCCGATCAGAGCCTGCTGGGCCGGATGGACAATGCCATCCGCCACCGCGGGCCGGACGCGCATGGACAACAGCGCTCCGGCCGTGCCGCCATGGGTCACCGCCGTCTCGCCATTATCGACATCAACGGCGGACAGCAGCCGATGTGCACTCCGGACGGGCAAGTCTGGATCGTGTTCAACGGCGAAATCTACAACTTCCACTCGGTTCTAGACGAGCTCGCTGCGGCCGGGCATCCGTTAAGCACCTGCTCCGATACCGAAGTGCTGCTGCACGCCTACCTCGTGTGGGGCGAGAAATGTCTCGACCGGCTCAACGGCATGTTTGCTTTCGCGGTCTACGATGGACGTAGCCAATCGGTTTTTGCGGCCCGCGACCGTTTCGGCGAGAAACCGCTCTACTTGCTGGAACACAGGGGCACGCTCTACCTCGCGTCCGAATTGAAAGCGCTGGTCGAGGCAGGTTTAGTCGAGAAGCGCCTAGATCCCGTTGCGCTGTATAACTATTTCGCCAATTCGTACGTGATGGGTCCGCGCACCATTTTCCGCAGCGTGCGCCGATTACAGCCCGGCTGTTGGCTAAAGGCGGAAGGCGCAAGCGTACACGAGCAGCGCTATTGGGCGCCGCCCGAACCGACCGAAGATCTGGTGGATGAGAAGCTGATCATCGAACAGGTTCTCGCCGTCCTGCGGGATTCGGTGCGGCTCCGGCTCGTATCCGATGTGCCGGTCGGTTTCTTCCTGTCGGGCGGCGTCGACTCTTCCGCGGTGGTGGCGCTGGCGAGCGAGGCGAGCGGCCAGCGACTCAAGACCTTTTCCATCGGCTTCGACGAAGCGCGCTACGACGAGCGCGCACATGCACGCTACGTGGCGAACAGGTTCGGCACCCGCCACCACGAATTTCTGCTGCAGCCGGGCAGCATCGAGATTATCGAGCAGATCGCCTGGCATGCGGACGAACCGTTCGCCGATTCCTCGGCCTTGCCCACGTGGTACTTATCCAAGCTGACACGCGAGCACGTCAAGGTGGCCCTATCGGGTGACGGCGGCGACGAGATGTTTGCCGGCTATGACTCTTACCGCGGCCACCTGTTGAGCGAAAGGCTGCGCAAGCTCCCCGGCTTTGTCCGCTCTGCCGCTGCGGCGGCGGTCCGCTCGATGCCTGCAATCGACGCCGGCAGGCGCGTCGCCCGTCTCCGTCTCGCCCGCAACATCGAAGATGCCGACCTGGAAGCTGGTGATCGTTTCGTCGCCAAGCAGCAAGTCGTGTTCCGCCGAGACTATCTCGCCGGCATATCGCCCTATCTCGCGCCGTACGCGACTGCCGCCAACGATCGCGCGCTTTTCGCCGCCATGTTCGACCACGCGCATACGCCGCTCGCCGGCATGACGCTTTGGCAGCAAACCGTCAGCCTGGTCGACGACATGCTGGTGAAGGTGGATCGCATGAGCATGGCGCACGGCCTGGAGGTGCGCGCGCCGTTTCTCGATCACCGCCTCGCCGAGTTGATGAACCGCGTCACGTTCAACACCAAGCTGTCTCGGGGCCGGCAGAAATATCTTCTGCGCAAGGCCATGGAGCGCTACTTTCCCGCGGAGTTCCTCTGGCGCAGGAAGCAGGGATTCTCCGTTCCGCTCAGTTACTGGTTCAAGGATAGCCTGGGCGACTACATCCGCCAGAAGCTGCTGGCGCCCGGCGCCATGGTGGGCCAGGTGTTCAAGCGCGAAGCGCTGGAGCGCATCATCGGGGAGCACAGCGGTCTCGCTCGTGACCGGAGCTTCGCGCTTTGGACACTTCTCATGTTTGAGACTTGGTGCGGCCGCTACCAAGTCGGCCCCGACGCTCTCGCCGCATGAATGTAATGCGTCCAAGAGTCTTGATGGTCGGCCCGTGGCCGCCGAACAGTGGCGGCGTCACCACTTTCATGCGTAACGTCGTCAGCTCGCCGCTCAAGGAGCAATATGAATTCATTCCCTTCAGCACGTCACGCCCCAGCAAGCGCAATGTAAAAGGCGACAACTATGGCTATGTCGCCGTGTTCCGCGGCGGTTTGAAGCGCGTCGTTCAAGGCATTTTGATCACGCTCTGGCATCTGGCCATCTATCCCTACATTCTCGCGGCACGTCGTCCGCAAGTCATCCAGATTCAGGCCAGCGACTTTCAGGCTTTCTGGGAAGCGTCGCTTTACGTGCTGGTGGCAAAAATCTTCCGCTGCCCCGTAGTGCTGCGAATCGGAGGCTCCTTCAACCGCTTCTGGGAATCCTCGGGCGCCAGGGCACGGGCCGCGATTCATTGGACGCTGCGCCAGCCCTCGCTGCTGGTAGTGCAGTCGGAGTACTGGAGCAACTATGTTGCCGGCCTTGGACACACCAACGCGCTTTCCCGGGGCCTGCGGTGCCGCACTTTCTCCTGTGCTGCGGCGAGGCGCCGAAGCTGAAGGGTGTCTACGTGCTGCTGGACGCGGTCCGGGAACTGGTCCGGCGCGGGGTAAAGGTCGAAATTACCCTAATGGCTGTCACTCATCCCCTGCGCGATGAGATCAGGCGCGCCGGACTCGACCGTCACGTCTGGATGCTGGGTTTCCTTTCCCACAGCGAAGCGCTGGCAACGCTGCGCAGCACCGATGTTTTCCTCCAGATTTCCAGCAGCGAGGGCTTCCCCAACATGCTGCTCGAAGCCATGGCACTCGGTTGTGCCGCGGTCGTGACGCCGGTGGGTGCAGTGCCGGAAATCGTGGGTGCGGACGGCGAGTGCGCCTTCATCGTTCCCCCGGGTGACGCTTCCATGCTGGCCGACCGCATGATGCGCCTTGCGGCCGACCGCGACTTGCTCGTCCGCATGGGTGCCGCTGCCCAAGCGCGGGTCGTGGAGCGCTTTACCGAGCGGACGGCGGTTCAAGTACTGGGCCGCGCTTACCAGCTGGCCATGCACGAGCAGGGCTAGATTCAGGCCAGACGTTTCAGCCTGCTGGACAATTCCTTGAACAGCAGCCAGAAAAAGTACATGTCATCGATGAAATAGCGCCTGAACATCCTGCCTGGCTCCTGCAGGAAGCGGTAGAACCACTCCAGGCTCCACCTTTGCATCCACATCGGTGCTCGCTTCACTTTGCCGATCACCACGTCGAAGGCTCCCCCGACCCCCATGGCGAACGGCACCTTCATCTCGGCCTGGTAGCGGCCGAGAAACTGCTCCTTCTGCGGTGAGCTGATGGCGACGAACAGCAGGTCCGGCCGGCTGTCGGCAATCAGCCTGACGACCCCGGCTTCCTCCTGCGGATTCCAGTAGCCGCTGCGATATCCGGCGACCTGCAATCGAGGCCACTTCCTTCCGTAGAGGTCCTTCACGGCCTGCACGACTTCTTCACGGGCGCCGAGAAAGAACACGCGCCATGCCTTTTCGGCCGAACGCTCGACCAGGGCTTCGAACAAGTCCACTCCCGCCACCCGCTCCTTCAGGGATTTTCCAAGCAGGCGCGAGGCCCAAACCACAGGCATGCCATCAACGTTCACCAATGCACACTCGTTGATGATCCTGCGCAACCCGGGATCCCGGCTCGCCTTGACGACCTTGTCCACGTTCACCACCACGTGCTGGTGAGGCCGGCCGGATTGGATGAAGCTCTCGATCTTCTGCAGGGTTTCCTCCATCGACAGGTTGTCAATCAAGCAACCCATGATCTCAACGCGGCTGCTCATGCCAGTTCCCGCGCCAGAATCGCCACGATGCGCTCCGCGGCCTTGCCATCCCATAAATGGGGTCGCTGTCCCGGCTTGCCCCGGCCTTCCAATATCTTGAATGCCTCGGTCCTCACTCCCTCGGGGTGAGTGCCGGCAACGACATTGGTGCCTTGCTCGACAGTGATCGGCCGCTCGGTGTTCTCGCGCACCGTGATGCACGGCACGCCCAGCGCCGTGGTTTCCTCCTGCAGCCCGCCGCTGTCGGTCAGCACGAACTTTGCGTCCTTCCACAGGTTGAGGAAGTCCATGTAGGGCAGGGGGTCGGTCAGCACCACCCGGTCTCCCAGGGAGATGCCGAATTTGTCGAGATTGCCACGCGTGCGGGGATGCGCCGGAAACACCAGCGGAATCCTTTGCGCTACTTTCCGCAACATGGTGCCGACCCGCTCGAGCGCATCGCGGCTGTCCACATTGGACGGACGGTGCAGGGTCACCGCGCCGTAGGCACCGAGCCGCAGCTTCAGTGCCGAGGACTCGAAAGTGGCGGTGTCGGTGAACGCGAGCTTGTCACGCTGATACAGCAGATTGTCAACCATCACATGGCCGACATGATGAATGCACCCGGCCGACTTTCCCTCGTTCAGCAGGTTCCTCACTCCGCTCGGCTCCGTGACGAAAAGGAAATCGGAGATCGCATCGGTCACGATTCGATTCACTTCCTCCGGCATGGCCATGTCGCCGCTGCGCAGCCCGGCCTCGACATGGGCGACGGGTATGCAGAGCTTCTTGGCGACGATCGAGCAGGCCAGCGTCGAATTGACGTCGCCTACAACGACGGCGCAATCCGGGCGCCGCTTCTGGCAGACCTCCTCGAAGCCGACCATGATCTTCGCTGTCTGCTGAGCGTGCGAGCCGCTACCCGCGCCCAGCAGCACGTCCGGCGCCGGAATGCCGAGCTCGTCGAAGAACACGTCGCTTAGTTCGTGGTCGTAGTGCTGGCCGGTATGGATGATCTTGAAGCCCAGGTTTACGCCGTTCGCCCGCAGCGCGCGGACAAGCGGGGCGATTTTCATGAAATTAGGGCGCGCGCCGGCGACCAGATACAGCGTTTTCATGGACCTCATGCAAGGGTACGCCCTGACCATTGCGCAGCCGGACCAGGTGCTGATCCGACCGGACTACATGCCATCTTGCGGTCGCAGCATGACCGTCAACAACCGCTTCCTATCCTGATCGCCAAGGCTTTCGATGGAGCGACATGAAGTTATACCCACTCGACACGCCCGAGCTGCTTGAGCTGGCCGCGAGCTGGCTGGCGCAAAAGCAGAACTACCAGTGGCTGGATTTCGGCAACGGAAGACAGATCGTCACGCCCGCGCTGCTCAAGATCATGGCGCAGCGGGAAAGGCATTTTCTGAGGGCGTATACCTCGGATCGGGATGACACGCCCATCGGCATCGTCGGGCTGAACAGCGTCGATCGCGCTTTCAGAACCGCGACGTTCTGGGGGGCGTCCGGGGAGAAATCCTTCCGCAACCGGGGATATTCGACCATCGCCAGCTCAAAGCTCATGACCCTTGCGTTCCGCGATCTGGGCCTGCATGCGATCAATACCTGGTCCGTGGACCATAACCCGTCGCTGCGGACCATAGAACGCCTCGGCTTCCGCTTCGTCGGCAGGCAGCGGCAATGCCACTACATCGACGGCCAGCTGCACGATCGCCTGCTGTTCGATCTACTCGCCTCCGAGCACCGGGAGCTGGATGTGAACCGCTGCAGGCTCGAAAGATCGCATCGCGAAGTGGATTGCGAACAAAGTCAGGCTCAGCCGGGGTGACGGCGATGGACGCGAAAGTCAGGCAGAAGACGTTGCGCGCGTTCAGTTTCAACCCGACCCCCAACAATGTGGCGTCGGTGACTCTGCCGGAAGCCTGTCAGGCAATTCCAAATCCATGCCGACAGCTCACGCACGACAATTTGCTATCGCCGCCGAGCGGCCTCCCGGCGGTGACTGCTATTCCATTGAGCGGTCATAACGCCGCCGTCATCCTCAAAATGTGAATTGCGATCAGCGTAACGACCCCTTCCATTTTTCAGCCGCCTCAACCACGATGAAAACCAGTGCGGCAAAAGGCTGATCATGATCCACTTCCACTTCTCCCCTCTGAACACGCGCGTGTCGCAGTTAAGAAGAGTGCTTCGGCCTTCGGACGCCGAGAGATAGCGGATTTGATGGACGGAATAGCCGAGAAGGAACATATTCTTGAATTCGGCCACGTCCCGCAACTCGGAAGGCGTCAGGTCGGGTGTTTTTCCGACGACCCGGTTCAGTGTCTTGAAAAAATACTGCGCTTTCGCCGGCGTGTTCCTCAAGGAGGCGCGGTTATCGGCGTCGCAATGATAGACGGCGGCAAGGCGTGAATCAAAGAACACTGCGCCGGCCTCGATGATCCTCAGCCAAGTGTCGATATCCTCGCCGGCCTTGACGCCTTTTGGGAACCCGCCAATCCTTCGCAGGATTTCCCTTTTCACCATAACCGACGAGGAGAAAATCGCACTGGCCTGACGGCCAAGCCGGCAGTACTCGCCGATTCCGAGCAGCTTTGAAGTTTCGCTCGGCATAATGGCGCTTCGTCTTGTTTTATCGTCATAGACTACTTCGTAGTTGAACGCCACAGCGCCGACATCCGGCCTTTCGTGGAAGCGCTCAAGAGCCCACGCGAGAAAGCCGGGTTTGTATTCGTCGTCGGCATCCAAGAAAGCGATCAGAGAAGCCGCGGCTTCTTCCGCTCCTCTGTTTCGCGCGACCGAGACGCCGTGGTTCTCCTGCCGGATGACCCTGATCCGGGGGTCTCCGATCCGCTCGACGAGTCGGGGGCCGTCATCGCTCGAGCCGTCATCCACGACCACGATCTCAAAGTCCTGGAACGTCTGCGACAGGACTGAACCGATCGAACGGCCGATATGCCTTTCTTTGTTGTAGAGCGGGATGACGATCGAAACAAGCGGTTTCATGCGACGGCTCTATAGAACAGATCAACTCGGGATGCTGCTGGAGCGCTTCCTGAGCTGGCCCAGGAAACCAGGCGGTAATCCCAAGGCATCGGCGACCAGGCCCCATTGCCCAAGGCCGACGAGGCTGGGCAAGTATGCGCAGCAGAAAGCAGCGCCCGAAAACAGAATCGCAAGAACGTGGCCGAGCGTCGGTGGAAACAGGAGAAGCGTCGCGTATGCGACTGCGCCGGCAATAACCGCGGCCCCACCGATGCGGACGATCGTGCGCCAATCCTGCAATGCCCTGATGGGTAGTACGAGGAGCCGGGAGGCGCCAGCAAAAACTATGGAGATCGCCACGAAATTCCCGACTACCGCGCCAGCCATCGCACCCGGCATTCCCCACGCATGGCTTCCGGCATAGCCGGCCAACACTCCGATCGGGAGCGAGATCATGCTCGATCGAAGGAGAAACGGGCCCTGCCGGAGCGTCAGCATGACCGTCGTCATTTCCACGACCGCGATCAGAAACGCGACGGCGTTCAGCCGCAGAACGGGTATCGCGCCTGCGTACGCGTCCGTATATATCAATCTGACGATTGGACTGGCTGCGGCAAAGAGGTACGCAAGCACCGGAAAAACGAAGAGCGCGACCCCCACGTTGCAGCGATTGTTAAGGTTCAGAACCTTCGCGAGATCGCCCTCCGCCTGGGCCTTGCTCATTTCCGGGAATACTACGTTGCTCACCGTGGTGCGGATGATCACTCCCAGCGCCAGGGCGACCGCACCGATCGAGTACACGCCATATTGACCAGAGCCGAACAGGAAGACCACAAGCCATTGATCGGCCTGTAGGCGCAGCAAATAGACCGCGTTGTTCGCTCCGATCGGGACGGCATACTTGGCCTGCTCCAGCCAGCGGGACATCCGACCGAACCAGATCTGCCAGCCGTACCGCGCGGTCGGCACGGCCAGCAGCAGCAAGGCTTTGGTGGCGGCCACGAGCGCCAGGATCCCGATCACGGCATTGATTCCACCCACGACAGCCGCCGCTATTACGGCTGCCCCTCTGAGCAGCGCCAGCCCGAAAATCAGGCTTGCTTGCAGTTCCACGCGCCGTTCCGCGTTAGGCAGTATGTCCAGCGTCGAACCGAAAACCCAGAGCGCCCAAAAGAGCGGCGCCGCAAAGTTCGCTTGCGCCAGCGTTCCGAGGGAACCAGGCAGAAGTGGATTCAACGGACTCAGCACAAGACCACTGAGCAGCCCGGCTACGAACATGTAGAACAGGGTTTGCCGCACGAAAACAGCCTGATCGTCCAGGTCATGGCGCGGCAGAAAATAGAGGAGGCTGCCGCTCACACCCATCGGAACGGTTGCAAGCAAGGTTCCGGCTGCCAGCCACAAGAGCCTGTAGCCCCCGAAGCCGTCCTCATCGAGGACTCTGACCAGGACTATGGGGACAAGCAACTGGACGGCGAAGTCCGCGACGTTCGCCATGCCCAGCGTCATGATTTCACGCTTCATGAAAAGTGGAAGCAGCGTTGCGCGATTTCCAGACCGACTTCCGGCGCCGCCAGGCAT
>WNGG01008422.1_pt1 | contig 11361 bp, 9 predicted proteins | sample 5400661 | NCBI WGS metagenome assembly WNGG01 (sample SAMN13153372, study PRJNA577476) | soil metagenome | isolation source: 100 cm soil or saprolite under Garry oak tree replicate 1 | place: USA:California | collected 2016-06-15 | reverse complement strand
GGCGCAAACCCATACAGCCGCATCCCATGACCCAGGTTTCGGTTTCACAGCAGCGCTTCTGGGCCAACCCCGCTGATGCGTTAAAGAAAGATCAGGTGTGGATGGTGCCGGTATGTCTGAAGTCCGGCGGCGCCAAGCCGTTCTGCCAGATCCTGAGCCTGAAGGACCAGACGCTGCCGCTGACCGGATGTTCACCATGGGTGTTTCTCAACGGAAACGCGGCCGGTTATTACCGCACGCAATATGACAAAGCTGACCTGCAGAAACTGATTGCCATCGCCGATACGGAGTTGACCACGGCTGAACGCATCTCACTGTTACGCGACCAGTCCGCACTGGTGAGCTCCGGCCAGGAAAGTATGGGGACATACCTGGACCTGTTGCAAGCCGTGAGCCAGGATGCGCAGCGCGCGGTGGTGGAAAGCTATTTGCCAAGCCTGGATTACGTGAACGACTACGTGCTTCCCGGGACCGATGCCGGCGCGTTTCGCGCATGGGTGCGCTCCAATTTTGCGCCGATGATGGCCAAGATCGGATGGACGCCGGGCGCAAACGAGAGCCCGGACACACATACGTTGCGCGGCAATCTGGTCCACATTCTGGGCGAGGTGGGCGAAGATCCCGAGACGGTCCGGCAGGCAACCAGTCTGGCCCAGCAGTATTTGAAAGACCCAAATTCTGTGGACGCCAGCATGGCGAAAGAGGTGCTGGCGGTGGCGGCGCGTTTTGGCAATGAAGAGCTCTTCCAGCAGTATGTAAGCGCCATGGGCCGCATGCGCTCGCCGGAACAGTTTTATAACGTGGGCGGAGCGCTGGCCGAATTTCGCGATCCCAAAATTGTAGAGAAGGTGCTGGAACTCGGCGTGTCTGATGAAGTCCGGAACCAGGATTCGGCGCACCTGATCGCATCCGTACTTGCCAACCCCGACGACCAGAAGACCGCGTGGGAATGGGTGAAAGCGCACTGGCCGGCAGTGGAGAAGAAAATCACAATGTCCAGCGGGCCGGACATTGTGAATGCCACGCGAAAATTTTGCAGCGCGGAGATGGGCGGCGACGTCCAGAGTTTCTTCAGCGAGCACAAAGTTCCGTCCGCGGAGCGCGCGCTCAAGCAGTCGCATGAAGATATTGAAGGTTGTGTGAAGCGGCGTCCGCGGTTGCAGACGGAGCTGGCGCAGTGGCTGCAGCAGCATTCCGGCGCGAGCAGGACGGGAAGCCGGTGACGGGGATTGGTAAATGGGTAAGTTGGTATTTAGTGCTTGGTAAATCCGTATTGCGGACATAGTATGACCGCACCGCGCGTCCAAAGCTAACGTGTGGGGAGATCATAGTTAAGACTTACGCTGCCCCAGCGTTCATCGTGCTTTCGCACCAAAGCCGAGCCACAATGTGGGCACTGAATGCTGAGCGTTGCAGCTGAAGTCCAGTTCAGCGTGATTCCCGATCCCGCGGCATCTTGTTCGGCAAGAAAAACCTCGCCTTCCGTCGCCGAGCCGGAGAAAAATCCTGCGTTCAAATCCGTGCCAGCAGGCCGAAGATTCACGTGAGTGAAGAAAGGCGCTTCATTGCCGCAGCGCCGCTCCATCACGGTGGCTGTCCAATGCTTGCCGGTATCAGTGGATTCCGCCACTACGCGGTCAGAACAGCGCGGACGGGTGTGCAGGTAGACGACGGTCAGCACGGCAAACATCAGCAGCATCATGCCGCCATAGACGAACGAACCGACGACCATCTTGCGCGCAAAAGGATCCATGCGTTTGGGGGCCATTATTTGCCGGTCCTCAGTTGCTGGCCCATTTGCTGACCTTCATTTACTGAACCCCATTTGCCGATCTTCATTTGCTAACCCTGGACCTGATCTCGCGCCACAACTCGGCGCTTCCATCGCCCGTGCGGGCGGAGTAGGGAAGCAGAGCGTCAATGCCGTGATCGCGCGCCAACGTGGCCAGCGCGGTGCGCAGTTTGTTGCCGGAAAGCTTGTCGGCTTTGGTCGCCACAACTAGAAAATCGCGGCCCATGCTGCGCAGAAAGTCGATCAGGTGGCGGTCGGGCGGCTGCGCAGGAATGTTGGAATCAATCAGCACAATGGAAAGCGCCAGCGTCTCGCGCTCCTGCAAATACGGCTCGATGAATTTGGGCCACTCGGCGGAAATCTCCTTTGACAATTTCGCGTAACCGTAGCCCGGCAGATCAACCAGCAACATTTCCGGATGCGGCTGCGCGGCCTTGGCATAAATCCCGATGAAATTGATGGTGCGCGTGCGGCCTGGAGTGGAACTAACATGCGCCAGTTTCTGGCCCAGCAAGGAATTGATCAGGCTGGATTTGCCGACATTCGAACGGCCCAGAAAGGCGAACTCCGGCGGACCTTCCGGGGGAAAGAATTTGGGGTCTGCTGCGGAGGTAAGAAATTTGGCGATGACAGGTTTCATGAATGTATAACCAGTGTAGCGAACGGGAAGAGATAGCAAAAGCTTTCGCCGCAGATTTACGCAGATGGGCGCAGATCAGAATAAATGTTTACGACTGAGGCACGGAGATGCGGAGAAAGAGGAAAACCCTGAAATCTTTGAAACACAGAGGAACGGAAGAAGCGGAGGAGAACAGATTTTCGCACCGAACCGCGCGAAATCAGCACAGAAAAACCGCCTGGTGGGATATGCACTCAGGCGGTTTGGAACGAAGCGACAGAACTACAGATATCTCTCGCGGGATATCTCCGGCTGGACGGCTGGCGCTGGGATCGTCTGTGCGCTTTCTTCGGGGAAGTCCGGAAGCGGAGTTTCCAGCGCGATCTTCAATACCTGGTCCATATTTTCCACGAAGTGGACCTTCATCTGGCCACGGATATTTTCCGGCACGTCGGCAAGATCTTTTTCGTTTTCTTTGGGAATAATCGCTTCTTTGATTCCGGCGCGCAGAGCAGCCAGCAGTTTTTCTTTCAATCCGCCGATGGGCAGCACCTTGCCGCGCAACGTGATTTCGCCGGTCATGGCGATATCGCGACGCACAGGAATCTTGCTTAACGCGCTGGAAATCGCCGTAGCCATGGTGATGCCGGCGGAAGGCCCGTCTTTGGGAATCGCGCCTTCCGGCACGTGAATATGAATATCGAAGTTGCGGTAAAAGTCCTTGGGGATGCCGAGCCGCAAGGCACGTGAGCGCACGTACGACATGGCTGCATGCGCCGACTCCTGCATCACGTCGCCCAACTGGCCGGTGATGGTGAGTTTGCCCTTGCCGTCGACGATAGCGACTTCAATGCTGAGAATCGAGCCGCCGACTTCCGTCCAGGCCAACCCGGTGACCAGGCCGATTTCACTCTTCTCGTTGGCCAGCGTGTCACGGAATTTGGTGACGCCTAGGAACTCGTTCACCTTTTCAGCCGTCAAATCCGCGGTGTATGTGGGATCTTTTACCACTTTGCGCGCGACCTTACGGGAGATGTTGCCGATTTCGCGCTCAAGGTTGCGTACGCCCGCTTCACGCGTGTATGAGCGGATAATCTCGCGCAGTGCGTCATCACCAAAGGTAAGCTGCTTTTCTGTCAGGCCGGTGGCTTCGCGCTGCTTGCGCACCAGAAACTGTTTGGCGATCTCAACTTTTTCCAGCTCGGTGTAGCCATGCAGCCGCAGGACTTCCATGCGGTCTTGCAACGCGGGGGGAATCGTGTGCAGCACGTTGGCCGTGGCGACAAAGAAAACCTGCGACAGGTCATATTCCACGTCAAGATAATGGTCCTGGAACATCCAATTCTGCTCAGGATCCAACACTTCCAGCAGCGCCGATGACGGATCGCCGCGGAAGTCAGAAGCCATCTTGTCCACTTCATCCAGCATAAAGACCGGGTTCTTGGTTCCGGCTTTCTTCATCATCTGGATAATCTGGCCGGGCAGCGCGCCGATATATGTACGACGATGACCACGAATTTCAGCTTCATCGCGCACGCCGCCCAGCGACATGCGGACAAATTTGCGGCCCGTGGCTTTCGCTATCGACATGCCCAGCGACGTCTTGCCAACGCCCGGAGGGCCGACAAAGCAAAGAATCGAGCCCTTGGGATTCTTCACCAGTTGGCGGACGGCGAGGAATTCAAGGATGCGGTCTTTGATCTTCTCCAGCCCATAATGGTCCTGGTTCAGGATTTTTTCCGCATGCTCGATGTTGCGAATTTCTTTCGATTTCTTCTTCCACGGCACAGCCAGCAGCCAGTCAAGGTAATTGCGGGACACGGTTGACTCGGCCGACATCGGCGGCATGGCTTCCAGCTTTTTCAATTCCTGGATGGCCTTCTCATGGACATCCTTGGGCATGCCGGCGGTGTCAATCTTCTTTTTCAGCTCGTCGAACTCGCTCTTTTCGCCGCGGCCCAGCTCTTTCTGGATGGCCTTGATCTTCTCATTGAGGTAATACTCTTTTTGCGCGCGCTCCATCTGGCGCTTCACGCGCGTCTGGATGGTGCGGTCCATATTGAGCTTTTCAATTTCAATATCCAGCACGTCAGCAATGCGGTTCAGCCGCTCAATGGGATCAAAAATCTCCAGCAATTCCTGCTTCTCTTCAATGGAAAGTTGCAGGTTCTGCGCAATGGTGTCACTAAGCTTGGCCGGATCGCTCATGCCGGTAATGATTACGGGCTCAAGATTGAGTGACTGGCAGAGCTTTACGTACTGATCGAACAAATTGTGGACCCGCTGCATGGCCGATTCCAGCACCTTGCTGGGCTCAGTGGGGTACTTCACCGTGCGGACTTCGGCTTCAAAATAACCTTCAACATTGGTGAGCTTCAGGATCTTGCCGCGCTCCACGCCTTCCACCAGCACCTTGATGTTGCCGTCGGGCAGCTTCAGGTTCTGGACGATATTGGCGATGGTGCCGACCTGGTAAATCTCATGCGGCTTGGGCTCGTCAATGCTGGCATCATGCTGGGTGGCCAGAAAGATCTTGCGGTCAGAGGCCAGGGCCTCTTCCAGGGCGCGCACGCTGGACTCGCGGCCCACGATAAACGGGGTCATCATGAAAGGGAAGATGACCACATCGCGTATGGGCATCATCGGGAGCTTGCGAGTTTCGAATTTTTCCTTGATTTGGGTCACTTGTCGCCTTTTTGGGTCCGTACGGATCGATGGTTTCTACCATCTTCCTACTTTTAAGAATACCACGCAAGGCAAGTGGCTGCTGCCTGAGGATTTCTGGGCGATTACGGAAGTTCTGCTGAGTGGAATCAATGGTTTAACCAGAGCACCCCGCTGCATCACCAGATTTCCGATGTCTCGATTTCCAGAGTGTCCCGATGTCGCCATTTTCCGATCTCCTGATCTCCGATCCCAGCTGTCTCAATCTCCCGATCTTCCAGTCTCGCGATCTCGCCACCTCCCGGTTTTTCCGATCTTCCGATGTCCCCGATGTCTTGATTTTCCGATGTCCCGATCCCTCCTACCCCCTCCCCATCCATCCCACCTCATCCCAGATTGGCGTGAGTTTGTCCCAGGCAAGGCCTCCCACTACCCCCGTCTCCAATTCGCGTTCATCCGCGTTGATCCGCGGTAAAATTCCCCGGTTTTCCTTTGCGTCCTCTGCGTCCTTTGCGTCCTTTGCGGTAAATGGTTTCTGGGTTTTGCCTCAGTTTAAGCCCAGCTTATCTTCGCGCAATTCCTTCAGCGAATCAATTGCGAATCAGTTCATCGTGCTTTTTCCTGGGACCTAGGAATTTGCCAGACGCATTCTCCGATCGGACACGCAAGATCTCGTCTTAAGGCAGCCGCCGATTGCCCAGTTTCGCGCGCTGTTGGCATATGGCCCGCTCGCCAGGAATCCGTACATCGACCAAAAACATGTGGACCAGCTACTCTGAGAGTCAACCCTCACGCGCTTTGGTCAACGAGACAAGTGCCAGGGCACGACTGTGGCGTTAGCGCGAGATGAGCGCAGCGAATCGAGGGCTGCGATCGTGCCGTAAAAGCACACAAACAGATCCTTCCTTGCACCGCAGGCCAGCGCGCAACGGAGTGGAGCACATTAAAAACAATCGGGCGAGAGAGTGTCTATTTCCCGCCTTCGCAACAACCGCGAAGGACAGGGTACTCGATTCATTTGGCGATGATAGAAAACATCAATGCAAATCCAGGGCGCTCGGCGAAGCAAAGGGTGGGATAACTAACTCGTCATATAAATTTAATCCCACTCCTTTGCTCTGACCGCAAAAATAAAACGCGCTCTCTACAAAGGATGGGTCACCAGGCTGGATTACAGGTGACAGCCCGCAACAATTGCCGCCCCGCTGTTACCGCAGTAGGCGATATTTGCCCCGTAAGTTCCCGCCCGGAACATCCCCGGGGAACCGAAAACCAGATTGTCCAGGAATCGAACAGAAGCGTTTGGGTCTTCGTTATCGAGTAACAGCGTTGACGCTGAACTGCCCGAAATAAAACTGTGGGTAATGACGATGTTCTTATTGCTTGCGCCGGCCAATGAAGACGAGCTTGCGGTAAATACGAATACCCAGGGCGTAGCTTCTGAGTGAGCGCCGTCGACGATGACGTTCTGCACGCCTCCAAACCACATCCCATACGTTCCATTCTGCACCGTAAGGTTGTGAAAGAAGATGGTCAGCGGAACATATGTTCCGGTGGAACCGATCGGGCCCATGGAGATGTTTATTTCTCCGTCATTGGGCGCGCTACCGTCAAACTCACAGCCTTCAAATGTTATTTGCGCGTTGTATCCTTCCATGCGCAATGCATGACTTCCGCCGGCTGGCCGCGTTGCCCATATGTTTGTCAGCGTAAGGACCTGAATCGCAGAGGCAGCATCATTGGCGCGCCCCCTGAAGTGAATGGTCGGGCCGTGAAAGTTGGTGAATGTCAGGTTTCCGATGTCTTTGGTGTAGGAAAACTGTGAAGTCGTAAGATTGGAAACGTCAATCGACAGGCCTTCTTGTGATGTGTTGCCGGCGGCCCCGATGAAATGGATGTTTTGCAGAGCCACCCCGGTTACGGCGGTATTGTTGATCTGGGGGAATACAATGAGGTTTTGCGATGGGGCAGTCGAGGTAATGGATGTGTGATTCGATCCCGAGCCGAGAATGCGGAAGTCGGCGCGCAAAACGATCTGTGTTGCGGTGAAGTCGAATGGCCCGAGGATGAGCGTAATGGGAATGGTGTTTGATCCCGGATCCAGGGTGCCGAGCGCAAGGTTGACGGTGTTAGCAGTCGCGTAGACTGTGCAGCCTTTTGTCCCTCCGGATACGGGAGACTGAGCTGTGATTGATTGACAGGAATTGATTGCAGCTTGAACGCTGGCAAAATTTTCGGCATACAGTATATTGCCGGGTGTCTGCGCCAGACCAACCGAGCACAGAGATAGGATCAGCAGTGCCAATGGGACGATCTTCATATCTTGCCTTTCGTTTGTGAGGGGATTTACAAAGGGGTAAAACATTACGAGTAACTAAAAGCCTTGTCAATAAAAAATAAGTGTAGAAGGGTCGGGTGCCCCATCCTTTCGCGTTGTTTGCGAAAGAGTGGGATTCGATTCACTATCCCTCACGTGCTTCGCTCAACGAGACAAGTGTCAGGGCACGACTTAACCGGGGCCTCCGACAAGCCGGTTTTGGCTTGTTGGGGTGGCTTGAGCGTTTTGCGCGAGATGAGCGCAGCGAATCGAGGGCTGCCCCAGTCCAGGGCTTCAGCCCTGGATGAGCGAAGCGAAAAGTGCCGTTCAGGGCATGAATAGACTCTTTCCTTGCGCCGCAGGCCCCGGGGTCCCCAAGACGCGCGCTTTTCGCATATTGGTGTAGGCCGGCGCGCAGCGCAGCGGTGCGACGCAAGAAACTCCAAACACCAAAACAGGCGAGGCCTGTCTGTTCCAAATCATCAACCGCTAGAAAATTTCCGAACCTACTGCAACGTGACCAGCACCTGGATTACTCCGTCGCCTTTGGGCAATGGTTGGAGAGCTTTACCCAACACTGCGCCCATCATCTTTTTGCGATTCGTGCCTTTCATGGCATAGCCGGCTTTAGATGACGTCACCAGCAAATCGCCGGCCTGGATAGCGCCGTTTTCAGCAGTCACCTTGCACGGCACAATTCCCACCACCGCCAGGGGCACGTCTGAAGTTGGTCCCTTCTCCATGCGCGAGCCGGCCAGCACGCCGGGGCGCGTGGAATAGATTCCGGCGACCAGTGTGGAATATGATTTTGAGGTACGTGTGAGCTGGCGATTGGCTGACTGGTCAATGACCAGGACGTCGCCTGCGGCGTAATCGGATCTAGTGCGGTTCACGGCGATGGTTTCGGCAAAGTCAGCGCCGTTGGTGAAGAGATTGCCGGCAATGTGAACGTCACCAAAGGTATCCACGCGGAAAACGATCTTCTGGTTGGGCGCGGCGAATGTTTGCCCCACCAGGATGTTGGCGCCGTCGCCAAATTCATTCCAGAAAACGCCGGCTGGAGCAGCAGCCGTCTCCCTGCTGGAGAAAAACATGTCCCATCACGCCCACGCCGCCAACGCCGTTAAGCCCGTTGGGAACGTCGCCGAGCAAGCCGATAGCCTGGACTCCCGGCGAAACCTGCGCAGTCCCGTGCACGCCCACAGCGTTGCCATCGCCAAGGTTGGCAGTGCCGGCGTGGGTGATGCCCACAACTCCGGCGCCGCCCGTGGTGGCATGCGATTCACCGCGCACTCCGATTCCTCCCGGGCTGAAGACGTCGCCCCAGATGGCAAAGGTCGGGCCGGTGGTGGGAGTTGCTTGTCCGTAAATGGCAGGAGCGTTTGCTTTGGAACTCGTGCTCAGGCCAAAGCCGGTCCCGTTCTGCTGGATTTTTACGATTTGAGAGTTGTTGGTTCCGGTGAAGATCGCAGGACCCTGGGTGGTCTGTGCCATGATGGCGGAGCTGATCAGGATCAGGGAAGAGACAAGTATTGCTAAACTGCGCATGGGTTCTCCTGGGGGGAACTCCGGATTGAGAGCACCCGCAATGCCAGAGTCTGAGAAGCAGCTTCCCTCAAGAAACTGCGGAGCGGGATCAAGACTTATGTCCAGAGCTCCTAATTGTGGCTACAAACATGCCAAAGCTGGGCAATAAGCGGACAGAGCGAAAAACTTGGCTTCGGCCCGTGGCCGGGGGCGTCTGTGTAGATACAATCGTAATTTACAAGGAGATTCTATATGCCGACGATTACGACAAAAGACGGAACGCAGATCTTCTACAAGGACTGGGGAACAGGCCAGCCCGTTGTGTTCAGTCACGGTTGGCCGCTGTCCGCCGATGATTGGGACACGCAGATGATGTTCTTCCTCAACCACGGCTTTCGCGTGATTGCCCATGATCGGCGCGGGCATGGCCGTTCCTCCCAGACTGATGGCGGCCATGATATGGATCATTACGCCGACGATCTGGCGGCGCTCACCGAACATCTCAATCTCAAGGACGCGATCCACGTCGGCCACTCCACCGGCGGCGGTGAAGTGGTGCACTACCTGGCGCGTCACGGTGAAAGCCGGGTGGCAAAAGCGGCGATCATCAGCGCGGTGCCGCCGTTGATGGTGAAGACGGCAACCAATCCGGGCGGGCTGCCCCAAGAAGTGTTTGACCAATTTCAGGCGCAAGTGGCCACTCACCGCGCCCAGTTCTATTACGATGTGCCGGCTGGCCCGTTCTATGGTTATAACCGGCCTGGGGCGAAAGCCTCTCAGGGCGTGATCATGAATTGGTGGCGTCAGGGCATGATGGGAGGCGCCAAAGCGCATTATGACGGTGTTGTCGCCTTTTCCCAGACGGACTTTACCGAAGACCTGAAGAAGATTACTGTCCCGGTGCTGGTAATGCACGGCGATGACGACCAGATTGTGCCTTATGCCGATTCTGCGCCGCTCTCGGCAAAGTTGCTGAAAAATGGCACGTTGAAAACTTACAAGGGCTTCCCGCACGGCATGCCCACAACTGAGGCCGACACGATCAACGCCGACCTATTGGCATTCATCAAGATAAGTCAGCAAGTGGCCGCATAGTTCTAGTACGGCCGGCCTTCGCTCTCAAACAGAAAAAGGGCTGGCGAATTCTGCCAGCCCCCAAGTGTTTTGTTTACCGTCGCTAAAGATTAGGGTGTAACGGTGAGCGTTCCATTCGAGATAGTCACCGCATAATTGCTGATCCTGCCGGATGCGTCCTTCAGCGTGGGAACAATGGGATATGTTCCCGCTTCGCTGCCGACCGCCGCCGGGCTGTCCTGGGTTGCGGTTATGTCATCACCGTTCTTGACTCCTGTAACCGTTCCGGTGAAAGCGGGGTTGGGCTGGCCAACAGCACGCGTTACGTCATCAGCAACAATGCTCAGCGGCGCAGGAGTAACCATGAGAGTACCATTGTTGATGACCACATTGTAGTTGCCCAGCTTGTTGTCCGGATCAACCAGGGTAGGAACGATCACGTAATCTGCTACCGCGCTGCCGGAATTAGCAACGCAGGTATAAGTTGCCGTGATATTGTCACCGGGCTTGAGGCCCGTGATGGTCCCGGCGAATTCCGGATTCGAATCACCATAGAACCGGCCGGCATTGATCGTGGTTATCACAAGCGTCGCTGTTTGCGCCTGCGCGGCCACAGAACTAACCAGCATGGCCAGCAGCAGTGCCGTGACGAACAAGGTTATGGATTTTGGTTGTGTACTCTTGCCGATAGGCAGAGCGGTAGAAACGTTCTCCAAGGCGTCCATTTTGTCTCCCGATGTCTCAACTGAGACGACAACCCGCGATCCTCATGGCGAGCCATGGAGACCGCGTTTCGGCCGGCCTAACCAAAGCCCAGCACGAAATTGTTGAAGGGATTTTGAGCCCGGAAGAATAGCGCTTTCTCTTGTCCCCCTGGCATTGCCGGCCATAACGCCGAATCCGGCGCTGTCTGGCGCAACAATGCCAATGCACTTTGCAAAAATCTTTGAAGGGATGGAGCCCGGAAGAAGATGCTGCCTCGGCCCTAGGAAATCGTGGAGAGAATAGCACGTGCGCGGCAGATTAAATCAAAACTTAACTTAAAATAACATTAAAATTTCTAAAAATTCGACCTGATAAACGACGGCTTAGTTGGAGAAAAACAGCCATCCCTGATGGTAAAAACTGCAATTCAGTTTTAGTTTTTGAGAGTGTCGCCGCAGGCCTGCGCGCAGCGTAGCAAAGCGCGCAAAAAGTCGCGAAGGACAGGGCCCGGTTGTCTCGTGATGATAGAAAAACCAACGGGAACCCTGCCGCGAAAGCATGATACAGCCGGCAGAGCAATCCTCAGTTACTGCCGGATTGCTCTTCTATGGACAATTAGTGATCGATCCGTTGCCGAAGTAGCTGCAGTTGCCAGAGCTCCTG
>WNGG01019958.1_pt1 | contig 11362 bp, 8 predicted proteins | sample 5400661 | NCBI WGS metagenome assembly WNGG01 (sample SAMN13153372, study PRJNA577476) | soil metagenome | isolation source: 100 cm soil or saprolite under Garry oak tree replicate 1 | place: USA:California | collected 2016-06-15 | reverse complement strand
CAGCGGTCACCGAAAATTCGGCCGCTGCTGAAGAGACAGTCGAAGAACTGCCGGTCTCGATCGATCCTGCGCCAGCTCCGGCCGGAGTCACCACATCTGTCCCGCCGCCGCCGAAACCCGCTGCCCCAGCAGCGCCCGTTCACGAGGTCGATCTGTCGGACGAATGGGCCTCGCTCCTCGAACAGAGTGCCACGACAGAGGCGACACCCGCCGAAAAGGTGCCCGCGCCGGCAGCGGAGATTCCTCCCGCCAAAAAAACACCTCCAGTCCAGCCGCCGCCAGTTTCCGCAGTCCCGCAGGAATTCGATATTTCCGAATTTCAGATTCCAATCGAAACTCCGGAGCCCGCACCGGCGTCCCCGTTTGCGGCCATTTCTGCCGAGGCGTCGGCTGAAATCCCCGCAGAGATTGCGCCGCCAGAGACACCTGCGCCTGCTCAAGAAGAAACCGTCGGTTCTATCCCGGTGGCTCAGGAAAGCGCCAAGGAAGTCGCGCCGCCGCCTCCTCCGCCGCCCAAAAGTGCGGTTCCGAAGGAATCCGAGCCCGTTCCTGAAATTGAGCTTGATCAGGAATATGAACTCGTTCTCACACCGGAGGCCGACGCGGACGCTCCCGAAACTACCGCACCGGCCGAACCTGAAACCGTGAAGCTGGGCGGTCCGCAGGTCCTGGCTTCCGACCAGTTCCTTCGAGACCTCGCGAACGAAATAGATCAGTTGGGAATGGACCAGCTGACTCCGTCATTTTCCGAGCCTGCCACGAAGGAACAAGCGCGAGTTCCAGCCGCGAAGGCCGAAACTCCGGTGTCGCCCGCTGAACACGAACCATTGAAAGAAGTTTTCGAGGAATTCCGCGCGGAACTTGGCGAGATGGGCGCGGAGGACGAAGACCTTGAAACTCACTACAATCTGGGAATCGCGTTTCGCGAAATGGGCCTGCTTGAAGAAGCGATCAGCGAATTTCAGAAGGTCGCCAAAGCCAATGAACGCGGCAAGGCATTTCGCTACGCGATGCAATGCTGCACGTTGCTGGGCCTTGCGTTCATGGAAAAAGGGCAGCCCTCGATCGCCGCGATCTGGTATGAACGCGCTCTGCGCACTCCCGGTGTCGACGCAGAAAGTACCTTGGCCTTGCGGTATGATTTAGGGGTCGCCCAGGAATCCGCGAACGACCTGGATGCGGCACTGAAGAGCTTCTCGCAGGTCTATGCGGTGAATATCGACTACCGCGACGTGGCGGACCGTATCGCCGCTCTTCAGAAAACCACGCGCTGACTACGGCGCTTCCAGGTTCTCCGGCGTTCATGAATAAAGCGTTGCGGGCCATGCTGATCGTGTTGTGCTTCGAAATGGGAGCGCTGCTGCTCTATCTGCCGTGGTCGAATTTCTGGGAACAGAACTACTTCCTCATCCACTTCCCCACGCTCGTGCCATTTGCGTTGCATCCTTCCGTACGCGGATTGGTCAGCGGACTCGGCGTGCTTGATATTTTTGTTGCGTTGGGCCTGCTTCAGTCCCGCCCGGAAGCTCCTCGTGTCTCTCCTCGCTAAGCCGTCGCAGCCAATCTTGTGTTACGTGACGGACCGCCGCAGCCTGCCGCTTTCCACCTCCGCCGATGCGCACCACCTGTTGTTCGATAGCGTGGAACGGGCCGCAGCGGCAGGCGTCGATTGGATCCAGCTGCGTGAAAAGGATTTCTCCGGCAAGGAATGGGAAGAGCTGGTGTGCGAGTCGTTGCGCCGAATCTCTCGCGCCGGCTCCCGAACGCGAGTACTTGTGAATGACCGTCTTGACGTGGCGCTGGCTTGCGGTGCTGGCGGTGTACACCTGAGCGAAAACGGAATTCCGGTTGCCGACGCTTGCCGGTTGCGAGACGATTTTCTTTCTTCTCACGGTGAAAAACGCAATTTTCTTGTTGGCGTTTCCTGCCATTCCCTGGGGGCTGCGCTGGGAGCGGCACGCGCTGGCGCGGATTATATCTATTTCAGCCCGATTTTTTACACGCCATCGAAAGCCAACTATGGCCCACCGCAGGGGCTCGAACGGCTCGCAACGGTCTCGAAAGCGTTAGCCATTCCGGTAATCGCCATCGGCGGAATCTCCGCTGAAAATGCTGCCGGTTGCTTCCAAGCAGGCGCCGCGGGCGTCGCCGCAATCCGTTTGTTCCAGGAGTCGCCAGAGTTGACGCAAATCTTGCAGACCTTACACGCCCGCCAGCAGTCGACTTCCGTGTAGTGTGGGATTACTTTTCCGAGAGGCGGCGCAGCAGCCGGATTTGTCCAGCGTGATACACGTCGTGAAACGCCACGCCCCAGAGCATACGCAGCACTTTGGGAGTCACAGGTTTTGCTAATGCAGTCCTGACGGCATCGCGCAAAGCCTCGTGTTCCTGCCGCAGAATTGCTTTGTCCGCCTGCCACGCGGATTCATTCAACTTCCCCGCCTCCGGCCGTGGAAAAAAGTTGCTTCCCTCGAGCGCGAATGAGCCGCGTTTCCCGCCTTGCAAGCGGCGCCGAACGGCGTATTTCCAATAGGCTGCATGCAGCGCTTCTTCCCAGATATTGTGGCGATTTGGTCCAGGCCGCCACGCAGCCTGCTTTGCGCTAACTCCCTTCATTGATTGCCACAGATTCGGGCCATGCCAGGTCTTGCGCTCAAAGGCTTCCTCGAACAGATCGAGAATCACGGAATCAGCATTCATGGCGATCCTCCGAAACAATCTCGAAGCAAGCTTCGCGCGGGTCGTGCGGCAGAGTCAAACCTAGACACAGGTTGGGAAAGTTTATATGCAAACGTCTTGCAACTGATATAGGACTAAGCTAGTCTGATATGTCATGATTGCAAATCACTTGCAAGGAGACGCCTTTGATTCGTTTGCGCCTGGCTCTTGTCGCCGTGGCATTCGCGTTACTTTCCCCGGTTTTTTCACGGCCTCTGGCGGCCCAGGAAAATCCGTACTTTGTTACCTACGATCACAACCTTGAGGAGCCTGGAAACCTCGAAGTCGAATACTTCTCGACGTTTGGCACACAACGTACGGGAAACGACTTTCATTCCTACTGGACTGAACTGGAGTATGGAGCAACGGCCTGGTGGACCACCGAATTCTATTTGGACGCCCAGACAACGTTTCACGACAGCACGGCCTATTCCGGGTTCAAGTGGGAGAACCGCTTTCGGCCCCTGAAGCACGAGCACTGGATCAACCCGGTGTTGTACGTTGAATACGAAGACATAAACGGCACCGACAAGACCCTCAAGGAAGTGGTTGGCCACGACGTCGAATCAGACTATCTGACGTCAAACGCGGAAGCACGGCGAGAGCATAAACGCGAAGTAGAACTGAAACTGATCCTTTCCAGCAACACCAAGGGCTGGAATTTTTCAGAGAACATCATCGCGGAAAAGAATCTGTCCAACGAGCCGTGGGAGTTTGGTTACGCGCTCGGCGCCAGCCGTCCACTCTCGTTGAAAGCTTCCGCGAAACGATGCACTTTCTGCCGGCAGAATTTCACGGTTGGTGCCGAGATGTATGGCGGATTGGGAGACCGCTACAGTTTTGGCTTGAAGGATACTGCACATTATCTTGCACCGGTGGGTGCGTGGAACTTGCCGAGCGGGTGGACGTTGCGGCTCTCTCCCGGATTTGGGCTGAACGACAATAGCCACGCGTTCCTGCTGCGGTGGGGCGTCTCGCGCGAAATTACGGGATTCGGCGACATGGTGCGACGAATGCTTGGAGGCCGCCCGTGAAGCTGACATTGTCACTACTGCTGGTCTCGCCAGTGCTGCTTTGCGTTTCCGTAGCGCTAGCAAACGGCCAGAACGCCGCGAATGATAACAAACCAAACGATGACAAAAGGAAAGACAACAAAGGCGCCGAGATCTATGCCGAACTTGCGAAAGCTCCAGAGAAGGCACGCAAGCGAGTGAATCCGCTGGAAAGTGACCCCGAGGCGGTTGCGGCTGGCCGGCTTCTGTTTGAGGATCACTGCGCCGAATGCCATGGCGACAAAGCAGAGGGCGGAAAGAAGGGCCCCAACCTGCGCGCCCCAGAGGTGCAGAATGCCACGCCAGGCGCGTTGTTCTGGCTGCTGACGAACGGAGTCGTGCGAAAAGGCATGCCGGTCTGGTCGAAGTTGCCAGAGCCGCAGCGCTGGCAGCTAGTTCGGTACCTAAAGTCTTTGCGTGTCGCGCAGCCGGTGCCAGCAGAGGCCGCAAGTAAGCCATGACGAGTTATGCGCTGAGCCAGCGGCCGATGGGTTTCCAGGATTCGGTGTGATCGCAGACGACGCGAAGTGTGGCGGTGATCGGAATTGCGAGCAGCAGTCCCATGCCCAGAACAGCAGCGAAACGGTAATTGCTACGGCGTTCAATCGCAAACGCCGTCCCACAAGTTGTGGTGCGATTAAATTTAGCGCGAACACGTGAATACCGGTCAGCACCCCGGCAATCAACAGGAACCATCCAATGGTCTGCCATTTTGTAACCGCCAGCATGAAGGCAGGCAGCCAGGCAAGCACCGCGCCGATATACGGAACCATGTTCAAGACGCCGGAAACGATTCCGGTGAGGATCGGGTACTCGAGCCCGAGCACCCAGAAGAACAGGCTGCTGAAGGTAATCACCATCATGGTGACTACCGTCATCCACAGAACATAATCGCGAAGAACGATGCGCAAATCGTCGAGCATCTCCTTTACTTGTGTGCGCCGCGACGCGGGAAAAAGCTGTAGCGTTCCGTGCCAGGCCTCCCGCTTCCCGGCAAGCATAAAAAACACAAGAAACGGCACGAACGTGACCTCGAGAAAGAGCGCGTAAAGAGAGCCGATACTGCGAAGGATCAGGTTGCGGACAATTCCGCTATCGCGCGGCGGTTCACTCTGCGTCGCCTGCTGGCTAGCGGGCACTGGAGTCGCTCCGGACACACCGCGTTCAATGCCGCTGATCTTCTTTTCAACGGACGCCGCAGTTTGCCGCCACGCGCCGCTGTACTTCGGCCAGTTCTCAGCGAAATCCGATACGCGGGTCCAAAGACCATAACCAACCGCGCCGATCACCGCACAGAGCAGGAGAACCATGATCATGGAACCGATGGTGCGAGGGATGCGCCAACGCTCCAAATATTCGACGACAGGATCGAGACAGTATGCGAGGAGAATCGAGAGCACCAGAGTGATCACCACGCCTTGCGCGTAGTACGCGAAAAGCAGAATGATCGCTGCGGCGATAACCCTCAAGCTGAAGGTCGAGCCTACCAGGCGAGCATATTCTTTTACCGGCGGTGTTTCGGTCGCGGCCAAGCGGAACTCCGTCACTTTCCAGACATTCAAGGTACCATACGATGCAAGCGCGGAGTTTCTGTCGTTGGGCTGTGTTCCTCCTCGCAAATGGCGGCTTTTCGTTCACCGGGACCAAACGGATCGCTGTGCTAAACTTCTGTGCTGGAGTGTGATCCCAGCCGCGGCTTGATTTATCTCAGGGTTTGTAAAACAAACCTGAACCCTATCCCCTATGGCGAAACAATACTTTGGCACCGACGGCATCCGCGGTGTCCCAGGAACGCCGCCGTTGGACGACGCGACTTTGCATGCGGTCGGCCGGGCGGTTGGAATTTATCTCCATAAAGACCACGCAACGCCCCACGCGCTGATTGGAATGGACACGCGCGAATCGGGCCCGCATATTGCGGCGATTCTTGCAGCCGGATTGAAAGAATCGAGCGTAGACGTAACTTTAGCAGGAGTTCTCACCACTCCGGGAGTGGCCTGCCTGGTTCGCCAGAATGATTTCGATGCGGGCGTCGTGATTTCCGCTTCGCACAATCCGTTTCAAGATAACGGCGTAAAGCTTTTTTCACACGCAGGTATGAAATTTCCTGACGCTGTGGAAGAGGAGATTGAAGCGGAAATTCCTGGATTCCTCCGGGAAGCCGCAAAACCCGTTGGCACAGCGCTTTCGACCGATGAGGCCCTTCATTCCGAGTACCTCGATTTTCTGCGGAACCGGGTGCTGGACGGCGTAAATCTGAAGGGCTTGCCGATCGTGCTGGACTGCGCGAACGGTGCGGCGTACCGGCTGGGGCCGGAATTATTCCGATCACTCGGCTGTGATGTTGTATGTATCGGAAGCGAGCCTGATGGGCGAAATATCAACGCGGGATGCGGGTCCCTGCACCTGCAAAAATTGCAGCAGCGGGTGCCGGTGGAGAAAGCGGCGCTTGGCGTTGCGTTTGACGGCGACGCGGACCGCGCGCTGTTTGTTTCCGCATCAGGAAAAATCATTAACGGCGACGGGATCCTGCTGGCGGCGGCGCGTTTTCTGAAAAGCGCGGGAAAGCTGCCGAAAAATCGTGTGGTCGCGACTTCCATGTCGAATTTAGGATTGGAGCGCGTGCTGGCCGGCGAAGGTATTGCCATGGCGCGGACCAATGTCGGTGACCGCTATGTGCTGGAAGAGATGCTGCAGAGTGGCAGCGCGCTGGGCGGAGAGCAGTCCGGACACATTATTTTCCTGGAAGATTCTCCCGCAGGGGACGGCCTCCTGACGGCCGTGAAAGTGGCATCTCTGGTTGCTTTGCGCGGAAGCCTCGACACGTTATTGGCCGGTCTGAAAGACTACCCGCAAACGATCGTGAACGTGAAGGTGAAATCGAAGCCCCCGCTCGAAGGCCTGCCGGAAGTAGAGCTGGCATTGCGTGAAGCGGAGTCGACTCTCGGAGACAATGGCCGCATTGTGTTGCGGTACTCCGGTACGGAACCCCTGGCTCGCGTGATGGTGGAAGCGGAGCACGCATCGGATGTAGAGAAGTTCAGCCAGTCGATCGCTTCGGCGATTCGTACTACGATTGGCGCGTGAAATCTCGGCTCTAATGCCAGTGTCTTACTGCTGTCTTCTCCCAAAGAATGGAGAGAGATGCGATTTCATCTGTGAGATTTTGTAGGATTTTGTAGTTCCCTTTGGAGCCACGAAGAGTTCCCCGAGCCTAACTCCCATTGTTTCAATCGTATGAATCGGAAACCCTCGAGAACCATGGCCTGGCACCCGACTTGCATCTTAAGTTCGCAAATAAAATATTGGCTTCCCGGGGTGGCCGGAACGCAACCTCGACTGTGTTCTGGTTTTGGGGGGTCAGTTGACGAAAGGGGGCTTGCACCGGCCCCCTTTTTTATTTTCCGATTGGATGCACCCAGAAACCCTCCCGATTCGTTTTTTTTCGATGGATTCAACTTAGTGCGGAACATCCTAACCCTGGCTTCGTTGACTTGTCCCGATGGCAGCCCTAAGATGAGCGCCACATGTCGGGCATCGATTTTCTAATAGGTCAGACCCTTTCCCACTACCGCATTCTCGAGAAACTTGGCGGCGGAGGCATGGGTGTTGTCTACAAGGCTGAGGACAGCCGGCTGCACCGATTTGTCGCGCTAAAATTCCTACCGGACAATGTCGCGAAAGACGCGCAGGCGCTCGCGCGTTTCCAAAGAGAGGCGCAGGCAGCATCGGCATTGAATCACCCCAACATTTGCACGATTCACGACATCGGCGGGCAAGATGGGCAAGCGTTCATTGCGATGGAACTTCTGGAAGGCGCAACGCTGAAGCATCGCATCGCCGGACGGCCACTGGAAATGGAAACGCTGCTGGCGCTGAGCATTGAAATCGCGGAAGCGCTCGATGCAGCTCACTTGAAGGGCATCGTACACCGTGACATCAAGCCTGCAAACATCTTCGTAACCGAGCGGGGCCACGCGAAGATTCTCGATTTCGGCCTGGCCAAGGTCAGCACGCTGAAAAGCGGAGCGCGCGGCGTAGACAGTTTGGCCACGGTCGAAGTGGACACAGACCATCTTACCAGTCCCGGCAGTACGCTCGGAACGGTCGCGTATATGTCCCCGGAACAAGTGCGCGGTAGGGAGCTTGATGCTCGCACGGATCTTTTTTCGTTTGGCGTGGTGCTGTACGAAATGGCGACTGGCGCCCTTCCGTTTCAGGGGGAAACTTCCGGCGTGATTTCCGATGCGATCATGAACCGGCCATTCCTAACTCCGGTGCGCTTAAATCCGAATGTTCCCGCAAAGCTCGAAGACATAATCAATAAGGCTCTCGAAAAGGATCGTGATTTGCGGTACCGCTCCGCCGCTGACATGCAGACGGATCTGAAGCGTCTGCGCAGGGACACGGACTCCGGCAGGATTGCCGCATCTTCATCGGGAAACCGGCCTGCACCGGATCTGGCTCCTGAACATGCGAGCGGTTCGGGTTCGGCGATCAGCGCCCAGCCAACATCGTCACTCGCAAACAAGAAATGGATGGTGGCCGCGATTGGCGCAGGAATCGTTGCGCTTGCTTTTGCTGCGTATCACTTTGCAGCCGGTTCGAAGACACCGAGCGAGCCGGCGAAAATTACGCAAATCAGCCATTGGGACAAGCCGATGGGCTCGGCGAAGATTTCTCCCGACGGCCACACCGTAGCCTTTAGTTCACCGGTGGGGGGAATCTCGCAAGTTTTTGTCATGCTGACCTCGGGCGGCGAACCGCTGCAACTTACCAACGATGAAGCCGACAAGATTGTCTCCAGCTTTTCGCCCGACGGAACCGAAGTCTATTACCGCAGAGTTTTTGGCCGGGACGAAACGTGGTCTGTGCCAACGCTGGGCGGAAATCCGAGGCGGGTTGTGATGGGCTACAGTTTGGCGCCGTCTCCGGATGGTGCATTCCTGTATTACACAAAGTTCGGGACCCGAGCGATCTTTCGCGCAAATCGATCGGGACTGAGTGAGGAGCAGATCTTCAGCTTTGATCCTGCTTCCCTTCCGATAGTTCGTATTCTGCCATTTCCCGAGGGGACCCAACTGCTCGTTTTCTCGAGCGACTCTGTTACCGCAATCGAAAACTTTCGCGTCCACGTTGTGGACCTGTCGCAGAGATCCGAAACGGATTTAGGTCAAGTTGCCGGAATTCCCAATGTCGCGTGGGCCGAACCCGGCAAGTCCGTTTATTTCAGCCGAACCATCAGTGGCCTGACAAATATTTGGAAATTTACGCTGAAGGATAAGTCGCTGTCGCAGGTGACGTTTGGAACTGGACCGGATCTTGCGCCCATGCCCGATCCCGCGGGGAAAGGGCTTTATCTGGTGAACGGCAAGCCTTCCGGAATCCTGACGCTGTACAACGTTGCCACCAAGACTTCCACGGACATTTCTTCGGAAAACGCAACACAGCCGGCAATTTCCCGTGATGGCAAGCGAGTGATGTACATCACGATTCCGGCCAACGACCGCATGGAACTCTGGGTTGCCAATATTGACGGCAGCAACAAAACGAAACTTTCCACCGCGGCATCCTTGTCTACTGGAACCTGGGCGCAGGATAATTTTCACCTGAACTTCACGGTGGAGGAAGCGGGCAAGCCGAGTAAAGTGTATGTCGTGGGCGCCGACGGCAGCGGACTTCACGCTCTGAGTTGGGCTGGCGGCACGATTCAGGCCGTAGTCTGGAGCGATGATCAGAAATCCGTTTACATCAACAGCTTCGATAAAGGCGTGGCCGGCGGCACCATTTGGAAAGAGAGCGCGGAAGGGTCGGCTCCGGAAAAAATGGTTGACGGTTGTGGCTTCGCATGGGACTCCTCACCCGGAGGAGGCCAATATCTTCTGAGCCTGATGGCGGCGGGAGATAAAGCTGGAATCTACGGGTACTCCATTGCCGATAAAAAGTGCACGCCTCTGGTACCCGGTGTTGTGACCTTCAGCATTTTGTTTGCGCGCGATGGCAAATCTTTTTTGTATGCGATTCCGTCGCGCCATGACGTCACGATTTACAGGCAGAACTGGCAAGCGGGAACCGTTGTCGGTCAACCGCAAGTTGCGCTAAAGCTTCCGTTCGCATTTCCGCTGGTCAGTGGTGGCAACGCGTACGACATTACGCGCGACCTCTCTACTGTTGTTTATGCGCGTCCCGGCGGCCACGCCGATTTGTATCTATTGAGCCAAAAATAACCGCCAGCCAAGTCTTGTCTCAGCTCGTCCTTTAGCCACTCGTTCGCATGATCGAGGCCTGGATCGCGAAAGAAGTGCGTTAAGGGAAAGAAAACTACTGGCAAACGAGCACCGCATCTCGATTAAAATGCTGATCATACCGGCACGTCCACGGCTTTTCTAGAAGCCCTTCAACGACAGACCAGAAGGGTTAGGCAGTCGAATCACGCGGCAATTTCAGGAGAACCCATGCTCCGACCTGAGCGAACCCATCGTACGAGTCCCGAACGCAACTTATTGCTCGCCGCGAGGATCCTCCTGCGCTTCCCTTTCCTTCGTGCATCACTCTTCGTGCTGCTCTGCCTGGCATTCGCGACTTGCCTGCGCGCGGACACAATTTCGGGCACCGTCAAAGACCCGACGGGCGCAGTGGTTGTGAGTGCACGAATTGAAATCACTGGCGGCAACGTGTCCCAGCCGATCGTGCTCACATCAGATGAATCGGGCAAGTTCGCCGCGCCCAATCTAAGTCCTGGAAGATATTCAGTACGCGTCACCAAGGAGGGCTTCGAGGAAATCGTGACCGCGGTCGACTTGCACGGCACAACCGACCTTCAGCTTGGCCTGACGATCGCCACGCAGCAGACCAGCATCAAGGTGACCGAAAAAAGCATGGCGTTCGCGAATTCAGACGCCGTGTATCGCCAGCTCCGCGACTTGGGGCTGGGCAATACATATCGCTGCGAAAAGTTCACGCTGGTTATGGACGCCGGCACGTTCGAATTGAAGTCCGGAACGATTACCCTCCTGGGCCTTGTCAACAATATGGAAACCGGCGCCATTTTCATCGGGCAAGGACACTTTACGCTTAAGCCTTTTATGCGCGTCGACACGCAGGAGATGGTCCGGCGCAGCGGCAACTCGACCGCCGAGGAAGACTTCACTGAAGTGGTCTTTCGCTTCACCAGCGGCGTGTGCCCGCAATTCTCCGCGGCATTGGGGACCAGAACGGACACGCCATCTGAAGCCGGCACTGCCTTTCAGCATTGGAAAAACAAAATTCGCCACCGTCACGAAGTCCCGGAAGGTTTCACGCAGGCAATGTTGGAGGAAGAGACAATCGACAACGTGGATGCCGACGTGCTCGCCGCAGTTTACAATGCAGAACATCCTCCGTTTTTTAACGCATACATGGTCGGCACGCCCCACAAAGACTTACGCTTCTTTGTGCGCACGCGTGTGGGCGCGATTCCGCAAATGGATTCTCCCGAGGAAGTGGCGCTGATCAATAGCAATGGCGGAGGAATGGACGACGGCGTCTGGTATTCCGAGCACTTGATTTCCGAGTGGAAGGCTCACACGGCGAGCTCGAGTGAAGATAAGAGG
>WNGG01008421.1_pt1 | contig 11362 bp, 5 predicted proteins | sample 5400661 | NCBI WGS metagenome assembly WNGG01 (sample SAMN13153372, study PRJNA577476) | soil metagenome | isolation source: 100 cm soil or saprolite under Garry oak tree replicate 1 | place: USA:California | collected 2016-06-15 | reverse complement strand
TTCGGGCTGGTCAGGGTGGACGAGCATGATTATTGTCGGGGATTCTTGGAGAAACCGTTATTGAAGGACGTGAATATTTCCACAGGAATCTACGTGTTTGAACACGAGATCCTGAACCACCTTCCTCAAATCGGGGATGTTGAAAGGACAACTTTTCCCAAGCTTTCAAAGGTCGGTAAGGTAGCCGCGTTTAGGCATGGGGGGTCGTTCATCACGATTAATTCCTTAAGGGAGCTCGAAGACGCGGAAAAACAGTTGAGGAGTCGCGTAGATTGAACGTTCTAGTCACAGGCATCACCGGATTCATCGGTTCAAGACTCGCCGAAAGACTAGTGGAGCAGGGAGATGATGTCTATGGTTTGGTGAGACATTCCTCAGAAAGGGAGCTCAGGAGAATTGAAAAGATCATTCCGAAGATTCACCTCATCGAGGGTGATCTGGTCAGATTTCACTCTGTTCTCTCTGCAGTAGAAACATCAGATCCCGGTATTGTTTTCCATCTCGGAGCACTCACTCCGGTCCGGTTATCATTTGACGATCCCTATCCTTACATAGGGATCAACTTTGACGGGACCGTGAATCTCGTTCATTCGATTCTTAGGCAGTCGCCGAACACGAGACTGATTGCCGCTTCCACTGCAGAAGTCTACGGCTGGCAGCCCAGCGGCCGACCTATCCCAGAGAGCGCGCTCCTCAACCCAGCGTCACCATACGCGGTCTCGAAGGCGGCTGCCGATCAGTATATCCAGATGGCGAATAGGATTTACCACCTTCGAGGAACTGTAATGAGACCTATCAACAGCTATGGCAGGGTCTGGGAGCGCGGCTTCTACGCAGAATACTTGATCTCAAAGATGTTAGCGGGAGAGACATGCTATGTCGGCGCGCCTGACTCGATTCGTGATTACATGTTCGCAGAGGACCATGTCGACGCTTACTTGGACGTCGCGAAATCCGAGAAGACTGTCGGGGGGGTCTACAACGTGTCACCGGGCAATCCAGTTACAAATGCAGAACTCGCGAAGAAACTGTCAGGATTTACAGGGTTCAAGGGCAAGCTTGTCTTCGGGTCCTATCCCCCTGGCTACCCGCAGCGACCGCAAAGTCAGGACCCAGCGTATCTCGTCCTTGACAACGCGAGAATCGGCAAGGAGATCGGGTGGCGGCCCCGTTATACGCTTGATGAAGGATTGAAGCGTACCGTCGAACTCTGGAATCGCAAGACGCTCTAGTCGGTTACGACAGAGTTCCTGATTCTATCATCCGGCCTTCCCTCCGGGCCTCTCGATCGGCCAGGCCAGTTCGAGAATCATGACAGAGCTTCTTCTAGTAGTGGAAGAAGGGATGAAGAAACGAGATTCAGGGGAGAGGAGAATTCTATTGCAAGGTTGACGGCGTCTGTCTCCCCATTCTGGGGGCTTGTAAGTCGTACGCTCGAATGGTTCCTTTGGAGCGGATTCCTTGATCAGCTTACGGGGTCGAGAGTCCGGGAGCTAGGCTTGCGGCTCCGTTCATGTTTACGTATCCTGACCAAGTGGTTCCCGAGAGGGTGTTGTACCATAGTCTGGCGTCGGCTCCCTGGACCACAATGCGTACGGTTGTTCCTATCGTGGTCACGGCTGGAGTGCCGGATACTATGCCTCCAGCGCTGGTCCAGGTTGCGTCCCAGGATCCTCCGGACGGCTTCGCCTTGTCATAGACGGCATGGTCGGTGCCCGTTACGACAAGGTGTAGTGTGTTTGCAGAGTCGATGACCAGGACTGGTGTGGCAAATGTAGATCCGGCTAGAGACTGGTAGGTCGACCAGACGCCAGCGAAGCTCAGAGTCGCATAGTAGAGGTTGCCCTCTGATCCAATGACGACGACGTGGAGCTGGGTGCCATCGCTGACTATCGCAGGAGTACCTATGGTCTTGTCAGCCACGGGTTGGCGGTTGGAGGTGTCCCATGTGGCGGCCCAGGTTCCGGATGTGAATGCTTTGTGGTAGATCTGGTTGTCAGTGCCTCTGACCACGAGATCTAGTCTGGTGAGTGATGGTGTCGCGGCTAGGGCTGGAGTCGAAGGACTGGAGCCCTGAAGGTCCGTCCATGACGCTGCCCAGGTAAGGGTTGACAGAGCTTCGGTTGTAAACCAGAGTTCCCCACTCGCTCCTCTAACTACGACGTAGAGCGTGGTCCCTATGACTGCGCAGACAGGCTGGCCGATCGTGATACCGATAGGGTTCCTGTCCCAGGTGGCCGACCAGGCACCGCCAGAGAATGTCTTGTGGTAGACGCCACTGTCACTCCCTTGAACGACAAGCTCGGTGCTGCTCGGTCCTGACGCGCAGAGCGAGGGGGCTGAGGGGCTATGACCGTTGAGTGGTTGCCATGCAGCCCATCCCGTCGTGAGACCACTCCAGTACAGATTGCCGTCGGTTCCCGTCACCACTGAGACCAGTGTGGGCAGTACGCCACCTCCAGGTACCGTGACAGTGATCGTAACCGAGTGAACTAGGCTGGTGCTATTGCCCTTCGCTGTGACAGTATATGTTCCGCCGGGAATAGTATTGCTCGCGGTTATCGTCAGGTTAGCGGCCCCGCTCGCGATGATGCCTGTCGTGTTGTACTTGAGGGTCAGACCTGTATTGGAGGCAGATGACTGGGTGAAGTTGACTGTTCCAGCGATAGAGTTGAGAGCGCCTATTGTGATGAGCGAGGAGTTTGATGCTCCCACCTTGACGATCAGCGAGTTCTGACTGGACGAGATGGTGAAGTCGACCACTCTGACCAGTATCTGGGCAGTATGGCTTATCGATCCCTGGGTGGCTGTCACGGTGACTGTGTAGGTGCCGGCTACCGTTGAGCTGACGGAGAGGTTGGTGCTGTTGGTACTAGTGCCCGTGTGCGAACCCTTCAACAATAGGCTTGGCAGTGTCAATGTCGCAGTTAGACCTGACTGCGGTGTAGCGGTGAGGCCGACCGTCCCTGTGAAATTGTTCTGGCTTGTCAACGTGATTACGCTGATGCCAGTGGCGCCTGCGTTCAGCTGATTAACAATATTCGGATTAGACGTGATAATGAAATTCGCGGGCAGAACAGTAACGGTCACTATGACGAACCGTACGGGTTGGCCTGTCACGGTCCCTGTCACATTGATGAGATAGTTTCCGGGCGGAGCGGTCGATGGAACCGTAATTGTTAGAGTATCTAGGACGGTTGCGATCCTACTTGTGAAAACGATGCTTGCTGAGGACAGCGTCACAGTCGGCTTGCCTGTCGTGGTGTTCGTATCCGTGGCTGCCATCGCTACAGTGGCGGCTAAGCTGTGGTAACTTGTGCCGTTAATTGTAGAGGTCTGGACTCCACCAACATCCATACTCAAAGCCGCAGGGGTTGCGCCAAGCAAGTAAGTAACCAGCGGGCCGACCCATGTTCCGGTGGCCACATTCTCAGGCGTCGGACTCGTACCACCGTTGACGAGAACTACGCACTGGTTGTCGTTGCTCTGAGGGTTGCTAGGGGATGAGCATCCTGTCTGGTAGACGATCGGCGAGCCGGTCGTGGTGGCGAGACTCTTTACTCTGTAGATGATGCTAAACAGGACCCCGTTGGCACTAGTCAATGTGAATGAACTTGAAGTGACGGACAGGTGAACGATCCCGTTCCCGTCTAAGCCGGTGGTGCAGCCTCCTGAAACAGCATGGCCGTTGATGCAGAGTGTATTGGTCAGAGGGGTATCGAGAAGCGTGCCGACTATAACATCAGTAGTTGTGTTTGTCGCGGCCTCGATAAGTGTCGGGTTGGTTTTTACATAAATCTCGAATCCGACATACGCCTGTGATCCTTGAACGTTCACGTTGACGGTGAAGCAGGCTCCTGCGGTTGCACATGTGGCTCCCACTGCGGTGCCGACTATTATCCCAACAGGAACAGGCGGACAACCAGTCGTGTTCACGGTTGTTCCAGATCCGGGCGCGATGCAGACCGTCCCCACCGCAGCAGCATGGACCGGTACTGGCGCGAAGATTGTCGCGACTATTATTAGTTCAAGGACGACGAGGGGAACAAGCAGTCCGACTAGGAGCCTTCTCTTCAGACGCAAAACCTTCCGTTCGTAGGCTGAGGGCCCACCAGTACATATAAAATTTTTCGATCCTCCAGTCACTTGGAGGTAGCTGGGAGAGGCTAGGGGTTGAGAGAGACTTCCCAAGTAGACCGGGCACAGACGATAGGCTGAGGAGTGGGAAGCTGCGATGTCGGGCAAAACCCCGCAATCAAGAGAATGGTCTCGGGCTTGTGAGGCCGCAAACACTAAGCTTTCAGTGAGAAAAGAGAGGGGTGAGGGCGTTGAGCCCTCGTAAGTCTCTAGCTGACGACGACGGTGACTACTGTGAAGTAGCCGGCTGTCCTGCCGATGCTGCCTGTGACGACTAGCTCGTATGTGTTAGGCGCCAGGCTTCCAGTGGTGTTTATTGTCAGCGTGTCGGTCACGGCCGTCCCGGAGGCGCAATCGTTTGCGGGTGAGGCTACGGTCACGCTCTTGAGGCTCAGAGCGCCCTTGAGTCGGTGGTGGACGATCGGCATTGGAACCGCGGTGACACTGACTGCTCCGTTGAAACCATTCGCGCTGCAGAGGCTGATAGTAACATTTGTAGAGCTAGCGGTGCCAGCCGTGACATGGATCATGTTTGTGCTGGCAGAGATGCAGAAGCTGGGGACTGTCGCAGAGGTCACAGTGACGGGTAGGCTGTTAGAGTCTGACATTGTTCCACTCGTGCCGGTTACGCCGAGAGCGTAGGAGCCTGCCGCGGTGCAGGGCTGCGCCTCAACGTTTGCCGAGAACGAGATGTTGGTGTTGGCCGCGAGAGTAACGCTGCGGACCGAGAGGGTTGAGTTGATGCCGGAGCCGGAAGCAACTACATTGACGGTGCCAGCGAAACCGAAGAAGCTCGCCAGTGTAACAGCCGCAGTTCCGAAACCTCCCTGAGCGAGGCTGAGAGATCCGGGAACCATCGAGAATCCGAAAGGCGGAGCCACTACAACACCGTTGCTGTAGCCGGCGGCAGTGTAGCTGACGCAGTGTCCGAAGCCCGAACACTCGGCAATCTTCGGATTGTCCGAGGCGCTTGGATCAAGAGTTGGAATGATCAAAGTGGCGGTTCCAGGACTCTTGGCGGTGAAGGACACGGTGAAGAGTATCAATGGAGTGGAGGTAACGTTGGCGGCTCCCGCGAATTTGAGCCCCTGGACAACGTGAACCGTTCCAGCACCCTGGCTGATGTCTTGAATGACGGTGCTGACAGAGGCACAGTCGCTCTGACACCAGAACGTTGGGGTCGGAGCACCAGGGGCGAGGCCTATACTGTTTGCCGTGAGGATGGTTGGGTTGAAGTCGAACCAGAGATCATACGTGGACATGTTCAGGACATTGTTGATCATGACGCTGATCGTGAAGGTTAGATCGCTGGTGCTGTGAATCTGGGTACTACTGGGTGAGACGGAGACGGCACATGCACCGGAGAATCCTGAGACGGCCGATTCGTCGGGACACGTTGGGAAGCCTTGAGCGTGGACGTTTGGGATGGCGACGAAACCGATGAACAGCGATAGAATAGCGGATAGGCTGAGAATCTTTTTCTTACTCAGCAATTTTTCTCAACAACAACCTAACTGTTCCATTATATAACATAGCCGCCGCGAAATATTCAGAGGAACACTTCGAGCACGACGTCGATATAGGGAGATATCTCGACGTGCCAATAGGTAGCCCTAGTCGCCGTCTCTTCGCAAAAACCTCGACATGAAGCGGATTCAAAGGTCTGGACCGGATTCGAAGACAAGTAGACTTTGACAATTCGATCCGGAATCTAGAACCAGACCTTTCACCCCACCCAATCCGCGTCATCTGAACGATTGCAATACCAGGAACTAGAGAGGCTGAAGCAGACCCTTTCTTCCCTGCTGCGCACCCAGGCCAGCTCTGACCCGGCAGTTGCGCCAACCAGAGTCCAGTGCGGACTCAGCACTGGTGTCGAGAGAAAAAAAAGGTTGAGGGTCTTGGAGTATTCGCTGGGGCTAGACGCTTCCAGTTATGACGGTGTAGAACTCCGGTACATTGGCGACAGCGCCCGTCACACTGATGGCGAACGGTCCCGGATTAGTGTTCTTGGTGGCAGTGAGGGTCATAGAGACAGAGACAGGCGTGCCCGTCGAGCAGTCGTTCGCACTAGTCAGCGTGACACTGCTGGTCGATATCGAACGGTGCGGTAGACCGCCACCGCCCGGAATGTTGACCGTCAGGGTCAGTGAGCCTGATAGGTTGAAGCTGCAGAAGTTGATCGACGTGGTCACAGGAACTCCCACAGAGAGGGTTCCGACATCGTTGGGTGAAGCAGAGACGCAGAAGCTGTTACTGACCGCGGCCGAAGTCACCGTAACGCTCAACATGCTAGAGATGGACTGTGAGCCCGCAACTGCAGTCACGGTGACAGGGTATGTCCCTGCGGCAGTACACGGCTGGGCCTCTGCGGAGACGACCACAGACGCCGATGCTGCAGTCTTGGTCAGCGATACGGAGGGCTTGCTGAAAGCCGTGTTGGGCGAGGACGAGGTCAGCGTTACGCTGCCGATGAAGCCGAGGTTAGAGGTCACCGTGACGACTGCATTGTTTGCGGATCCCTTGAACGAACCCTGTGGGATTGTTAGAGAGCCTGGACTCAGAGTGACAAAGTATGGGGGTATGAAGGCTGAACCTCCGGTCACCGTTGCTATCGACTCGGCGGTACACATACCGATACCCGTGCACTCAGATATCTTTGGATTGTCGGCGCCGTTCGGATCGCTCGTGGGGAAGAACAGAGACGATGTTCCAGGATGATTTGCACTGAACGTTACCTGGAACAGGATGAGCGGCGTGGTGCCGATAGCGACATTTCCACCGAATGTGATGCCCTGGCCGACATGTACTGTGCCGGTTCCCTGGACTATCTCAGATGCGAAGGTTCTGACACTTCCACAGTCTGATTGGCACCAGAAAGTGCTGCTTGGGGCACCAGGCGCGAGAGCTATGTTTGTGGCGGTCAAGACGTTTGGATTGTAGTTGAAGTAGACCTCGTAGATTGCAAGGTGATCGACGTTGCTGAATAGAACGCTAATTGTGAAACTGTTGCCCGAAGGGTCCGAGACTACGACCGCGCTGGGGTCTATGGATACCGCACAGGTTCCTCCTGAGCTTGCGGTCGGACAGGTGGGAAACGTGGAGGCGTGAGCGCCGGGTGCACTGAAGAGTGCGATGAAGAGGGGTAGAAGCGCTGAGATGCTGATGATTTTCTTTTTGCTCAGCATAGTATATTCCGAACTAGCGATCAAGAACATCGAATATAAGAGTTTAGGCAGTCATTCCATTCAGGTATAGCGCTGGGTTAGCATCGGTATACTGCGATATCTCCGTCTTGCGGTCAGTGTCCGGAACGGCCTCAGCCGCACCCGGTAATGTTCGTATTATAGGTCAGAAGGATAAACGGCGCTTTGGCCAGGATAAGACCCGACCAGTTGCTATTGATTGGGACGAACGGGCCGATCCCATACCCTACACACAGACTCCATATCCAAGTGTCATTGAACTGACGGTACGAAGAGGCTGGGGGAACAGTCTTGCCGAACATCGTCTGATTGTTCAGTGTCTGCCCCCACAGGGCAAAGAAATCCCCGAGAGTATAGTCACGGCTCTGAGTCGAATCAACGTAGATGTTTGACCAGCCCTGGAAACTACTACCGGCCGCCAGAGGAAGCACATAGATGGGGTACCTTCCCGCCACTCCGTAGGCGTCATACTGGTGATTCGCCCAAGTACAGTATGGAATACCCATCGGCGAAGGAATAATGTTCTGAACCTGCTCAGAACCATTCCCGACATTACCCCAGACCTGAACCTGAAAACTCACACTATAATTCGACACCCCACCCGAGGGGATGGCTGGAGAAACGGTACTGGTAGGGCATGTTGTAGGAGAGTTTGAGGCTGACATGGCCCCGAGGATAACTCCGACTACAACAAGGACCCCGACAAGAGGGATAGAGTATAGAATAATCCTAGTCCTGCGATTCTCACGACTCCCCCGAGAACCCGAACCGGCCAATCTTCCCTAGCCAACTATCTCCAGCCGACAGTATTAGTCTTGCGCCCTAGAAGAGCGCCGCAGAACCGTTCGACCGGAAAACAGTAAAGTCCCCCGTTCGGAAGAAACGAGAAACATTGCGCAAGAACCTCTAGAAACGCAGACTCGGGTCCTGGGAGAGGATTCTACTTGATAGTGCTAGACTAATGGAAAAGACATGTGCTGATTCCCACAAAAATCCCCAAGATATATATTCCGTGTTGACCTAGGAACGACTCGTAACGTTTTACAGGAGCAACCTAACCAGCTTGAACAGGAAGCCAACAGGATTAGTTCTGATTATCTTAACATTACTCGCCCTTGTGATTACTCCTTTCAGCCTCCTCCCCGCCCACGCCGTAGCCCAAACCGGCACCGTCTGCATCGCACCAGGCTCGGTTACAACAGGTTGTCCGCCGGTGCCCGTTGGAATAACCGCGGGCACGTCAGTTGGTTCAACTTTCGTGGTGAATGTGAACATTCAAGGATCCGCGCCCCAAGTCGGATTCGAGATTTATGTAAAGACCAACGCGACTCTGATCGCGGCCGCCACGAACACTAGTTCTGTTGTAAGCATAACCGGGAGTGTAGTAGACTCACCGTCAATCAGCACGTCATGCATCAATGATCACCCAGTTGCTGGAGTGTGCAGCTCTTTGGACGGAAATGGAATCGTCCACCTTGGCGTCACCTCGATCTCGGGCGTTCCCAGCAGTGCCAACGGATTGTTGTTCAGCATAACTTACAAGGTCAAGAGTCTCGCGACGACGACCGGCTCGCCGATCGTCTACCAGACAGGATGCTCAACCCCCAGCGCCCCCACCAGCAACGACAACCAGTGCGTCACGATCTTTAACGGTAGCCCCTTTCCCAATCCTGAAAATCTCAACACAGGAACATGGATCGGGAGCCTCGGCACGTACCTGCTAGGAGCCACTCCGTCAATAATGACCATCGACGTCAGCGGGGTACAGACCTCAAACATCAACGCGACACAATACAACACTTACACATTCAGGAATACACCAGTCACGTTTTCCACAACTGTCTCTAACAGCACTGTGACTAATCGTCCTACTGCCAGCGTGAGCCCGACGAGTATTAGCAGTGTGATCTCGAGTACGAACTATAACACTGCGACATTGACGATAAGGGTCTTGTCGAATACTCCCGCGGGAGTCTATTTTGTAAGCGTCAACGGCACAGCCACAGGCCAACCTGCTAGATCTGCCGTAGTGACGGTAACGGTTCCGACGCCCAACTTTGCAATCAACGCCAACCCGATCATTGTCAGCCAGCTCTATGTAGGCGCGAGCGGTGCAAGCAACATCACCCTGGTTAGCCAGAACAATTTCACGGGAATCGTAAACCTCTCCGCTCCGCCACCCTCCGGACTCAGTGCCACCCTCGGCCGCACAAGCCTCCTTCTGAAAGGAGGCAGGACCAACAGCACTCTCCTAACAGTCAGCTCCACCACGGCCGCCAACTACCAAGTCACCGTCACCGCAACATCCGGCTCGATAACTCGCACTGTCCTAGTCCAAGTGAACGTCGTAGACTACAGCGTCTCCGCCAGCCCAAGCACCGTCAGCGTCCAACAATCCTCAACAACAACCTCCCTTGTCACAGTAAGCGCCGTCAACGCTTTCGCAGGAACAGTCAACCTTACCGCTACGAGCCCCACGGGGCTCTCAACCCAGTTCAACGTTACCAGTATGACTGGGGGAAGTGGAATCTCCAACCTCACCATCGCCGCAACCGGAGCCATCAGTGCCGGGTCATACTCGGTGATTGTAACCGGAACTAGCGCGGTAGGCACACTCAATCTCATCCACCAGACAACGATAACAGTCAACGTTATCGGATCGAGTTCACAGACCTTCGACATCAACGCAAACTCGCCGACCCCCGTAAACGTAGGCGTATTCGCTAACTCTACGATCACCGTGACGGAATTTAATGGCTTTTCAGGAACAGTCAACCTATCCGATACTCCCCCCTCAGGTCTCAACTGTAAAGCGATCAACCCGACGAGCGTAAACGTCAACCCAACCAATCAAACAGCAACCGCCACACTATCATGCGCTGCGACCGTGGCAGGGCCCAACCAAGTGATCGTGACTGGTACGAGCATCAGTGAAACCAAGAACGTCGTCCCCAGCCCGTTCTTCAACTTCACCGACTTTACCGTTACCGTCTCAGTCCCATCCCCGTTCATCGCAAACGTCGGCACATCCCCAACATCCAAGGTGACAATAGCGGGCGAGTTTGGCTTCACCGGAACAGTACTCCTATCCACCACTGCAGAGACGGCGGGTCTAACCTGCGCCCAGCCAAGCCCATCCAGCCTTACCCTGCCCCCGTCCACGGCTACCGCAACCTTCTCCTGCACAAGCAACACCCCCGGAGCATTCAATGCAACCGTCACAGCAACTCATGGTGTGATAACTCACACCTTGAAAGGAATAGGTTTCAACTTCACAGACTTCACAATCTCGGCGACAACCCCCCTCCTCGTCATCGCCACCCAGACAACATCCACCACGATAAGCACAGCACCAGTCAACCTGTTCAACGGCACAGTGAGCCTCTCCGACGCTCCGCTTCCCAGCGGACTCAACTGTGGCAGCATCAGCCCTCAAGTCATCAATCGAACGATCACAGCATCCCTGTCCTGTTCAGCCTCCGTTGGTGGAAACTACATCGTAACAATCACCGGTACGAACAATACCCTGAGCCGCCAGACCACGGCGACGTTCAGCTTCACTGACTTTACAATTACACCCCATTCACCGGCTCCGCTAGACCCTAACTTCTCTGAAAAGGCGAACTTCACTCTAACAGGACTCAACGGATTCACCGGAACAATAGGACTAACCGCTGCGACCTCAACGGGCCTCACTTGTACCCCGATCAGCCCGTCTAGCCTGACGTTCGGCCCATCTCCCCAAAACACCAGTCTGGCCTGCACCTCGGCTACAAACGGCACATTTCAAGCAACAGTCACTGGAACCATAGGAACGCTCACGCACTCGGCAACGGCCAAGTTCATCTTCGGTAAAGACTTCAACATCACATCCCAATCTCCCGCCCCAGTCAATGTCAACGTAGCCGCCTCGGTTACAGTCACGCTAAACGCGATCAACGGATTCACCGGAACCGTCGACCTCACAGTAGGCGCAACTTCAGGATTGTCATGCCAGCCGATAAGCCCGACCAGCATCA
>WNGG01021310.1_pt1 | contig 11365 bp, 7 predicted proteins | sample 5400661 | NCBI WGS metagenome assembly WNGG01 (sample SAMN13153372, study PRJNA577476) | soil metagenome | isolation source: 100 cm soil or saprolite under Garry oak tree replicate 1 | place: USA:California | collected 2016-06-15 | reverse complement strand
TCTCCACTAGAGGCGGGTCTTCGAGCACAATGGCCCGAACCAGGTCAGGATAGTTTGCAGCAACCGTCGCTGCCGTTCGAGCACCCATCGAATGCCCGAACAGATAGGGTTTTTCCAGCCCCAACGCTCGAATGAGGGCTGCGGCATCGTCGGCCAGGATAGTCGTTGAGAAGCCCGTTGCGATGCCTCCAGAGCGACCGTGACCGCGTGCATCAGTCATGACGACATCATAGCTGCCTTCCAGGTCGTGAGCCACACGCGACCAGCACAGCCCATTGTCTGTGAAGCCGTGCAACAGGAGGATGGACGGCTTGTTGCTGCCGTCGCTGCGGTAATAATGGATGGTGATACCATTGGCATACACCTCGCCTTCAAGCCACTCTGTCATGTCATACACCTCCTTTTTCGGCAGAGCCAGCAAAGCGACTCGTTGCCGTCAGCGCGAACGTGGCCTTGCCGCGGATATCCTCTGACGATGCACCAATCAAAACCTCGAACTCCCCGGCTTCGGCAACCCACTTGCGTGCCAGGTCATCATAGTAGGCCAGTGCGTCACGTGCTACTGTCAGCGTCACCGTCTTGCGCTCACCAGGCTCAAGATGCACCTTCGCGAAAGCCTTGAGTTCTTTGTCAGGCCGCTGCAGGCTTGCAACAACGTCCCGTATGTAGAGCTGTACAACCTCTTTACCCGCACGCTGCCCGGTATTCGTGATATCGACCGACACCTGCAGCGTATCACCCGGGCCAATCTCCTGTGTGCTCAGCCGCAACGCGCCATAACTGAAGGTTGTGTAGGAGAGACCAAAGCCAAACGGGAACAAAGGCGCAATCTTCTTCTTCTCGTAGTAGCGATAGCCGACAAACAAACCCTCGCCATAGTAGACCTTACCGTTTTCACCGGGAAAGTTGAGGTAGGCCGGGTTATCCTCCAGGCGCACCGGGAAGGTCTGGGGGAGTTTGCCCGAGGGAGTCGTATCGCCAAAAAGCACATCAGCAATGGCATTGCCGCATTCCTGACCAGGATACCAGGCCTGCACGACCGCTGCCACAGATGAGAGCCAGGGCATGGTGATGGGAGAGCCAGTATTGAGGATGACGATCGTCCTGGGGTTTGCCGCCGCCACCTGCTCGACCAGCGCATTCTGCTTCCCAGGCAACTCCATATCCGGCCGGTCGAAGCCTTCACTCTGCCATTCGCCACCGAAGCCTACACACACGATGGCCACATCCGAAGCTGCTGCCAGTGCCGCTGCACGCTCTATGGCGTTGGCGGGAATCGGTGGCAGGCACCCCAGGCGGACACCAGCCAGTGGAACGTCCGCGGTCTTGGCAAATTCAAGCGTGAGGAGATACTCGTGTCCGGTTTCCAGGGAGACGACCGCCTGCACCTGCGTGCTGCCCATCCCAAAGTATTCTTCCCCAGGCATGTACTGTGTCCAGTTCTCGATCACCTCTTGCCCGTCGATAGACAGTCGGCTCAAACCTGCACTGACCAGTCCAAACGTATACGATCCTGTCTCCTGAGGAGTAAAGCGACCGGTGCAACGGACCGAGAACTGCTCTGGGTGTACGCCTTCAGGGACCTTACCGAACCACGTCAACTCAGAGGTCCTGCTCACCGTCTTCCAGACGGGAGAGCCAGAGAGGTCGGAGCTGTTGAAATACTCGACGGCCAACCCATGCTCGGTTCCTGATGTGCCGGTCAGCAGGAGACTGACATCGAGTAAGGGCAGCAACCTGTAGTTCGTGCAGCCCTGCTCGTAACGCACGCTCACCTGCTCCCCGACCTTGGCAACAATCCCGTCAAAGGGCGTAATCGCATAATGCGCATTGACCTGGGCACTTCCCCCGCCCATGATCTGGGCCACCTTGGCATTCGGGCCGATCATCGCAATCGAGGTGAGGTGCTCGCGTTGCAGCGGAAGCATATGCTGCTCATTCTTGAGGAGAACAATACCCTCGGCACCTGCCTCACGTATCAGAGCGCGATGTTCCGGTAGATCGATGGCCTGCTCTGGCTCCTCTTGCCGGTGCTCAAAGAGACCAGCTTTGACCAGCAACTCTAGCAGGCGACGCACGCTCGTGTTAATGGTCGCTTCCTTCACCTCACCCCGTTCGACGGCCTGCAGCAGTTTCTCACCACGCCACTGTGGCTCAGGCATTTCCACATCGAGTCCTGCATTCACGGAAGCAGCGGTGCTCTTGACCGAGAAAAGCCAGTCCGACACCACCACTCCATCATAGCCCCACTCGTCACGCAAAATCTCAGTTAACAGATACGGGTTTTCCGAGGCGGCAATGCCGTTCACATAGTTGTAGGCAGCCATGATGGTCCAGGGAGTGGCCTCTCGCACGGCAACCTGGAAGGGCAGCAGGTAGATTTCACGCAGCGCACGTTCGCGCACCTCGGAACTGATGCTGGTTCGCTTGAACTCCTGATCGTTACAGACGTAATGCTTGATCGAGGCACCCACTCCTTCCCCCTGCAGGCCATTGATATAGGCTACCGCCAGGCGAGCAGACAGATAGGGATCTTCGGAGAAGCATTCAAAATTGCGCCCGCCCAGCGGTGAGCGCTGGATGTTGACCGTTGGGGCTAGCAGCACCTGGGCCCTCTTCATTTTGGCCTCGTGTGCCAGTGCCTGCCCAACGCGTTCAACCAGCTCCGTGTTCCACGTCGAGGCCAGTGAAATCTCTGCCGGGAAGCAAGTGGCCTTCACTCCCTGGGTGAAGCCTCCCGCTCCTCGCGCCCCATTAGGCCCATCCGTCATCTTTAAGGAGGGGATACCCAGTCGCTCGACAGGTACTGTGTACCACATGTTCGTCCCGGCAAGCATCGACACTTTTTCCTGCAGGGTCATCTGGCTGAGTAAGTTCTCTATTCCATCATACATATCTCTGTTCCTCTCGTTGTGAGGCGGTAGACCTCTACTAAGCCTATCGTAGAACCACTGCCGGGCGGCTCTGTGCCTCAGAATGTTGACCAATGCCCTCCTCCTCAAACGATGTGTTCAGCCACGGCCTCTCGTGTGCTGAGGTTGGTGAGTCTGTCCTGCTGTTCTCCATCTTTTCCCTCCTTTATCTATCAGACCCCATCGAATGTGTGGAGTGACACCCTGCCTCCATCTCCAGCTTCAAGCGTGCCAGGATGTGGCACAGGGGCCTCACCAAGGAGGAAGGGGCGCACGGCGGTGCGCCCCTTCCTCTGCACAACCCTCATCAAAGCAATCAGCCTTTGACACTGCCCGCCCCCAGTCCACCACGCCAGAAGCGCTGCAAGAGAATACAGCCGATCAGCAGCGGAATCGAGGAGATCAAGGCCCCCGTCACGATCAGGTTGTAGATGGTCTGCGTATTGGCCCCCGCATTGGAGGCCGTCACATTCCAACTCTGTAAGCCCACCGTAATCGGAAAGAGACTGGGGTCACTGAACATGACCAGCGGCAGAAAGAAGTTGGTCCAGATGCCCACAAAGCCGAAGAGTAAGATGGTCACCAGCGCTGGCGTCAGCAGGCGGATGGTGATGGTGACGAAGAGGCGGAACTCTCCCGCCCCATCGATGCGCGCCGCCTCCAAGAGTTCATCAGGCACCGAAGACGCCGCATAGATGCGCGCCAGGTAGACCCCGAAGGGATTGACCAGGCTGGGCAAGAGCACCGCCCAAATGGTGTTGGTCAAGCCCACCTTACTCATCATCAGGTAGAGGGGCAAGGCCAGCGTCGTGGCCGGCACCAGGATCGAGCCCAAGATGACCGAGAAGATCAGATTGCGCCCACGGAAGACATATTTGGCCAGGGCATAGCCGGCCATGGCCGACAAGAAGGTGCCCACCACGCTGCCCACCCCAGCGTAGAGCAGCGTATTGAGCAGCCAGCGCCCATAGATGCTATTGTTGTAGGTAAACAACTCCTCCAGATTGGTGAACAGATTGAAGTTGGGGGCGAACCAGAGCCCAAAGGTGCCGAACAAATCGGCCTGACTCTTGGTGGCCGAGATCACCAACCACAAAAAGGGGATCAGAAAGTAGAGCACGAAGAGGAACAGGAAGGTCATGGCCCCAATACTCTCCAGGTTGAAGCGGCGGGGACGCTCCTGCCTGGGCAGGGCCAGTTCCTGGGCGGTGGGCATGGGGACAGAGGAAGTTTGTTGACTCATGGTGGTTAGACTCCTGCTTGTTTCTGGGTGACATTGAGCACGCCGAAGGAGAAGATACAGGTGATCACGGCCAGCACCACGGCCAGGGCGGCGGCATAGTAGTAATTGTTGTTGGCAAAGGCGGTGGTGTAGGCATACAAGACGGGCGTGTAGGAATTGGAGATGTTGTTGGAGATGGCCGAGAGCACCTGGGGCTCGGCGAAGAGTTGCAGCGTGCCCACGATGGAGAAGATGCAGGTCAGCACCAGCGCGGGAGCCACCAGCGGAATTTTGATGCTCCAGGCCACCCGCCAGCCTGTCGCGCCGTCGATGCGCGCCGACTCGTAGATGTCGGTGGGGATGGCTTGCAGGGCGGCGAAGATGATGAGCATGTTGTAGCCGGCGTAGGTCCAGGTGGCGATGTTGGCGATCGACCAGAGCACCAGGCGCGGCCCCAGGAAATCGGGCTAAGATGAGCATGACCGGCACTTGTACGATGCCGTAGAGCAGCACGCGGCCCAGGCTGCTATAGAAGTTGGGGTCATGCACCACATCGAGGTAGTTGCCCAGTCCATTGAAGCTGACCGTGGCCGCTCCCAGTCCCAAACCACTACGCTGCGAGCGGAACAAGCTTTGATAGAGGGCATAGACGATGGGCACGATAAAAAATAGGATGAACAACACTGCAAAGGGCAAAAGAAAGAGATAGGGGGCCAGCGCCTCCGAGCGCAAGGTCTTTGAGGTCTGGTGTGTGCGGGGGGACACCTGTGCGGTCGTCTCCCCGTGTGGAGTGGTCTCGAGAGCCATAGACTCCTTTTCCTCTCTTCCTGCTACTGGCTGCTCCTTCACCGCCCCCTGTGGGGCGGTGAGAGCGAGCGAGACGTGTGACTGATCCTGAACGACGCTCTGGCGGCCAGGCAAGCACCTCCCGTGTTGCACACGGAAGGAAGTGCTCGCCTCGACGATCTCTGCCCTGCTCACCGCACGAGCCGCGAGCAGATGGGGGAGCTGGCCAGAGAACGGCGGGCCTGTGAGTGGGTCAACCGAGCCAGAGATGGCGACAAATCATCACCTCATTTGGCCTGAGAAGCCGAACTCCCACGCAAGGTACTGGCGAGGTGGAGCCACTAGGTGGTGACACTAAAGCCTTGCTTTTTCATGTAGGTGATGGTACTCTGCTGCACGGCATTGAGCCCATCGCTCAGGGTACCGTGGCCATTGACCGCGTTGGTGAATTGGTCACCGATGTCGTTGTAGACCTGTGCCATGGTGGGCCCCCACTGAAAGTTGACACTGACCTGCTTGGCCGAGTCGCTGAAGATCTGGTTGATCACCTGATTGCCAAAGAAGGGCTGGGGACTGTTCACCGTCGTCGAGCTTAAGGCGGAGAGCAAGGCCGGATACGCTCCCGTACTAAACTCCAGTTCGGCACTTTTTTCGTCGGCACTGATCCATTGGGCGAAGACACTGGCCTCCTGCGGATGCTTCGTACTCTTGAAGACGACGGTGGTGGAGCCACCCCAGTTGCTACTGACGTTTTGACCCGCCTGCCACTGGGGCAGGGGCGCCACGCGCCACTTGCCGGCGCTCTGGGGGGCATTTTGCTTGAGGATGCCATTGCCCCAGGCGGCCGAGACCCAGGTGGCCAGCGTTCCGGTCTGCAAGTCGTTGTACCAGGCGTTCGTGAAGTCCGCCTCGGTCTTGACCAGCTTCTTGCTGATCAAATCTTGCCAGTAGGAAGCCACCTGCAGGGCTTGCGGACTATTGATGGAGACCTTCCAGGACTGCCCACTGATGCTGAACAAGCTTCCCCCATTCTGCCACACCAATCCGACGAATTGTCCTGGTTGCCGGGGAGGAAAGTCCGTGATGTAGACATTTGGGTTGGCGGCATGCAGTTTGGCGGCCGCGTCGGCGTACTGGGCCCAGGTGGTGGGAACTGGGAGATTATACTTCTTGAAAATATCATCCCGGTAGAATAGGGCCATGGGGCCGGTATCCTGGGGGATGGCATAAACCGTATTGCCCAGGGTGACCTGGTTCCACTCCCAAGCCGGAAACTTGTCCTTGGTCGAGTTGCCTCCATACTGGGAAAGGTCAACGAGCGAACTGGTCGTTTCGAATTGGGGCAAGTACTGGAACTCGATCTGACTGAGGTCGGGCTCATTAGTGGCCTTGATGGCCGTAAACAACTTGTCGTATTCGACCGAGCCTTGACCCACATTCTGCCAGGTGATATGAATATTGGGATGAGTCTGGTTGAAGAGCGCAACCTGCTTAGCCATCCCTGGAATCCAGGACCAGTAGGTCAAGTTCACCGGGCCACTGGAGGTCGTGCTGCTCCCCGAACTGGAGCCACCCCCACAGGCAGCAAGAGGAACCATGAGCACGAGTGCGATACTGACGATGGCCAACCCAGGCGCAAAGCGGCGCATCCACTGTGGAAAGGAAACATACTTCATAGTCTGAGCACTCCTTTGTAAAGTAAGAGAAACTGGAGTTACACTCGCTGGCTGAATCTACGAAAGCCTACCTACGATCTTGGGGTGTCAGAAGGGCCAGGGAAGTTCTTGCAAAAATATGCGGTGGCTGTGTTTACATGGCTTTTGCAGCCATTTCGCAGCTATTATAGCCATTGGTTTCTCTGGCCTCGGCACCTCTCCTCAAAGGGACACCTCTCTTGTTGTGCTTATCCTTAAACACAGCAATGACACGTGACACGTTTCTTGATAAGAGCGTAATCTTTATGACATACTTTTGTCAAGGGAGAAATGACACGAGTCACTCCTCTTGCAAAAGTTGACCCGCTCTGACATACTCTCGTCAAAGCGAACATACTGAACTTTCGGCACGGATGATCTCTCCTTTCTCTGGAGATACCCGCTTCATTTGTTAATCTTCATAATGCCTCCTCCGGCTACCCGATCAAGAAGGCTTTGTGGGTCGGGTTGTCGCTATGCCAGTTCTGAAGACATTACTTTTCCTCCCAGTTCTTGAACGGAACGCCGGTGAAGCCCTCTTCAATACGGTAGGCAATCAGGGAAATGTTCGAGATGTTTCCCTTATCTCCCGTGCGCGAATGGGCAATTTCTCGCAATTGGCAAACCTCTTGACAAAACATAATTTACATGTTAAAATAAGCATTAAGTTAAGCATTAAAATAAGTTTGCATTTGGGAGGGTTCGATGAAGCGAGTACAGAAATCAACTGTCCTGGATATTCGACGGGCCAATCGCTCTTCCGTCCTTCGGCGAATCTACGTGGGTCAGTCGATGAGTCGCCAGGAATTGAGTCAACATTCTGGCCTAAGTTCAGCGTCGATCACCAATGTTGTCGCGGAGTTGCTCGAGGAAGGGATCGTTATCGAAGCGGGCATAGAGGCATCGCAGGGCGGGCGACCTCGTTCTATTCTATCAATCAATCCACACTATGGATACTTTATCGGTGTGGAGATTGGTGACACGCTCACCCGCATCGAACTCTTTGATTTGACCTTCCACAAGTTAGGGGCCGTAGCGTATCCCGTGGTTCTCTCTGAGAATCAACCAGAGCAAGTGGTGGAGTACATTTACCAGGGAGTAAAAGCTGTACTGGCTGAATCAGGTGTTACGCTAGAGAATGTTCTAGGGATGGGGGTTAGTGTGGGTGGCATAGTCGAACAGGTTGAGCATATCTTCGCCTACATACCGAGTTGGGGATGGCGCCGCGTGCCACTAGCCACTCTTCTTGAAGAACGCTTCCACATCCCCATCTATCTTGAAAATGCGGCTAAAGTCATGGCACAGGCCGAGAGTTTGTTTGGTGCAGGTCAAGGGTACGAGCATTTAGCGGTCTTACTTGTAGCAACGGGTATCGGTGCCGGTATCATTGCTGATGGTTCCCTGTACCGCGGTGCGGGCAATAGTGCTGGAGAGTGGGGACACATGACTATCGAGCTTGATGGACGCCCGTGCCGCTGTGGCAGTCGTGGCTGTCTTGAAGCCTATGCCGGAGCACCAGGCATTATTGCAAGCTTGAGAGAAATGGCGCCACAGAGTTCACTTCTCCATGGCAACGACCAGGAGAGCACGCTCGCTGCCATTGTTGATGCTGCCAAGCGCGGAGACCCTGCTGCGACCCAGGTGCTCAAAGACACCGCCCACTATCTAGGAGTGGGTATCGCAAATCTCATTAATCTTTTCAACCCACAACTCATACTCCTGGGCGGATGGGCCGGTTTGCAGATCGGCGAGTACATTCTCCCAGAGCTTCGCCAATTCGTCGAGCGCTATGCTCTTAAGCAGCCACTCTCCCTTACGAGGATCGATCTCTGCCAACTTGGTCAAGATGCCGTGGCGATGGGAGCAGCAACGCTCGTGCTGGAGCAATTTCTTACAACTACCACCAAGCCAAACCCACCCTCTCAGTTGAAAGCACTGGCTTAGATAATGTGTGGGCGAGGATAGCAGCGAGGAGTAACTCTTGAGAATGATCGAAGACACTATGCAGCAAACAGAAAAGGTTGAGGGCCTCCTGCCACTTCAGTCAGTTAGAATGGGAGCTATACTGATGCCACCATCACGCGGGCGCGGCAAACATCTTTCACCCATACCTCTGGTGGCAAGGAACCCGTCAGAGATCAAGGTACGCTCGGATCAGCTGACCTCTAGGATCCTCCTGAGTCTACTCGACGGGAAGAAATACACGAAGAACCCGGCAGATCGTCTCGCTGAGTATACCCAGACCTTGCCTCATGGTAGAGGTTCTGTGCGTATTGTGTTCTCGCCTCACAATGAGGAGTCATGGGAGCATGTCCTCGCCTCCCTGAATATACTGGGGGATGAACTCGTCGACACATTCCTTGTTCTCCTTGCCGTTGCTCTCGATACCCACGGAACTGAGCACATCACCCTGCCCTTTGCTCTCACCCCGGACGATATCCTGGTGATCTGTCAAAAAAAGAAGTCCAAGGGGAGCTACTCTAACCGCCAGAGGCAAAACGTTATCGAGCAGGTGCAGACCCTGGCACGCGCCTCGGTGTACGCCACGCTTACATTGCCTTGGGGAAAGCCATGGCATGTTGAGAGCCCCCTGCTCGAGATAATAATGACTGCTCGACCGGACGAGAGTAGATCGGGTCAAAAGGATGAGTGGCGGCACCAATGGCACCTCAAAATAGGCAACTGGGCAGCGATGGTTCCCGAACTACAGTCCCAAACAGCTATGATGGCACGGCAGATCCTGCAGTATCATGCCAAGGCGCAGAAGCATGAAAAACGGTTGGGGCGCTATCTCACGTTGCTCTACCGTATCAATGCTCACAAAAACAAGGGCCGAGTGAAAGTGTCGATGAGTGTACTCTTAGAGCAATCAGGAATCACACTCGACCGTCACCATCCCGGTCGCACGCGAGAAAGGATTGAAAGCTCGCTGAAACAATTGCACACCGATGGGGTGATCGGCTCATTTGCCCCTCTCGTAGAGGACTCAGCTCAAGGCCGAGAGGCCAAGGAGCGCATCGAGCAACATGCCTATCACTGGTGGGATGACTATCAGCGCCAACTTTGGCTCTTTGAATCCCCACCATATCTCAAAGAGCTTTACAGGAGTAGGCCAAGAAAGGCAGATGTACCGGATTAAAAGGTGCGATTTCCCGAATGAACGGCGCATTTCGCGGCTGGTTCCTTGTTCAGCCCGGCCTCAGACAAGCCGGAGCAATGTTGACCTTTGTGTTAATAACATTAACGCCAAGACAGGCTGGGGCACTCTTCTTTTATAATCACACTCAGGTGGACATCCTGGGGGCCGGAGCTCTTCTCGCTATCCAATCTCGTAGGTAGGTTTTCGTAGAGCAAACTGAGGATATCGCCGTAATGTTCTTAATTTATTTTCACACAAAGGAGGCTTCAGATGAAGCAGTTTCTCTCCTCTTTCCCTTGGGGGCGCCGCTTTGCGGTCGAATTCGCCATTGTTGGCCTCGCACTTGTGTTCATGGTTCCCCTCGCCGCCTGTGGTGGTGGCTCCAGTTCAGGCGGTAGTACATCGAGCGGCCCCGTAAACTTGACCATGTGGAACTGGGTGCCCGGTGGCCTTGATAAAGCGGCAGCGCTCTTCAGCCAGACTCACCCCGGCATCCATGTCACGGTGCAGAATGTCGGTGCAGGTCCAGTCGAATACGACAAGCTGTTCACAGCCATCAAGGCTAATAATGAGCCAGATATGGCGCTGATGGAGTACCAGTACATGCCCACCTTTGAGGCAACAGGTGCGCTCGTTGACCTGTCTCAATATGGGGCGAGCTCGGTGAAGGATCAGTTTGTGCCGTGGACCTGGACGCTATCCACCCTGGGCAGTGCGGTCTACCTGATCCCGTGGGATAGCGGTGCCATGGTCATGAACTACCGGGCAGATCTCTTCCAGAAGTATAATATCCCGGTGCCGACCACCTGGGCCCAGTACGCCGATGCTGCCGCCAAACTGCATGCCGCCGACCCGAATGTGTACATCACCGACTTCCCACCCAGACAACCAGGCGAGTTCGTAGGATACATATGGCAGGCGGGAGGACAGTTGTTCGGCATCAATGGCCAATCGTGGAAGGTATCCATCAATAGCCCTCAAGCCCAACAGGTTGCCTCCTACTGGCAAGATTTGATCAACAAGAAGCTGGTCAAGACCGAGCCGGACTTCGATAACGCCTGGTACCATGATTTGCAGACGGGTGGGATTGCCACCTGGTTCTCAGGCCCGTGGGGTCTTGCCGTACTCCAGTCAAATGCTCCCCAGACGTCTGGAAAGTGGCGTATCGCGTCTCCCCCTCAGTGGCAGGCGGGTCAAAGCGTTGATGGCAACTGGGGCGGCGGTGGCAACGTCGTCTTCAAGAGTTCAAAGCATCCCAAGGAAGCTGCAGAGTTCGTCGAGTGGGTAGCCACGAATCAGCAGAGCCTTGACTATATAATTAAGGGCAGTACGCTGTATCCCGCCGATAAGGCCGGATTGGATAACCCTTTCTGGAGCACTCCCCAGCCTTTCTTTGGCAATCAGGTCGTTGGTACGGTGCTAAAGCAGTTGAGTTCCCAGGTCAATAACAATTTCCAGTGGGGGCCGACCACCAGCCAGCTCTTTAATGACATAGGGGACCAATTCGCCAATGTAGTCATTGGCCGGGGCACCCTGACAGATGCGCTCAATGCCGTCCAACAGAGTACGGTCACCTATATGAAAAAGCAAGGCTTTAGTGTCACCACCTAGC
>WNGG01021226.1_pt1 | contig 11365 bp, 9 predicted proteins | sample 5400661 | NCBI WGS metagenome assembly WNGG01 (sample SAMN13153372, study PRJNA577476) | soil metagenome | isolation source: 100 cm soil or saprolite under Garry oak tree replicate 1 | place: USA:California | collected 2016-06-15 | reverse complement strand
GGAGAGCGCGGCCTTGGCTCGTGAGATCTATGCGTGCTCGTACTCACGGTCCCGGGGAGAAATTTTTCCCTCGCTGCCTCACAATGAGCCCGTCAAACTCACCGCAGAAATTTTTATGGAGGACAATGACCTACAATGACCGAACTGTCCAACATGGTTGCCTTTCCCCAAGCGGGCACGTCAGTATGGATTGATGGCTATCAGCAGGACTGTCTCGACGCGAGATGTGGCGAGGCGACGGTGGATGCCTACGTGCGGATTCTGCGCCAATTCACGGCATGGGTTGCGAAGCTTCCAGGACAGGGCGGGCAATTTGTTCCTTCCCAACTCACCCAGACCGCAGTGGAACGGTATCTGTCCGTCCTCAAGGAGCAAGGGTACAGCATCAGCCACCGCACCCGTGTCAAAACGGTGATCAACGGCTTTTGCCAATGGCTCATTGAGGAGAAGCAAGCCCTGGTGCGCAATCCGACCCGTGGGGCCCGAAGATCGGCTGGCTCCATGTCGGACACAAGGGCGAGAAGTTCCGTGACATCGATCTGTTGAACGAGGCACGTCGCCCCTTGTATCACTACCTCCAGCATGGCAGGCGTGAGCGCACGAGTCCCTACGTCTTTACGTCCCAGCGGGGTCCGCGTCTCACCGAAGATGGCATTCACCAATGGTTCGGGGGCCTCAAGCGGCAGGCCAACCACGAGGAATGGGAACTCATCGCTGCTCTCTCGTTTCATGATTTGCGCCATGATTTTGCGCATCGTGCCCGCGAGGCTGGCTGGACGCTGGAAGAGGTCGCCTATTATCTGGGGCATGTGACCATGAAAGGGACCCCAGCCATCCAGACCACCGTTCGCTACACCCAGGTCAGTCGAGCACACGTGAAAGAAAAGCTGAAACTCATGCGAGGATAAAGCAGAGCGCCTTGACAGGAAAAGGCGCTTTCTCACGTGCGTGAAAGGCAGGGACATCCATGACGACAGCATTCAATACATCCGTCATTTGTCCGATCTTGATCGGGCGCACTGCCGAGCTCGCCGCCTTCCACCTGCTCATTGATCAGGTAAAAAGCGGCAGGGGACAGGTTGCCCTGCTGTGTGGAGAAGCAGGCGTTGGCAAATCGCGTCTCGTAGTTGAGACGAAAACGTACGCCGCCAGCCAGGGTTTCTTGCTCCTGCAAGGGAACTGCTTTCAGGCAGATCGCGCATTTCCCTACGCTCCCTTTCTTGACCTATTGCGTTCTTGCTTTACCAGTTCCTCCCCTGTGACGAGACACAACGAACTGACATCGTTTGCGAAGGAGTTCTCACGGTTTCTGCCTGATGTGGCTCCTCTTCTTCCTGAGCATACACCTCTCGTGGTACCATCCTCTCTCGATCCAGAACAGGAGCAACGCCGTCTGTTTGCGCTGCTACTGCATTTTTTTACTCGAGCCGCCACACACCAACCGCTGCTGTTCATCGTTGAAGATCTGCACTGGAGCGACGAGAGCAGCCTTGAACTCCTGTTGTTCCTGGCACGGGGTTGTAGACACCTGCCCATCTTGTTTGTGCTGACCTACCGCAGTGATGAAGTGTCTCCAGAGTTGAGGCACTCCCTGGCCGAATTTGACCGGGAACACCTGGCTCAGGACTTCTCCCTTCAACGACTCGCGCGTGCTGATGTCGATGCGATGCTCCAAGCTATCTTTGCCATGCACCAGGCAGTCCATATCGGCCTGTTAGAGAGCATATACCAGCTGACTGAGGGAAACCCTTTCTTTATTGAGGAGGTGCTAAAATCGCTGATCGCGACTGGCGAAATCACCAGCAGAGAGGGAGTCTGGGAGCGCACGTTGCTTTTCGGAACACACAAACGCCACTCATCTATTCCACGCAGCGTGCAGGATGCGGTCTACCAACGGACGAAGCAGTTGAGTGCGAGGGCTCGACAAGTCTTAACCCTGGCGGCCGTGGCGGGTAGACGCTTCGACTTCACCATATTGCAGCAGGTCATGCATGCCGATGCGTCCCATATGCTCGCATTGATGAAAGAATTGGTGGAGGCCCAATTCGTGGTGGAAGAAGCCGCCGACCAGTTCGCTTTCCGTCATGCGCTCACGCGACAAGCAGTCTACTCGGAACTGCTTGCAGGCGAACGCAGGGCATGGCATCGTACCATCGCTGAAACGATCGAGCAGCGCTCCTCCCTCTCCTCGGTACTAGATGACCAGCTGGTCGACCTGGCGTATCACTTCTACGAAGCAGGCGTCTGGTCAAAGGCAGCGGAGTATGGACAACGCGCCGGAGAACGGGCGCTCATCCTGTACGCACCTCGTGCGGCTATTGAACACTTGACGCGCGCACTCGGGGCGCTCTCGCACCTGGACGGAACTCCGCCCGCAACAGTATTGCGGGCACGAGGACAGGCCTATGAAACGATCGGCGAGTTTGAACAGGCGAGAGCCGATTACGAGCATGCCCTCTCGATTGCCCAACAGACACAGGACAGCATCATGGAATGGCAGAGCTTGCTTGATATTGGATTCTTGTGGGCAGGGCGCGACTATGCTCAGGCAGGACAATGGTTCCGCAGGTCACTTGATCTCGCGCAGGCGCTAGCCGATCCGAAACTCCATGCTCGTAGCCTCAACCGCGTCGGGAACTGGTTAGTCAATACCGGGCGCGCTGCAGATAGTTTGCACGCGCATCAGGAAGCACTTGCCCTGTTTGAATTGCTACATGATACCCAGGGCATGGCAGAAACATTCGACCTGCTGGGAATGGCCAATGGCATATATGGGGATAGGGTGAATGCCGTAGAGCATTTCGAGCGCGCGATAGCACTGCTTCGAGCTTTGAGTGATCATCAGGGGCTCACCTCCAGTCTTATCACCCGTGCAACGTACGCTGGCCCATTTCTAGCCGAAACAACGAATAGCCCCTGCGCAGACCTTGAGCATTGTTCCCGCGACATCGTGGAAGCGTTGAGCCTGGCTCGAAAGGCCGACTCGCTGGTGAGCCAGGCCTACGCCGAATGGATTGCGGGTGGAGTTTTCGCCTCCTTTGGTGAACTTGGCCGAGGGCTTGCCCATGCACAGGAATCCTTGCGGATCGCCACTGAGATCAAGCACGCTCAGTGGATGACAGGAGCCTATTTCACCCTTGGACATGTGTACCTCCTGCTCCTGGAAGCCAATCTGGCAGTGCAAGCATTGGAGACAGGACTCGTGCTTGCCTCCGACATCGGTTCGCCCTTGTGGATCGACAATATCACGGCGTATCTTGCACGGGCTCACCTGTTGCAAGGAACAGTGTCGCAAGCAGAAGCGGTGCTCCAGGCAGTGATGGCACGCTCCAAGCAGCCCGCTCACATACCGGAGCGGCGGATGAGTTGGGCCTGGGGTGAACTCGCCCTGGCAGGTGATGAACCGGAGATGGCCTTGAGCATTGCTGACCGATTGCTTGCTTCAGCGCCCGGAGCGACAAGGGCGCAGCCCATTCCCTGGCTCTTGAAGCTCAAAGGAGAGGCGCTTGGGGCGCTCTCGCGTCAGGAAGAAGCAATACAATCGTTAGGGGAAGCCAGGCAGGGTGCTCTGGCACGCCAGGAGCAGCCACTCCTCTGGCAGATCCATCGTGCTCTGGGACGACAGCACCGACACCTCAAGCAGGAAGACCTGGCCCAGCGCAACTTCAGCTCGGCTCGACAAGGGATCGCATCCCTGGCTAGCACGATAGACGATAGCTACCTGCGTGAACAGTTCTTGCAGGCTGCGCTCACCACTCTTCCCTGCCAAAGAAGCCTTTGGCGGGCTCACGGAGCGCGAACGCGAAGTGGCCGCGTTGATTGGACAGGGGAAAGCGAGTCGAGAGATCGCCGAGATCCTGGTCGTCAACACGCGGACGATTGAGAAGCACATCGAGAACATGCTGTCCAAATTAGGCTTTATCTCGCGGGCACAGATCGCGGTGTGGGCCAGCGAAAAAGGGCTGGGGCAAAAAGAGCAGAGCCAGCTCTGAAGCGCCGACCAGGGGTACGACAACACGTCTCGCGCTTCGCGCACATACCGGGGTGGACCTCTGCGCACCTCCCAGACGCTTCTGTATCGCTCTTCCGCGATCCGCTACGTATCTCTCAAGCTCATCCTCACAGAAATCTTCGTATCGTGTCCTCGATTCTCTTCGTAAAAATACGAAGAGAAATCCGGTGGTTTTCGTGCATACTTGTCCTGTGAGAAGAAGCACAGCGACGTCACACCCTGCGGCTTCGCATCTTCCTACAGATGACTGCATGGATGTTTACGAGTTTCCCTCCAAAGGAGGGAGATTCCGTGAAAGACAGCACCAGGAGGACGAGACATGACAACGCAACAGAGCGTCGACCAGGCGAAAACCGAAGCATTTTTGGGCAAGGTGCTCACTGATACCAGTGGTATGACCACCACCATTATGGCCAGCATTGGAGATCGCCTCGGACTCTTTCAGCAACTGGCACATGGGCCAGCGACCAGTGCGCAACTGGCAACTCGTGCCGACATCAATGAACGCTATGCACGTGAGTGGCTCGGCGCGCTGGCTAGCGCTGGCTACGTGGAGTATGACCCGGCAAGTGAGCGTTTCACGTTACCCGCCGAGCACATGCCGGTGCTGGCGCAGGAACATGGTCCCATCTTCTTCGGGGGCATTCACCAGATGTTAGCAGGCATGATCGGACCGCTCAACCAGTTGATCCAGGCCTTCCAGCACGGGGGAGGCGTACCCCAATCAGCCTACGATCACAACATGTGGGAGGGACTAGAACGCTACACCGCAGGTTGGTTTGAGAACCTGCTCATCCCAGTGTGGGTGCCAGCGATGCCCGAGGTGCAGGCCAGGCTGGAACGCGGCGCTCTACTGGCCGATGTTGGCTGTGGACGCGGCAAGGCCCTGATCAAGCTGGCGCAAGCCTTCCCGCGCTCGCGCTATGTCGGCTATGACATCTTCGAGCCGACGATCGCCCAGGCCACCGCGCAGGCCCAGGCAGCGGGTGTCGCCGACCGGGTGCGCTTCGAGCATCGCGACGTGTCTGCAGGCTTGCCCGAACAGTATGATGTGATCACCACCTTTGATGTCATCCACGATGCCATCGACCCGCGTGGGTTGCTGCGGACTATTCGCCAGGCGCTGCGCTCGGATGGACGCTATGTGTGCCTGGACATCAATTGCGCCGAGCGCCTGGAAGGCAACGCCGGGCCGCTGGGGAGCCTGTTCTATGGCTTTAGTGTGCTCTATTGCATGACCACCTCGCTCTCCGGGCACGGGGAGGGACTTGGCACCGTGGGTCTGCCAGAAGGGAAGCTGCAAGAGCTCTCTCTAGAGGCGGGCTTCAGCAGTGTCCGACGCGTGCCCCTGGAGAACCCGTTCAACAACCTTTACGAACTCCAACCGTAGCAGCATTCGCCAACGGCAGCTTCCATCTATGAGCGAGTCCAAGGGCTATGGCTTGCTCATGCTACAACGTTCTATCGAGTGACAGGAGGTTCACCATGAAATCCGACCCTAAGTTCAACGGACGCTATGTTCAAGGTGCTGGAGGCACCAGGTTATTTGTAGAGGAAATTGGAGATCGTGCCAGGCCTTCCATTCTCTGGCTTCATGGGTACTGTCAATGCCGTTTGTCTTGGGACAAGCAGTTTGAGAGCGACCTGACAAGGCAGTTTCACCTGGTGAGAATGGATATCCGCGGACATGGCCTCTCCGACAAACCGAGCGATCCAGAAGTATATAAAGATGGCAAGAACTGGGCAGATGACATACACGCGGTCATCACCGCTTTTCAGTTGAAGAAACCTGTCATGTGCGGCTGGTCCTATGGCGGGTACATGATGTGCGACTATATACGCCACTACGGGCAAGACAAGGTTGGGGGACTGATCTTCGTGGATGCAATCACAGAACAAGGCGATGAAGAGTCTGGTCAATGGTTCGGGACAGAGATCCTACAAGTATTCCCAGGCTTTTTCTCGACGGATTTTGCTGAGGGCAGTGCTGCCCTGCAGCGCTTTATTGAGTTAGTGCCGTACGAGCCATTTGAAACACACGACTTCTACTGTATTCTGGGGTACAATGCCGTCACCCTCCCTGCTTCACGCCAGGGCATGTTCTCACGCCAGCTCGATAACAAAGCGTTGATGAAGAGCCTGACCATCCCTACTTTGATTGTCCAGGGGAACGATGACCGCCTCGTCCTTCCCACCTATGCAGATCACATCGCTCGTCACATCAGCCACGCCAAACGGGTTGATTACCCCAACTGTGGGCATGCTCCTTTCGCCGAGATGCCGCAGCGGTTCAATAGGGATGTGACGGAGTTTATGCAGACGGTCCATCGCTAAGTACAACGCCACCTAGAAAGGAAGCGGAAATCATGCTGCAAGAACGCGAACGGCTTCCCTTTCTCACTTGGCTATGACCGAGGCTCCCGACTGAGTGGACCAGTTGAAGGGATGCGCATGAGCGTTCCACTCCGAAACTGTGACCATCAGGCGCTCAGCCAGGTGATCCAGATCAGAGAAGTCGCTGATACGTACCCGCTCATGTTGGAGAATGCTGAACCATTGACGGAAGACGTCGGAACCAACCCTAAAGATATAGCTCAGGTAAAACTCATGACCTCCTGCGCTGTAGGAACCCCTATTGAGGAAGGAGGAAGCGGTGATCCCTCTCCGATGACTGCCTTTGGGGTGATGGAAAGGATAAAGGCACTCACTGAGGAAGTCCTTGGGAGCAAGAGCTTGGTGGGGATTCGAGTTGCTATCCCGGGCCTGGGCAAGGTCGGAATGAGCCTGGTAGCATAAGCTGAACAAATGCCGAGAGAAGGAGGAAAAGGATGCAAGAGTTTGAAGAGCAATGGCAAAGATGGAGTCAAGATATGATTAACGGCTTACAGAAGTGGCTTCAGACACATCCACAGGCATCCTTGCAAGAGACAGGATTGATACTAGATGAACGGCTGAGTCGCTTGCAAACGCAGATAATGCGTGATGTGGCCTTAGCAATTGCCAAAGTAAAGGGCTTTGAGATGGCGAGCAAGGAGCAGCCACGCTGCCATAATTGTGGAATGTTACTCACTTCGCTTGAGAAATATCAATGGCGATCTCAGTCGACTGGGGGCGAGGAACTGGATGTAGAGATAACCTATGGTAATGGAACATGCCCAGGCTGTGGAGCTAAGCTTCTTCCCTGAGAATTATGAATTAGTCGAGGCCCAGTCATACATCATCAGGCCGCCTTCAGATAAGCCTTGAGACCGACGCATAAGTCCAGGTCATGCTCAAGGCGCTACAATAACGCGAGTTGTATGCAATCTCTGCCCCCTCTCCAACTCTTCTGGCAGACCTTCTCGACGTGTGAATAGGGACGAACGGAAGACCTGAAGCGCGCTGGATCTCAGGTCTGCTGAAAATGCGGGATGCCCTCCACAGGGTGGCACCTGCAAGGGTACGCAAGCACCGTATTACTCAACGTGAAGCTGGAATGGCGTTCGCAGACCACTGCGTCGTAAGGCGTAGGTGGTACCGACAGAGGGAGAAAAGGCGGTAACGTCCTTGAAACCCGACCTGGATGGCGCGGAAGGGTGCTAGCGGAGCCTGAAGAACACCGCAGAGGAAAGTGGGAGGTGCTGATGCTGTCCCGATAACTCAGAAGCAAGTCCTCAGGCGACGTGGAGAGCCGTATGCCGTGAAAATGCGTTAGCGTATGTTTAGCCCGGAATATTACAGTGACCCCTATGAGGCCTCTTGCTCAATTGGTATGCGTTCAGTGAGATTCAGACGAAACGTGCCATAGGGCGTCACATGGCTATAGATGAGCGGCGTGAGCGCCCGTAGATCCTCCTGTTTCATCTGCTGGAACTGCCTGGGCTCCGAGAGAACCTGCTGGATGAGCAGGGTATTGACGTACACAAGGCAGATTTGTAGTAAATGAAGCGATAACGCCGCCAACTCTTGCTCATCCAGACAGTTGGTCGCAAAGTCGCCACTTTTGCCGTAGAAGATGAAACTGTTGGCCCCATTCCAGTTCTCGATGACGTTGAGTCCAGCGTTGATCTCCCGTCTGAGCGCCTCCGATTGTAAATATTGACAGAGGAAGATCGTTTTGACCGCACGACCTAGCTCAGCAAAAGCTTGATAGGTGGGATGTTTCAAACCGGTCTGGGTGAAGCGGCGCAAGATCGCCTCCGTTTCTGCTGTCCCCAACCGCAATGCTGTCGCGTACTTGATCATCTGATCGTACTGTGCGGTGATGAGATCCCAGTCGATCGGGCGAGAAAGAATGAGCTGGAGGTTGGGATAGGCCTCCGGCTCCCCGCTCTTGGGGCGGGCCAGGCGCTGCGCATAGATATTCTTGAGCCGAGGCATGAGCTGGAAGCCCAACAGATGGCAGAATCCAAAGGCCACCTCGTTCTGCCCATGGGTATCGACAAACTGTTTTTCAATCGTCATCTGGGTACAGTGGCGCAGCACGCCTTTGATCATCGCCGCCACTTCCGACGATGAGCAGGTCTTGAGCTGGGAGTAAATACAGGTGGCATGTTTTTCGACATGCCAGTAGATCATCACCCCCTTGCCCCCATAGCGCAGGTGCCATTCGGTCATGAGGTTCTGGTTCCACGCCCCAAACTGGGTCGAGTCCGAGGCGCAGGTGGTGGTGCCCTCGCCCCAGATGTGGGGCAGGCGCGCCTGGAAGGTGGCGTTGGCGATGTCGACGATGGCGGCGCGCAGTTGGTCCTGGTGCAGGTAGCGGCGGCGCGTGTACAATAACTCCTGGTAGCTCTGGCCGTGATCGCCCATACTCACGCGCTTGATCCCGGTGTTGGTGCCCAGACCGTAGAGGCAGAGCAGGAAGCGTTTCTGTAGGGTCTCCCGGTCAAGCGTTTCGCGGCTGGCAGGACTCTTGAAGTGCTGGGTGAAGCCAATGCGCAGGTCCGCTTCCTTCAGAATGTCGAGGAGATTGGTCATACCCCAGCGCCGGTTGATTTCCGCCTTGAGTGTGCGTAAGTTCTGCGGTTCGTCCTGGGCTTCCAGGGGCGAGAGATGGATCCAGCCGCCGTTCTTCTCCAGGATGCGCACCTTGGGAGCGAGTTTGGGCAGCGCCCGGTCGAAGGACTCCAAAGCAGCGATCATCTGCTGCTGCAGGGCGTCCACGAATGCCTTGGCCTCGTTCGGTTGCCCCAGGGCTTCATAGTATTCCATTCGCTTTTCCTCAAAGTCTTTGGGGAGGTCGTCATCGGGATTGCGGAACTTGTTGGCACCCACGACCCACAGTTCACGACAGCGCAGCCCCTCGCGCAATGCCTCAAGCACACAGAGTTCGTAGTTCACGCGGTTGATACGCTGTTCCCCATCCTTGTCCTTCTCGGCCACCACCTCCTGCCACATCGGGCGCACCACGCCTTCGATAGGCATATCCTCGTCCACCGGGTAATAGACGCCTGGCGTTCCCGCGTAGCGCTTGACCAGGTTCAGGGCGCGCACGACGGGTTGGTGCATGCTATTGCTAGAGCGCACGTCCAGCATGTTGAGCAGCCTCGGCACCATGCGTCGATAGTGATCGCGATAGGAGGAGCGCATCTTCAGGTACACCTGCTGCTGGTAGCTACCCTTGGCCTTGTACTCCTTGACAATGGCTTTGCATTGCTCTTCGCTGACGGCGGAGAAGATGCCAGCGCGAATGGTCTCTTCGGGATAGGCAAGCGCGGCGTCGGCCATCTGGTACAGGAGACGCGGCTTATTATCGACCCGCCGCACCTCGTCAAGAAACTGCTTTCCGACACGCTTCTCCGCTTTAGCCCCGATCCGATGCACGACCAGCAGCAAGAGGTCCACCAAACTATCGGTCACTTCCGCCGCGCGTTGCAGGCAGAAAGCAGCCAGATAGGTGTAGCGCGTGGCATCAGGATGACGGCGCAGTTCGTAAAGTGTTTCCGTGGCGGCACGCTGCCGGTAGAGGCTGATGACGTGAGGCGAGGCTTCCCCGAAGAGATCAGCAGGAAGGGCTAATTGGGAGAGCACGCGCAGCTTGTCAATCTCGTAGAGCACACTCTCTAGCCCGACAGCGCCAGGGTTGGTTTTCAGGTCCTGCCAGGTGACGGTCTCGCGGCGCACTGTCTCCTGAGTGGGCTGCTCATCCTCGGCCTGCTCGTCCTGTTCCTCGATCACCACACTCCGCTCAAGCAGGCCGTCGAGCAGGATACGCGTCTGGGGAGCCAGGCGCTGCATGACCTGGGTACACAGGGTTTGTTCGTAGGTGGCACACGCCGAGCGAATGAGGCGTTCGACGCGCTCGGAGGTAGGAGGCTCAATCTTGCGCTCGGAGAGAGCATCGCTATCCGCAGCCGTCGCTTCACGGAACCCCAGTTCCTCGCGGATCTGTGCGCGGTGCAGTTTAATGGTGTGGCCTTGCCAGTCGTACTCGCTAAAGAGGGCTGAAGGCAGTTTCAGTTGGTGGGCTACGTAGTCCACAACAGAGCGCGGAATCTCATGCTTGGCGTTGGGAAAGTGTCCTTCGAGCTGAAAGCACTTGAGCAAGAGGGCGCAGCCCAGGCGTGTCGCACCCGTCTTATTGGCAAGGATCTTCAGATCATCCTCCACCAGTGTAAAATGTTCAATCAGGTCCTCAATATCCCATTGGCGTTTCATGTGCTGGAACCCTCCACTTCTCGCACAAGGAGCAGGATAAAACGGATAGGCCGCTCTTTGAGAAGGACTGCTTTCTTGCATTTGTGTTCACTCTACTGAACTGAGCGCGTGAGCAAAATGGCCATGCTTGCCCCGGCTTCTAGTACTTTTGCGCTATTGGGAAAGGCTACTATGCTATGGAAGTGAGAGCAGAACCTGCTCCTCCTCACTGTTCTAGAGATGTAAAGCGAGAAAACTCGTGGCAGAAAGCATCTTCCGCCACGAGTTTTCTGCCACGAGTTTTCTCGAAGATCAGATCGGTTCATGGCCGGTGACAAGGGAGATGAGGAACCTTGGAAAAAGAAGAGAATGGAACGGCAGAAATGCTACTGTGCACTCCATCAGGGTGTCGGGCAAAAAGCCGCCTTGCCGATCTAGACTAAGAGAGCAAAAGGGGGTATGATACAGGAGGGAATAGAAAGAAGCCAGAGAGAAGAGAGAGCAAGGAACGAGCATGGAACCAGAGCAGCGACGAGCAGCCAAACAGCAGATGCTCGAGTTAATGGAAACAGGTATATCCTGGCAGGAAGCAGCAAAGAGCGCCGGGGTCCAGACGAGTCGGGCCACCGCTTACCGGTGGAAGCAGGAGGCTCGCACCCGAGGAGAAGCTGCTCTGCAAGATAGCAGACATGGACACCCCGCCAAAGTGCTCCCTCCCGTGCTGCACTGGCTGGA
>WNGG01008417.1_pt1 | contig 11365 bp, 7 predicted proteins | sample 5400661 | NCBI WGS metagenome assembly WNGG01 (sample SAMN13153372, study PRJNA577476) | soil metagenome | isolation source: 100 cm soil or saprolite under Garry oak tree replicate 1 | place: USA:California | collected 2016-06-15 | reverse complement strand
GACAAGGTAGATGGCCGCGACCGCGATGGCGAAGCCTGCCACCGACAGCACCTGCACAAGCAGCCGGCCGCCGGCCGGGCCGAGCCGGGGAGCATCCCCGGTGATCATGCCGAGCGGCACGAAGGCGGTGGCTGCCGCGGCGATGGCGCCGACCGGCGTCGGCCAGCTGATGAGCAGGTACAACACCGCGGCGACCAGCGCGACGCCGGCCGCGAGCACGGCCCCGATGGCCGCCCACTGCAGCCGCTCCCGGTCCCGGCCCGCGACGCGCAGGTACTCCAGGCGCACCGCCGGCGCCGCGCAGGCCACCGCGGCAGACCAGGCCAGCGCGGCCGCGGTGAACGGGACCGGCCGGCCGGCGATGGCCAGCCCGGCGCCCGCCGCTGCCGCGGCAGCGTACCCGAGCCCGGCGCCGATGCGCCGGGCCTGGCCGTCCAGCTTGCCGTCCGGCAGCGCGAGCAGGAGGTGCAGCGAGATGGCAATCATCAGCGGCCCGGCGAGCGTCGCCACCGCGTGCATCGCCCCGGTCCTGCTGCCGCTCCCGTGCCCGGCCAGCCGGGCCGCGCTGAGCGTGACCGACGCGGCTAGCGAGCCGGCCGCGACCTGCCACTGCGGAGTCCGCTCCCTGGCCCGCGCGGCCACGGCGCCCGACAGTGCCCAGACCAGGACCAGGCCGTAGCCCGCCGCCTCCAGCGCCGGTATCCCGTTATCGCCGGGCCCGCGGATCCCTGCCGCCGCCACGGCGACGGTGAGCACCGGCAGCGCCATCCCGGCCAGCGCCCGGCGGGCGGCCGTGCGGCCGACTGCCGGGATGGCGCTAGATGTGCCGCGGGCGATTCCGTTCACCGGTGTCACGTATCCCGGGTGCCGCGCATGTCAGCGGGCCTCGATCGTTACGTCCGCGCCGTCGGCCGGCTGCTCGCCGTCCGCGCCGTCGCCCGCCCGGCCGTCGCCGGGCTGCGGGCTGGTGATCCTGCCGTCGCGCATCCGCACGATCCGCCCCGCGGCCGCGGCGACGCCGGAATCGTGGGTGACGAGCACGATGGTCTGGCCGCCGCCGTGCAGCCTGCTCAGCAGCTCGATGACCTCATCGCCGCCGTCGGAGTCGAGCGCGCCGGTCGGCTCGTCGGCGAGCAGCAGCGTCGGCTCGTTCGCCAGCGCCCTGGCGATGGCCAGGCGCTGCCGCTGGCCGCCGGAGAGCACGCCGGGGACGGCGCTCGCCTTGTCGCCGATGCCGAGGAGGTCGAGCAGGTCGCGGGCACGTGTCTCGGCCATCCGGCGCTTACGGCCCGCGATGACGGCTGGCAGCGCCACGTTCTCCAGCACCGTCATGCCTTCCAGCAGGTTGAAGAACTGGAAGATGATGCCGATGTGCCGCCGCCGGAGACGGGCCAGGTCGTCCTCGCTGCGCCCGGTGACCTCCTCGTCCGCCACCACGATCTTTCCCTCGTCGGCGGTGTCAAGCCCGGCCACGAGGTTCAGCAGCGTGGACTTACCGCAGCCGGACGGCCCCATCAGGGCGACGAACTCGCTGGCGGCGACGGTCAGGTCGACCCCCCGGAGCGCCCGGACCGGCGCGTTCTCAGCCTCGAATGTCTTGCGCACGCCCTGCACTGTCAGCACGGCCTGGCTCTCGCTCATCGTGTCCCCGTCCCGGTGATCGCGTCGCGAATGCTGCCGCCGGGGCCGGCCTGCCCGGCTCCGGCGGCAGGTTGCATGATCTTGTAGGCAATTATCGGCGTGTCCCGCCCCTTGACCAGCTGGGCCGGCAGCTCCACCGCGCTGGCAGGCGTGCTCAGGGCCTTGCCGGTAGCCTCGGAGAGCACCGTCTGGCCGGCCGACGCCAGCTGCTGCAGCCGCTGGGCCAGGTTGACGGTATCGCCGACCAGCGTGTACTCGAGCCGCTCGGCTGAGCCGAGCAGGGCTGCCGCCGCGGGGCCGGTCGACAGCCCGATGCCCAGCCCGAAGGCGGGCATCCCGTCCGCTGCCCACTGGGTGTTGATGCCTTCCTGCAGCGCGTGCATCGCCCCGGCAGCGCTGACCGCGCGGTCAGCGTGATCCGGCTGCGGGAACGGCGCGCCGAAGACCGCCATGACGGCGTCCCCGACGAACTGCATGACCGTTCCTCCCTCACCGAGGATGGCCTGGTTCATCGCCGCGCGGTGAGTGTTCAGCTGCCCGGCAAGCTGGCTCGGGTCGGCGTGCTCGGCGATCCGGGAGTAGGACCTGATGTCGCTCATCAGGACGGTCACCTCGACCCGCTCGGTCTCGCCGATGCCCCGCGTCTCGCTCCTGAGCTTCTCGGCCAGCCCGCCGGGCAGCAGCCTGGACAGGGTCTCGCCTTGTTCCTCGCGGTCGACGATGGCCTGGTGCAGCATGCGAAGGCGGTTCAGCGCTCCCTGCTCGCCCGCGGACACCCCGCCGGCGAGCTTGACGAACACCGCTTCGATCTCATCGGCGACGGCCTCGGGCGGGACTTTCCTCGCCACCGCGATGGCCTTGATGGGCTTGCCCTCGGCCACCATGCCCAGCAGCTCTTCCTCGGCTGGCAGCAGCCCGCCGGGGGAGATGACCGGCCGCACAAGCGCCTCCACGATCGCCGGATCCAGCGCCGTGCCGCCGGTGGCGACCGCCCGGATCGCGTCGACCAGCTGGTTGCCCTCGGCGATGCGGTCCTTGAGCAGGTAGCCGTAACCGGCCGAGCCCTCGGCAAGCAGCGCGATGGCGTACTCCGGATCGTCGTATTGCGACAGCACCACCACCCCGGTGCCCGGATGCCGCTTGCGCACCTCCTTCGCCGCGTCGATGCCCTCGCGGCGGAACGACGGCGGCATCCGCACGTCGGTGACGAGCACCTGCGGCGCGGCCGCTGCCGCGCCGGCCACGACCTCGTCGTAGTCGGCTGCCACGCCGACTACCCGCAGGTCCGGGTGGCGCTCGATGAGCGCGCGCACGCCCTCGCGCACGATCAGGTTGTCGTCCGCGAGGAAAACATCGATCGGGCCGACAGCCGGGGCGTCGGCGGGTTGCTCCATTCACCCAGTTTCCGCGCGGACCTGCCTGTCCGCCAGTGAGCAGGCCCCAGCAGCTGCGGTGGTGCTAGCACACCCGGCGATACCGGGCACCTTCCCGGAACCAGACGCGGCCGTTCCCCGGCGGGCGAGCGACGTCACTCGCTGCGCAGGATCGCAGCGGGCCTGATCCGGGCGGCCGCCCAGCCGGGGCCGGCCGCGATCAGGTTGGCCAGCAGCACCGTCACGCCGATGCCGAGCAGGACGAGCGGCACCGGGACGCTGGCCGCGCCCCCGACGCCGACCGAGCCCGCGAACAGCAGCCATGCCCACCGGCCGGCCACCAGGCCCAGCGGCACCCCTGCCAGCAGGGCCGCCGTAGCCAGCGCGCTGGCCTGCCAGGACACCACCCGCAGCAGCTGGGCACGGAGCAGCCCGAGGGTCTTGAGCACCGCGAGGTCACGCCGCCGCCGCTGTACCCCCGATACCAGCACGTGGATGAGAGTGCCGACGGCGAGCAGGGCGAGGACGGCGCCGAGCACGAGCGGCGTGTCCCGAACCCCCGCATAGTCCTGTATGTCGCTGGGCCGCTGGTCGGTGGTCACCACGCACAGGCCCTTCGGGCATCCGGCACGAGTAACGGCTCTCATCACCTGGGCGGCCGCGGCCTGCAGATCGGTGCCCGGCCGGTACTTCAGGAGGAAAAAGTTGTAGCAGGTCTTCGGCGGGCCGCAGAACGGGGGATTCGGCTGGGACAGCGCTGAGGCCGAGACTACGGCGCCGGTGCCCAGGTCGGTGGCGCTGCCGCCGCCCACGCTGAAATCCGCGAAGATCGCCGAGCCCACGATGCTCATCGGGGACGTCGTGCCATCCACGCCGACCTCGACCTGCTGCCCGAGGTGCAGGCGCAGCGCGTGCAGGGTGCGCTGTCCGAGGGCGATCTCGCCAGGGCCGGCCGGGGCCCTGCCCGCGAGCAGGGTCAGGAACCCATTCCCGTGCAGCTGGTCGAGCCCGATCGCGGGCACGGTCATGCCGCTGCCGCTGCCGGGGGCAGCGAGGCTGACCTGCCCGTAGTCGCCGCCCGCATAGCTGGTCAGGCCGGTGATCCCGGCTAGGACTCTGCGGCCCAGGGTGAGCGGCACGGAGCCGACCCGAAGGTCCAGTTCCTGAGCCCAGTTCTGCCCGTACAAGTGCGGCGTGCTGACCAGCTTGAGGAAGCTGGCACCGAAAACCATTGCCGCCACGACCGCGGCCACCGCCACCGTGGTGCCCACGAGGGCGCTGCGCACCGGCACAGCGGTGCGCCCGTGACCGGGCTCGAACGCCATCCGCACTCCCAGGCTGCCCGGCACGGAGCCAGCCAGCCCGAGAGCCGCGCCCAGCCGGGAGCGGCGTGCGGGTGAAGCCGGCTCGGCCAGCCCGAGCGCGCCCTGGGCCCGGGTAGCCGCCCGCAGCGCCGCGGGCACGACGATCAGCAGCGGCGCGGCGGCGATGATGACGAACCCGGCGCCGAGGATGGCCAGGTTGACCTCGATCCCCGGGCTGGTCTCGGCAAACCGGGCGGGCCCGATGGGCATCAGCGGAGAGGCCGCCAGGGCAACCCCCACCGCGACGACGGCCCCGGCGGTGGTCACGATCGCCACCCTGGCCAGAGACAGCCTCGCGAGGCGGGACCGGGTCATGCCGAGCGCGCGCAGGATCGGGAATTCGGCCGAGTCGAGGACGAGCTGGCGGCTCAGCAGCTGCGCGGTGATGGCCAGCGCGATCAGGCCCGCGAGCGCGGCGAAGACCGCCAGCGCGGCGGCTTGCGGTGCGATGGCCCGCTCGGCCGCCGCGTGGCCGGTGGCCAGGTTGATGACTTCGGCCTTCCCCACCCGGTAACGCGCCGCGAGGGCAGTGGCCCCGCGGGCGAACGCGGCGGCGTCGGCGCCGGGCCGCAGCAGCACGCTGGCGCCACCGCCAGCCGGATTGAACGACGCTGCCTGCCGGGTGCGGGCGAACGCCTGGCTCAGCAGCAGCCACGGCTGCGGGCGTTCCCTGGCGGCTGAGACGATCTGGTCGTTGAAGACCACGATCGCCGACACCCGGAACGTCAGCCGCATCGCGTGGGCGATGTCGGGGCTGGGGCCCCGCTGCGGGTACCCGATCAGGTGCAGCGTGCCGCCGGGGCGCAGGTGCTCCCGGTCCGCCAGCTGCTGGTTGATCATGACCGCGCGAGGGTCCGCCGGATTGAAAAAGCGGCCGGCCAGGACCTTGACCCGGTCGACCGAAACGCCTTCGCCGCCGAAGGGGCTGGCCTGAGCCACCATGCCCGAGAAGGGCGAGGCATCCGGGCCGGGCAAGGACAGCTGCAAGAACATCGCCGGAGCCAGCAAGGACACCTCTGGCAGGCGCGCAAGGGCGCGGAAGTAGCCGTGGAACCCAGACCGCGCCGGGGTCACCAGCATGTCAGCGGCATGGCTCGCGCGCAGGAAGCGAGGGTAGGCGGTGTCGGTGCGCCGGGCGCCGGCCGCGGCGGCCAGGGCGATGCCGCCGATCACCCCGAGCAGCACGGCAAGGCCAAGCCACGCCCGCCACTGCTGGCGCATTCCGGCGCGCAGGCTCAGTCTTACCGCTCGCATAGGGAATTCAGCTACCCCGCGGGAGCCACGGTCAAGCATGCAGGCATCACCGCGGGCGGTAGTGCTGCCTGCTCCGCCTTTCCCTGGCTCGGGCCGGCGGCCGTCGCAGGGAAGCCGCCCGGCGCGGACGCACACCATGCCCTCGTGGTGGTAGGCACACCGGGAAAGGCCAGCCACCACCCTGGCGCGCCCGAGGCGGCAGCGCCGACCATGGGGCTATGCGCTATGAAAGCTGTGTCACCTCGCTGTCGTGGATTCCCTCGGAGGCGATCGAAGGCGGCAGCAGGCTGGCCTTCGATGCCGGGTTCGCCCACTACGACGACCCGCCCCCCGGCGAACTCGGTTCCGTCGAGGAACTGCGCCAGGCGGACCGGTTCCGTTTCGCCAATGTTCTCCGGGCCTGGATCGAGGTGGACGACTCCGGCCGGATTTCCGGGGCCGGCTACGGCGGAGGCGGCCTGATGGGCTCCACCACCATCCGGCTCGGCGGGCTGCGTTACCGCTTCCAGGCGGTTCAGCTGCCCGACCTGCAGCGGGATCCGGAATGGGCGGACGGCTCGGTGCGGTTCGTGCAGACGACCGGCGGCCGGACCGGGCTGCCGGCGCCCCGCCGGGTGCGCCGCCGGCCGTACCTCCAGTGGCAGGCGCCGCTGGTGTGGACCACGCTGTCCCTCACCCTGCACGCCGACGGCCGGGCGGAAGACGCGATGACCGGGGCGAGCACCTTCCCCCGGCACTGGGTGTACGACGACGGGGGGCAGCTTTCGCACAAGTCCGGCCTCACCGATTTCCGCGACTGGTGGGGCAGGTCGTTCGGCCGCCACAGCCCGTGGGGGGACACCGATTCCCCCGCGCTGGTCACCGCGGTCGAGACCGCGCTGGAGCGGACGCTGTCCGTGGAACTGATGCACGGCGGCGCCAAGCCCAGGATCGAACGGCTGCCGGCCGGCACCACGGTAGTCCGGCAAGGGGACCGGGGAACCGACGTCTACCTGGTCCTCGACGGGGTCATCCGGGTAGAGCGGGACGGTGAGCGGCTGGCCGAGTACGGGCCGGGGGCGCTGCTCGGCGAGCGGGCCTATCTCGAAGGCGGCATCCGCACCTCCACGCTGGTCACGGTTACCGCCTGCCGGCTGGCGGCCGTGGACGCCAGCCAGCTCGACCGCTCAGGGCTGGAGGAACTATCCGGCGGGCACCGGCGCGAAGACGCAGCCGGAGCCTGACCGGTGCGCGCGCATATCTGCGGCGCGCGGGGGTCGACTCAAGCGCCGGGAGCGGAGTTCGTCCGGTACGGGGGCCACACATCATGTGTGGCCCTCGTCCACGACGGCGATACGGTGCCGACCCTCGTCCTCGACGCCGGGACCGGGCTGCGCCGGGTCACCTCGCTGCTGGGCGGCCAGCCGTACGCGGGGGCCATCCTGCTGTCGCACCTACACTGGGATCACGTGCACGGCCTGCCCTTCTTCCGTGCCGGGGACACCGAGGGAGCCAGGGTGACGTTGCTGCTGCCCGAGCAGGAGGACGGCGCGGATGCCGAGTCGGTGCTCGCCCGCGGCATGTCGCCGCCGCATTTCCCGATCAGGCCCGGTGAGCTGCGCGGCGCGTGGGAATTCGGCACGGCCGCCCCGGGCAGCCTGAAGGCGGGCCGGTTCTTCGTCGACGCCCGTGAGGTGCCGCACAAGGGCGGGCGGACATTCGGCTACCGGGTCAGCGACGGCAGGTCGGTGATCGCCTACATCCCGGACCACTGCCCGACCAGCCTCGGGCCGGGACCGGACGGCTGGGGCGAGTATCACCCCGGCGCTGTCGAGCTTGCCGACGGCGCCGACGTGCTGGTGCACGACGCCTCGCTGCTGCCCGCCGAGCTCGCCGCCGAGGCCTCGTTCGGCCACGCGGCGGCCGACTACGCGGTGGGCCTCGCCGAGCGGGCCGGGGCGCGGCACGTGCTGCTCTTCCACCACCGGCCGGACCGCACGGACGACGAGCTCGACCAGCTCGGCCGCCGGCTGGCCGGATCCCGCGTGCCCGTCACCGTCGCCGCCGAACAGGGCATACTCGACCTGTGAGGGCTCCGGACGCGGTTGTCGTCGGCGCCGGCCCGAACGGGCTGGCGGCGGCGGTCACGCTTGCCCGGGCCGGGCTCGCGGTGGACGTGTTCGAGGCTGCCGCGACCCCCGGCGGCGGATGCCGGACCGAGGACCTAACCCTGCCCGGCTTCCACCACGACGTCTGCTCGGCGGTCCATCCGCTGGCCGCGGCTTCCCCGTTCTTCCTCGGCACGGACCTGGCCGCCCGCGGGGTCAGGCTGCTGACCCCGAAGGTCGCCTTCGCCCACCCCCTCGACGGCGGCCGGGCCGCCGTCGTCAGCGGGTCGGTTGACGAGACGGCGGGCGGCCTGGGCCGGGACGGGGACAGCTACCGGCAGCTGATGGCCCCGCTCGTCAGGGACTCCGGCGCGATCGTGCCCGCGGTGCTCGCCCCGCTGCGCTCGGTCCCCGACCATGCCGTTGCGGTCTCCAGGTTCGGCGCCCGCGGGCTGCTGCCCGCTGCGCTGCTGGCCCGGCGGTTCAGGACGGACGAGGCCAGGGCGCTGCTTGCCGGGGTGGCCGCGCATTCGATGCAGCCGCTGACGGCGCCGCTCACCGGGGGCTTTGGGCTGCTGCTCGCCCTGCTGGCGCACTCGGCCGGATGGCCGTTCGTCGAGGGCGGCAGCGCCCGGCTCGTGCACGCGCTCACCGCCGAGCTTGCCTCGCTGGACGGGCAGGTCGTGACCGGCTGCCGGATCCGGCGGCTCGCCGACCTCCCGCCGGCCCGTGCCGTGCTGCTCGATGTCACGCCGCGGCAGTTCCTGCAGATAGCGGGGGACGCTGTCCCGCGCGGGTACCGGCGGGCGATGCAGCGGTTCAGCTACGGGCCGGGTGTCTGCAAGGTGGACTGGGCGCTGGACGGCCCGGTCCCCTGGACCGCGGCCGCCTGCCGGGAGGCTGGCACCGTCCACCTGGGCGGCACCCTGGCCGAGGTGGCCCGCAGCGAGGCGGACGTGACCGCGGGGCGGCATCCCGATCACCCGTACTGCCTCGTCGCGCAGGCCGGAGTTGTGGACCCGACCCGCGCGCCGGCCGGCCAGCACACGCTCTGGGCCTACTGTCACGTGCCGTCCGGCTCGACGGTGGACATGGCCGACCGCATCGAAGTGCAGATCGAGCGGTTCGCGCCCGGGTTCCGCGACCTCATCCTGGCCAGGGCGGTCCGCACCGCCGCGGAGATGGAGCAGCACAACCCGAACTACGTCGGCGGGGACATCAACAGCGGGGCGGGGACGCTGCGCCAGACGGTTTTCCGCCCTGCCACCCGGTGGAATCCCTACCGGACCGCGCTGCCCGGGGTTTACCTGTGCTCGGCATCCACCCCGCCCGGCGGCGGCGTGCACGGCATGTGCGGCCTGGGCGCGGCCCGGGCTGCGCTCGCGGACCTGACCGGATCGCCAGAGCCGCGGCGGCGCTAGGCAGCCGGCCTGGTGCCCGCGCTGGTGTCCTGCCGGTTGGCCGGCCTGGTGCTCGCGCTGGTGTCCTGCCGGTTGGCCGGCCTGGTGCCCGCCGCCCGGCGCCAGCGCCTACCGGATGTCCGGCCCCGTCCCGCGGCGCTGCCCGGCGATGAGGTCGGCGTACCAGCCGAAGGATGCCTTCGGCGTGCGCCGCTGCGTCTCGAAATCGACATGCACGAGGCCGAACCGCTGGTGATAGCCCTCGGCCCACTCGAAATTGTCGGTCAGCGACCAGACCAGGTAACCGCGCACGTCGACGCCCGCGGCGACCGCCTCGTGCAGCGCCCGGACGTGCCCGTCCAGGTAGCTGATCCGCGGCTGGTCGTCGACGGCGCCGTCGGCGGCCGGCCTGTCATCCGCCGAGCAGCCGTTCTCGGTGATCCAGACCGGCGGCAGGCCGCGGCCGTAGCGCTCCCGCAGCCGCAGCAGCATCTCGGTCAGGCCGGCCGGGACGACCGGCCAGCCGAACGCGGTCACCGGGTAGCCGGGGACGGGCTCGGTCTGGAACGGCAGCGGCGAGTCCGCGGGCGCGGACAGCCGGGTCGGCGCATAGTAGTTCACGCCCAGCGCGTCAACTGGGGCGGAAATCAGCGCCAGGTCACCGTCCCGCGCGCAGTCCGGCCCGTCGCCGGCCCCGAACGCGGACAGGCCCGGATAGGCGCCGAGCAGCACCGGGTCGGTGAATAGCCGGTTATGCAGGATGTCGTAGGCGGCTGCCGCCGCCACGTCCGGCGGGCTGTCGCTGGCCGGCCAGGCCGGACTGTAGTTGTTGGTGATCCCGACCTGCCGTGCGCCGGCCGACCGGAGCGCGGCGCAGGCCAGTCCGTGTCCGAGCAGCAGATGGTGAGCCGCGGGCAGCGCCCCCATCATCAGCGCCCGGCCCGGCGCGTGGATGCCAAGCGCGTAGCCGTAGGCCATCACGACGATCGGCTCGTTCAGCGTGATCCACAGCGGGATCCGGTCGGCCAGGCGGCCCGCGGCCAGCGCCGCGTACTCGGCGAAGCGGTAGGCGGTATCCCTGGCCAGCCAGCCGCCCGTGTCCTCCAGCGGCTGCGGCAGGTCCCAGTGGAACAGGGTGGGCACCGGGGTGATGCCGCTGGCCAGCAGGGCGTCGGTAAGCCGGTCGTAGAAATCGAGGCCGCGGCCGTTGGCCGGGCCGCTCCCCGGCGGCTGCACGCGGGGCCAGGCGATCGAGAACCGGTAGGCGCTGATGCCCAGCCTGCTCATCAGCGCGACGTCCTCCGGCCAGCGATGGTAGTGATCGGCGGCGATGTCGCCGGTGTGGCCGTCCCGGATCGCGCCGGGCTTCCGGCAAAAAGTGTCCCAGATCGAGTCGCCGCGGCCGTCCTCCCGGACGGCGCCCTCGATCTGGTATGCGGCAGTGGCAACGCCCCAGGCGAAGCCAGCCGGAAAGCGCGGCATCGGAAGATCGCCCACGCCCGTGATCGTATGCCCTGGCGGCCGGCCCGTCCGCCAGGGCCGCCGCAGCCGCCCGGCGCATAGGGGCCGCCGGGCCGCCGGGCCGCCGCGGATGCCGGGACCGCCGGGCCGCTGGGCAGCCGCGGTTGCCCGGATGCGGCGGTGGCGTATTAGCCTCGGCAGATGGCCGAAGGTACGTTCGTCCCGCCCGGCTTCGCCGTCCCGGCCGAGCTGATTTCGCCGCCGTTCCGGCTCGAGCCGCTCGGCCCGCAGCACAACGACGCGGACTATGCCGCCTGGATGTCCAGCATCGAGCACATCAGAGGCACGCCCGGCTTCATCGGGCGGGACTGGCCCGACCCGGAGATGTCACCGGAAGACAACCTCGCCGACCTGCACGGGCACGCGGACGACTTCGCCCGGCGGGCCGGGTTCACCTACACCGTCATCGAGATCAGCAGCGGCGAGATCATCGGCTGCGTCTACATCTACCCGCCCCGCCGCGAGGACCACACCCAAGCCGGCGGGGACCACACCCAAGCCGGCGGGGACCAGGCCCAAGCCGCCGCAGGAGACCATGGCCCGGTCAGCGGCGGGGACCAGCCCCCGGCTGGCGGAGAAGACCATGGCCCGGCCAGCGGCGGCGACCAGGCCCAAGCCGCCGCAGGAGACCATGGCCCGGTCGGCGGCGGGGACCAGCCCTCGGCTGGCGGAGAAGACCATGGCCCGGCCAGCGGCGGCGACCAGGCCCAAGCCGCCGCAGGAGA
>WNGG01008416.1_pt1 | contig 11365 bp, 13 predicted proteins | sample 5400661 | NCBI WGS metagenome assembly WNGG01 (sample SAMN13153372, study PRJNA577476) | soil metagenome | isolation source: 100 cm soil or saprolite under Garry oak tree replicate 1 | place: USA:California | collected 2016-06-15 | reverse complement strand
GTTCAGGACCTCCGTCACGCCACGGACCACGGCACAGTTCCGCAACCACGACGGCGACACCGACTACTCGCTCGGCTACAAGCTCGGGGGCGGCATCGCGTTCCAAGTCGTCCAGAGTCTCATGCTCTTCGCCGAGTATCGCTTCACGCACGTTCACACCTCGGTGGAGTTGCGCGACGCCGCCACCCTCGACCGCGCCCCGCTCAGTATGAACCTCGATACCCACTCCGTGCTCGTGGGGGTGTCCGCGCGCTGGTAGGCCGAGCAGCCCGAGGCGATGGAATTGATGGCGGGCCTCGCCGCGGCCTGACGAGATCGACCAGCGTGTTCGCCACGAGCGCTACCAGAATCAGGGCGCCGCCCGTCAGGGTCGCCGCGCCGGGTCGCTCGCTCAGCACGAGCCAGACCCACAGCGGCCCCAGGACCGTCTCCAGCATGCCGATGAGCGACGTCTCCGCGGCGGGCAGCAGCCGCGCGCCCGCCATGAAGAGCAGAAAGCCCGCGCCGAATTGCCCCACGCCGAAGAACGCCAGGAGAACCAGGTCGCGCGGCGCGGTCTCGAGCGGATCGGCCATCCGCAGCGCTGCCAGGAACGTGAGCGTGGTCGCCAGCACGGCCGCCGGCGCCATCTGGATCTCGGGGTGCCGGCGGACCAGGACGGTGGCGGTGGCGAAGCTCCCGGCCATGACGATCGCGAGCAGGTCGCCGACGATCGCGCCGCGGCTGTAGGAGTTGGAGACCATCATCACCGCGCCCGCGAGCGCGACGCTCATCGACAGCCACGTGCGCAGCGCGACTCGTTCGCCGAGGAGCAGCCAGCCCAGCAGCCCGGCCACGTAGGGTCCCGTGGACATGAGGATCAGCGTGTTGGCGACCGTGGTGTGCGCCAGGGAAAAGATGAAGCACGTCGAGGAGAGCGCCATGCACGCGGCCGCGGCCAGGACCGGAGGTCTGCGCCACTCGGCAAAAATCCCGCGGCCCCAGACCATCCGCACGACCAGCGCCAGAAACAGCGAGGCGAAGAGGCTGCGCCACAGGCTGGTCGTCCAGGGCCCGGTCGTGACGAGGCGCGCGATGAGCCCACCGCTGCTCCAGCACACGGCCGCACAGGACACGAGCAGAGCGCCGCGACGCCTGAGGCCCGCGTCAGGTCTGGAGGTCACCCACCGCCGCCGACAGAGCCTCGAGCTCGGCGCGCCAGGACGCGGGCGCGGCCACCGGGCGCACGACGAACTTGGAGAATCCGACGGCGATGAACCGCTCGACGAGCTCCCGCAACGCCGGCAACCCGACGGGCGTGAGCTCGACCGATCGGGGACGCCGGGCCGTCATCACGCGCGCGGTCGCCGGGTCGATCGGCGCGCGCGCATAGCCGATGCTCATGCCGAAGTGCTCTCGGCTGATCGAGCGCCCGGCCCGCGCCGCCGCTTCCTCGATCACGACGCGGCCCGCGGCCGCCTCTTCGGGCGTGCACAGGGACGGCAGCCAGCCGTCCGAGAGCCGACCGCAGCGCTCGAGGGCCGCGGGTATCGTGCCGCCGAGCCACACCTCGAGCGGCTGCTGTACCGGCAGCGGCCAGAGCTTGACGTCACGGAAGCTGCCGGCGGCGCCGTCGTGGCTCACCGTCTCGCCGGCCCACAGGCGCCGCAGCAGGGGCAGCGCGTCGTCGATGACGGCGCCGCGGCGCTTGGGATCGACGCCGATGGCCTCGCGCTCCGGCGCGTACGTGAGCCCGGGCACCAGCGTCACCAGCAGCCGACCGTTGCACAGCACGTCCAGGCTCGCGAGCTGCTTGGCGAGCCGCAGAACGTTGCGTCCCGGCAACAGCATCGTGGTCCCGAGCTTCAAGCGCGGATTCCGCGCGGCCGCCCAGGCGAGGCCCACGACGGGATCGAGCACGGGGCCGGTCAGCACTTCCGAGAGCCACAGGGAGTCGAACCCCAGCTGATCGAGGCCCGTCACGAGCTCGGCGAGCGTGTCCGGTGTCGCCGAAGCGCCTGCCGCCCCGACACCGATACGTATTTTCATCTCGGCTCGTGCACGGTCGCGAGGACCGACGGCAGGGCCGCCAGCACGTCGCGGAGGCACCGGCGGATGCGCGCGACGTTCTCTTCCGCCTTCTCGGGGATCTGCCCTCGTTTCACCTGGGCGATGAACTCCTCGCCGGTCGTCGTCATCAAGAGCGACGCGTTGATCTCGAGCTGGATCGCGTGGACGCGATGCGTCTCGGGTTGACCGTATGTGCCGACGATGTTGCCCCCGGTGTAACCGCTGACGTTCTCGTGCACCTCGAAGCCGTGGCGTCTGAAGGCCGCTGCCACGGCGGCCGCCAGCTCGGGGGCGCACGTCGCCTCGTGGCGGGTGCCGATGATCACCTGATGATCCTTCATCCGGCGCGGGCTCCCCGTGTGGCCATCGAGCAGGAGCGCGTACCCGTAGGCCTGGCGGAGCTCGGCGAGCAGGCGCTCCAGAGCCGCATAGTAGGGATCGTAGTGCGTCCGCAATCGCTCCTCGAGGTCGGCGAGCCCGAGCGGGCGTGCAAAGATCGGCGCGTCGCGCGTGGTATGGGTGCGCACCACGCCGCGTCGTGAGCGCACCTCGCCGTCGTGATGCTCGAAGTCGTCGCGGCGGCGGTTGACGTCGACGAACATGCGCGAGAGCGGCGTCGCGAGGACGGTGGCCCCGTGCTCGTGCAGGTCGGCGTAGAGATCACCCGCGAAGGTGTCGGCGAACCCCCAGGCGAAGGTCTCGAACGACGGCTCGCGGTAGTCGTCCCGGGTGACGTGAGGCAACGGCTGCGTGCCGTAATGGGGCACGCTCACCAGCACCGGCGTGCGTGTCCCGGGCGCGGGATGTCTGACGATCGGGAACGATCGGTCCATTGGCAATGCCCACCCAAGCCTAGCATCTTGACGATACACGGGGGCCGGACGATGATCACCGCCGGACCGGACCATGACCGAATACGGACGGCAGAGTCTGTGGCGCGACACGGCCGCCGCCGACGCGGCGACGGCGCGCGATCTCGCGCGTCGGCTCGAGCTTCGCGGCACGGCCGAAGACGAGATCGACGCGCGCCGGGCATACCTCGATCTGCTCGGCGTGAGCGCCGGCGACCGCGCGCTCGACGTCGGATGCGGCACCGGTGTCGTGACGCGCGAGCTCGCCAGGCGGGTCGGTGCGCAGGGACGCGCGATCGGCGTGGACCCGAGCCCGTCGCTCCTCGCCGTGGCCCGCCAGCTCGCGCAGGAGCAGGGCCTCGGCGATCGCGTGGAGTTCCGCGAGGGCAGCGCGCTGCGCGCCCCCTTCCCGGATGGTTCCTTCGACGTGGTGCTCTGCGTGACCGTGCTCTCGCACGTGCCGGGTGGGGAGGGGGCGATCCCAGAGCTGGCGCGGCTCCTCAGACCGGGTGGCCGGCTCGGGGTCTTCGACCTCGACACCGACATGACGGCGGTCACCCATCCCGGCTTTTTCCCGCTCGAGACGGCTCCGCGAAGCTTCTACGGCGAGTTGGCCGACCGCTGCGCCGAGGCGGCCCTCAAGGCCGGCGCGATCACCGAAGTGGAGCGCGACGGCTGGCTACGGGCGCTGAATGCGGAGCGGGCCCGCGGCCCCGTCCTCGCGGGGCGCCTGCACATCTTCGTCTGGGCCCGCAAGCCGGCGTAAACCGGCCGGTGTATCCGTCGGAAAACATTGACGCGTCCGTAGGCCGCCGATAGTATGCGTGCGATGAAGCAAGCGGAGCGGCCCGTCCTGCATCGCTGGACCCGCCACGAGTACGAGAGATTGATCGACCACGGCTTCCTCGGCGAGGACGACCCGGTCGAATTGCTCGATGGGCTCTTGCTCGTGAAGGAGCCGCAGCACAGCCCGCATAGAACGTCGGTGCTTCTCGTGGCGAAGGCACTGGAGCGGGCGTTCCGCGAGGGCTGGTTCGTTCAGACCCAAAGTCCGATCATCCTCGATGATCGATCCGAGCCGGAGCCGGACGTCTGCGTCATTAACGGCTCGCCGCGTGACTATGCAAATTCGCATCCGACGCACGCGGCTCTCGTCGTCGAGGTCGCGCAGTCCGGCCTGCTCACAGCCCGAGGGCGCAAGGCCGCGGTCTACACACGCGCGCGGATCGCGGACTACTGGATCGTCAACCTCATCGATCGCGTGCTCGAAGTGCATCGCGAGCCGGCGAGACCGGGTCCGGCGCGGCGGCACTGGGGCTACGCGGCGATCGAGACGCTCGGCGCCGACGCCACGATCGTGCCGCTCGCGGCGCCGTCTTCGGACATCCGCGTCGCCGATCTTCTGCCGTAGCGCCGTGCGGCGAGCTATCTGAGCGCCGCCTCCGGCGTGCCGTCCTTCCACGGCAGCGCGACCTCGTACGGACGCAGCAGGCAATCGTCCGGCAGACACTCGATCGGCGCGAAATCGCGGTGGGCGATGTACTCCGGGCGCTTGAACCGCCGGATGTGGTTGGACACCGCGCAGAGGCTCAGGTACACGCTCACCCGGTTCCACGGCGAGAGGTTCGACGTCGCGGCGTGGACTAGGCAGGAGTGGAACATGATCATCGAGCCGACCGGCCCCTTGGGCGCCACGAGCCCCCCGCGGGCGACGAGCTTGGTGATCGTCTCGTGGTCGATCGTCCAGAGCGGATAGCTCGTCGTCGTGGTGTCGTGCCCGGCGTCGAGCACGCCCAGCTTGTGGCTGCCGGGGATGAACATCAACGGCCCGTTGAACTCGTTCACCTCGTCGAGGAAAATCGCCACGTTCATGGCCCGCGCGTCGGGCATCTGGTCCTCGTTGAACCAGGTGCCGAAGTCCTGGTGCCATTGCCACACGTCGCCGTCGAAGGCCATCTTGCCGTTGATCTTGAACTGGTGCATGTAGACCGGCTCGCCGAAGAACTGGACGACCGGCTCGATCATCCGTGGGTGACGCGCGAGCCGCGCGAAGGGCGCGCTGTACATGTGCGCCGCGAAGTTCGTCCGTACGGCGTCGCTGCCCTTCTCCCGGACGTTCTCCGGCCGGTGCTGAGCGTAGAGCCTCGGCACCTCGTCCGTCAGGACCTTGATCTCCTCGGCCGAGAACTGGCTGGGGAAGAACACATACCCGTCACGGTCGAACTGCTCGAGCTGCGCCGAGGTGAGCCTCATACCGTCTCCCTCCACCCTCCGGATTCTAACCCGTAGTATCCTGCCGACGCGATGCGGATCGGGGTGAACCTCCTGAACTTCGGGCCCGGCGTGAGCCCGGACTCACTCGCGGGCTGGACGCAGCTCGCGGAGACGCTCGGCTATCACTTCGTGATGATCTCCGACCACATCGCGATGACGCCGGACGTCGTCGCCCGCTATCCCGCGCCGTACTACGATCCGTTCGTCACGCTCGGGTGGCTCGCGCGCGCCACCACGCGCGTGGAGCTCGGGACGACCGTCGTGATCCTGCCGTATCGCCATCCGCTCCATACGGCGCGGCTCGCCGCCAACGTCGACCGGCTGTCTGGCGGCCGATTCATCTTCGGCGTCGGCGTCGGCTGGGCGAAGCAGGAGTTCGAGGCGCTCGGCGTGCCGTTCGAGCGGCGCGGCGCGATATCGAACGACTATCTCGCCGCCATCAAGACCGCCTGGACGAGCGACCCGGCGTCGTACACCGGGCCCTTCGTCTCGTTCCGCGACGTGCACACGGGCCCGCGCCCCGTCCGGACGCCGCATCCGCCGATCTGGGTCGGCGGCGCCAGTGACGCCGCGCTGCGCCGCGCCGTGCGTTTCGGCGACGGCTGGCACCCGATCCGCATCCGTATTCCGTGGCTCCGCGACACGGGAGTACCGAAGCTGCGCGCGATCGCCGACGAGGAAGGCCGGCCGCTGCCGGCGCTGTGTCCCCGGATCCGACTGCGTGTCACCGACGGCAAGCTCGCGGACGCTCAGCGCATCGCCGGCGAAGGCAGCCTCGACCAGGTGCGCGCCGACCTCGAGGAGCTCGCCGAGATGGGCGCGAGCCACGTGCTGCTCGACACGTACGCGGACGATCCGGAGGCGACGCGTCACCATGAGAGCGCGTGGCGCATGCTCGCGCTGCTCGCCGAGCAGGTGCTGGACCTGCCGAAGGAAACACTGAGGTAAGCTCCTCACGCGACTTGCCGAGACTGCCGTAGAATGCCGGCGCGAGGTGATCCGATGGCTGAGGACGCGCTGCACGCAGAGGTCGAGCGACTGAAGGCAGAGAACGCGGCGCTGAAGGCTCAAACGACGCGCGGCGTCTCGATCAAGGTCAGCGAGAAGGGCGGAGTCTCCGTCTACGGGCTCGGCCGCTTCCCCGTCACCCTCTACAAGGAACAGTGGGCGAAGCTCCTCGACCTGGCCGGCGACATACGGGCCTTCATCAAGGAGCACGACGCCCAGCTGAAGACCAAGGAGCCGCGCTGACCGCCCGACTCCCCCGCTATTGCCTCGGCGGAATGCCGGTCGACTGCCAGGACACGAACTCGAGCCCGGACGGCCGCTTCGCCCAGATGGCGGTGAAGCGCAGCGGCACGGTGCGATCCTGGCCGCTCGACGTCACCTCGTACACAGCGGTGCCGGTGATGATCGCCAGGCAGCCGTAGGTGCGCGTCTTCAAGTCGCTGTTCGGGCTCATCTTGCGGTACTTCACGCGCCCCGAGCGCATGCTGTCGATGTACGTGGCCTTGCTGTCGGTCGCGGCGGACGAATGGTTGTACGTGAGGTCGTTGCCGAAGAGCTTCTCCATAGCAGCGAAATCGTTCGTGGTCTGCGCGGCGTAGCGCGCGGTCTCGGCCTTCATCGCCTCGTCCGCGGTGATGGTTCCGCTGCAGCCCTGGGCCCAGGCGGCGCCCGCGGCGACGAGTCCCAGCATCGCGAATAGCCCGAACAGTCGCAGGCATCGGTATGTCATTGCGTTCTCCTTTCGCCGCTCACGATACGGTAAGCGCGACGCGTGCTCAACGTCTCCGTTCGGCGGCCGCGTGCCCTATCATGGCGATCGTGCGCGTTCACCTGATCGACGGGACGTACGAGCTGTTCCGCTACTTCCTCTCGCCGGGAGCGGCCTTCGACCGGAGTGCTCCGGAAGCGCTGCGGGCGGTGCGCGGTGTCCTCGGCTCGATCCTGGGAATGCTCGAAGACGGCGCCACGCATCTGGGCGTGGCCACCGATCACGTCATCGAGTCGTTCCGCAACGCGCTCTGGCCGGGCTACAAGACGGGCGAGGGCATGGACCCGCTGCTCCACGCCCAGTTCCAGCCTCTCGAAGAGGCGCTGCGCGCGCTCGGCGTGATCGTCTGGCCCATGGTCGAGTTCGAGGCGGACGACGCGCTGGCTGCCGCCGCGGCCATGGCCGACGCCGATCGACGCGTCGAGCAGGTCGTCGTGTGCACGCCGGACAAGGATCTCGCGCAGTGCGTGCGGGGTGATCGAATCGTCCAGCTCGATCGTCGCACGCGCGAGCTGCGCGACGAGTCGGCGGTACGGCAGAAGTTCGGCGTCCCGCCCACCTCGATCCCCGACTGGCTGGCGCTCGTCGGCGACAGCGCGGACGGGTACCCCGGCCTGCCCGGGTGGGGCCCGAAGGCCGCGGCGACCGTGCTCGCCCGCTACGGCCACATCAAGGACATTCCGAGAACGGCCGCCGCGTGGGACGTGCCGGTGCGCGGAGCGATGCGGCTGGCCACGACGCTCGCGGACCAGCGCCAGCGCGCGCTGCTCTTCCGGGAGCTGGCCACTCTGCGAACGGATGCGCCGATCGCCGAGGACGTGGAGGCGCTGCGCTGGACGGGGCCGCGCGCCGACTTCGCGGCCTGGTCGGAGCGACTGGGCACGCCGTCGCTTCACGAACGGGCTACGGCCCGCGCCGCCGCCGTGCGCTGAGCGACGGGGCCGGCTCCCATTTTCCAGCTCACCCTCCTTCGGCTCAGGGACTTCCGCTTCCTCGGGGCGTCGGTGCTCCTCAACTCCGTCGGGATGATGGGCGAGGTCGTCGTGCTCGGCTGGCTCACGCTCGAGCTGACGGACTCGCCCTTCATGGTCGGCGCGGCGATGGGAACGCGGGCGCTCCCACTCTTCTTCGTGGGCGTGCCCGCCGGCGCGTTGGCCGATGAGTTCTCGCGCCGCCGCCTGCTCGTTCTGACGGGAACCGGCCAGGCGCTCACGGCAGCGACGCTCGGCGTCTTCGTCCTGCTGGGAGCCGTCAGCCTCGGCCACGTGCTGGCGCTGACCCTGGTCGCCGGCATGTTTCGGGGAATCGAGCACGCGGCACGACAGAGCTACACGCACGACCTCGTCGGCCCCAGGGTCCTCATGTCCGGGCTCGCCGTCCTCGGCGTCGCCATGCGCTCCGGCTGGCTGCTCGGCTCGCTCGGTGTCGGCGCCGTCATCGCCCACTTCGGCTCCGGCGTCGCCTACCTCGCGGTCGCCGTCGGATTTCTCGGGGGCGGGCTGGCGCTGCTCCCGGCGACGGCGGCGCCCCGCGCCCGGACGGCCGCGGCCGGCGCGTTGTGGCGGAGCGCGCTGGATTTTCTCGTCGCGGTGAGGCGCGACCGCACGCTTCTCGTGCTGATGATACTCACGGCCGCCGCCGAGGTTCTCGGGTTCGCCCACCAGGCGCTGCTCCCGAGCCTGGCGCGTGACGTGCTCCACACCGGGCCCGAAGGGCTCGGCGCCCTCAACGCGGCGCGCGCGGTCGGCGGGATCTTCGGCCTCCTGGCGGCATCGTCCCGAGGCGCGGCCGCCGGCGGCGCGCGATTCCTGGCGGTCCTCGTCACGTTCGGGCTGAGCCTCATCGGGCTCGGCGTCGCCCCCTACCTGGTAACTTTCGTCGGCGTGCTGGTCGTGCTGATCGTCGTGAACGCCGCCGGCGCGCTCGCCGATCTCCTCGCCCAGAGCCTCCTGCAGCTCGGCGTGCCGAACGAGCTGCGCGGACGCGCCGGCGGCGCGTGGGTTGTTGCGATCGGCCTGGCGCCCCTCGGGCAGCTCCAGATAGGCGCGCTCGCCTCGCTGTTAGGCGTCAGCATCGCGCTCGGCACCAGCGGCCTCGTGCTGGTGATGCTCGCGATCGCCACCGGACTGCTCTACCCGCGCGTGAAACGAATTTAGCGGGGACGCTCCCAGCGAAGAGCAACGCCAACACGCTGATGAGCGCCAGTCTCAGCGGGGTTCTCACGAGCATCATCCTCCTAGAGCGCGCGGACGGCGCGAAGGACGTCGCCGGGATCGGGTCGCACCTGGAAGTTCCGGCTGACCGAGAACCAGCGAACGACCCCGTCGCGATCGAGCACGACCGTCGCCGGGCGCGGCACGTCCTGCCCGTCCGGCCCCGCGCCAGGGTGCACGAGACCCCAGCGCCGCGTCACGGCGAGGTCTCGGTCGGCGACGAACCGGTAGCCGAGGCGCAGTCCCTCGGCGAGCTTCTGGCTGCGCTCGTTGGGATCGGGCGAGACGGCGACGATCTCGACGCCGGCCCGTTCGGCTTCCGACAGCTCAGCTCCAAGACCTTGGAGCTCCGCCACGCAGAACGGTCACCAGTAGCCGCGGTAGAAGACGAGCACGACCGGCTTCTTTCCGCGATAGTCCGCGAGCGACACCGGCCGACCGGTCGCATCGGGCAGCGTGAAATCGGGAGGGCGCTCGCCCACCCGCAGCACCGTCGGGGCGTCCGGCACCCGCGCGGCGACGAAGTTGAACCAGGCGCCGGCGACGAGCAGGAGGCTCGAGAGCCCGAGCGCCAGCCACGCGGGCCAGCGCCGGTGACGCGCGCGGGCCACGGCCAGCGCCGCGAGCGCCGTCGCGAGCGCGAACGCGATCACGTAGCCCTCCGGATGATTCCGGACGACCGCGACCCTGAGGAGGAGCGCGTAGGCGGCGACGGCGCCGATCGCGACGACGACACTGAGCGCAGCGAGCCGCGTGGATGTGGTCACGTCACCTGCCCTTGAGCTTCACGTCCTCGTACGGCGCCGACCACGGATAGTCGGTGATGAGGCCGAGCCCCGATTCCGCCACGCGGGGACCGACGCCCTGCAGGAGGGACAGCTGCCAGATCGGGAGGACCATCGCCTTGTCGTGGATCAGCTGCTGGATCCGGTGGAGGATCGCCTCGCGCTTCTTCCCGTCGAGCTCACCCGCCTGCTCCTTGAAGAGGCCGTCGATGTCGGGGTATCCCCCGTAGGCGTAGGCGCCGCTCGAGATCGCGAACGGCTCGATCCGGGTGGCCGCGTTGCCGAAGATACCGCTCAACCCGTAGATGATGTTCTTCAGCTTCTTTTCCCCATACGCCTTGAGAAACCCCGCCCGCTCGAGCGGGCGAAGCCGCGTCTTGATGCCGACGGCCTGAAGGTCGTTCAGGACCGGCTCGGCGTATGAGCAGGCCGCCGCGTCGCACCAGAAATCGCCGGCGTCGAAGCCCTTCGAGTATCCCGCTTCGGCGAGGAGCTGTCTGGCCCCGGCCGGATCGTAGGGGCGCATCGGCGGCTGCCAGTAGAACTCGAAGCTGGTCGGGATGATGCTCCCGGTGATCTTGGAGAAGCCGAGGGTGGCGGCCTGGTTGATCGCCTGCCGGTCGACCGCGTGGGTCGCCGCCAGGCGGACACGCCGGTCGTGCCACGGAGAGGTCGGGTCCCACTGGTCGGCGAAGAGGAGCCAGTGGGTGGAAGCGAACGGAGTCGGTCGCAGGGTGAGCCCGGGCGTGCGCCGAACCTCCTCGCCGAGCTCGCCGTTGACCGCGTACGCGATATCCACCTCGCCGCGCTTGAGCATGGCCAGGCGCGTCGAGGCATCGGGAACCGCCTTGAAGACCAGGCGCCTCACGCTCGGCGTCTTACGCCAGTACGCGTCGGAGGCTTCCAGGACGAGCTCGATCCCCGGGGTGAACGAGACGAACCTGTACGGGCCGGCCCCGACCGGCGCCTTCGTGAATCCGTCCTCGCCCACTTTCTCGACGTACTTCCTGGGGACGATCCAGGCCGCGCCCGTCGCCGGCGTGCCGTAGAACGAGAGAAAGTCCGGCCACGGGCTCTTGAGCCGGAAGCGGACGCGCCGGGGATCCGGAGTCTCGACCGCGGCCACCTTGTCCTTGAGCACCTTCGCGGATATGCCGCGGTACCGCTCGAACGAGAACTTGACGTCGTCGGCCGTGACGGGCTCGCCGTTGTGGAACGTCGCTCCCTTGCGCAGCACGAACTCGTAGACGAGCCCGTCGGGCGACGTGCTCCACGACTCGGCCAGCGCGGGCGCCATGGCTCTCTCCGGCATCGGCTTCACCAGCGCGTCGTGGAGCGCGTAGAGCATCATGAACGGCGTGATGAGGCCGGGAGTCTCGGCGGGCTCGAAGAGGGTCGGCGCGAGGCTGAAGTGAA
>WNGG01026693.1_pt1 | contig 11366 bp, 9 predicted proteins | sample 5400661 | NCBI WGS metagenome assembly WNGG01 (sample SAMN13153372, study PRJNA577476) | soil metagenome | isolation source: 100 cm soil or saprolite under Garry oak tree replicate 1 | place: USA:California | collected 2016-06-15 | reverse complement strand
GTGACTTAGCATGGACCTAATGCGTATTTCTCACAAGCGTTCTACGGGTGCTCCCGGCCGCTTTTACCGCAAGCAGCTACAGCGCGGGTCTGGCGCGGTCCGGTAGCACAGGCTTCAGCCTGTGTGGTTTGAATTGCGGCACATCGGCAGAACACAGGCTAAAGCCTGTGCTACTCGAGACCTTCGTACACCGCGGCGCAATTCGACGCAACAAACTGACATCGAAGAGGAGATCCATCACGCACTCGTGACACATCCGGGCTGATTATGCTCTCGTCTTCGAAGAGCAGAACTCAATATTGTGGGCAATGAGAGGGCGAAGGACGAGGAGTCGACTGAGGATTTACACGGGTCAAGGCCACGGGTCACGAGTCACAAATCACGGGTCACTGGTCACGAGCCACCGGTCACCAATCACTTTCCTCCGTCGCCCTCTGCATTCTCGGTGTTAAATCTTTTCCCTGTTGCGTTGGCATCGCGTCAGGGTCCACATTCCCGCCGGAAAGAATGACTCCAATCCTGCGGCCTTGCGCGCCAAGCTGGCGATGCAGCGCGGCGGACGCCGCAACTGCTCCGGAAGGTTCCACCGCGCACCTCAGGCGTTCGACAAGCAAGCGCATCGACCGCACGATTTCCTCTTCACTGGCGAGAGCGATGCGGTCCACGCGGGCGCGCAGAATGGAAAAGGTGCGTGGAGCGAGCGTCGCGCGCAACCCGTCGGCGATCGTGATTGTCTCCGCGGCGGGTTCGATTTGTCCGGAGGCATACGAGCGCGCGGCATCATCTGCATTGGCCGGTTCGCACCCGATGACGGAAATCTCAGGGCGGAGTGACTTCGCCGCGATGGCGGTGCCGGAGAGAAGGCCGCCCCCCGAGACCGGCGCGCAGATCACATCGAGATCGGGTATCTCCTCCAGGAGTTCGAGTGCGGCGGTGCCTTGTCCCGCGATGATGCGGTCATCATCGAACGGATGAATCAGCACCGCGCCTGTTTGACGCACTAATTCCGCGGCAGTGGCCTCGCGCGCTTCCAGCGTCGGCTCGCAAAACGTGATGTCTCCTCCGTAGGCTTCCACGGCGCGAACTTTCACCTTCGGGGCGTTAAGAGGCACAACGATCCACGCGCGGACGCCGCGCATTTTTGCGGCCAGCGCCAGCGCCGCTCCGTGATTGCCCGATGAATGCGTCACCACGCCGCGCGCCGCTTCCGCCTCGCTGAGCGAAAAGACCGCATTTGCAGCGCCGCGAATCTTGAACGAGCCGGATAGTTGCAGGTTTTCGCATTTGAAATACAGCACCGCCCCAGCCATTTCATCCAGCGCCTCCGAAATCATGACAGGCGTGTGTTCGATATGCGGCGAGATGCGGCGATGCGCTTCCCGGATGGCTTCGAGATCAGGTCCAGCAAAATGCTGCGTAGTTGAGGTGTTCACAATGAGAAAACTCTTAGACCGGTTGCATTATGGCACAGCTTGTCCCGCCACGGACCACGCTCCGCGAAACACGCGCAATTCACTTGCACTCTAATTGCACCGCGCTAAAATCGCAATCACCCCCTTCCTAATCTCAAAACCGCGCGCACACATTCCTGCGGGCGGGGAGGACACCATGAACTCAAGAGAGCGTCGCATTGATACGCGCGTGAATATCCGGGTGCCATTGCGTTTTCGCGTGCTCAATAATCCGGGATCGCCCGAACTGACCGCGGAGTCGGAAAACATTTCTCAACGGGGAATCCTTTTCGCAACGGCCGTTCCCCTCAAGGTGGGCACGCCTCTCGAGGTGTCCCTTAAAATGCCCCAGGAGCTGGCGGGCCAGGCTTCCAGCGACGTGAAGTGCGTGGCGCGTGTGGTCCACGTCCAGCCCAACGCGTTCTTCGGCGGCAAGGCGGGAATCGGGCTGCACATTGAAAGATACGAAGCAAGAGCCGCCGTGGGGGCGGGAGCGGGAGCGGGAAAAGAACGCTGGGCGAGCTAGATGCCATCTCATAAATCGCTAACCGTAAGACTCGTGAATTCGGATTTGCACGCCTTTGGATTTCGGCGCTGAAAGCGCCGCCGCAATCCAGCCCAGGGCAACGCCCTGGGTTTCGGAATCGATCGGTGCGCCCTGCAAGGGCGCAGGAATCCTCCGCCCTGGCAGGGCGGAACTTCGGCTCGGACAGGTCCCCGGGGCGTTGCCCCGGGCTGACATGCTCCGCGCCGTTGGCGCGTTATCGTGGCTGAGTTCTCGAACGCAGAAAACTGCTACGAAGCGATTAATGAGATAGCTTCTAGCCTTTTCGGAGCGCGTTTCAGGTCGCGGGCGGTGGTCAGCCTGCCGCGTCAGTTTCCCTTGGCCGGCACGCGGACCGTCGCCTTGGCGCTGGTGACGTTTTCAAACTGATCGTACACGCGGATCGTGACGGTGTGTTCCCCAGGCGTGACCTTCGGTAGCTGGAAATCGTAATTTTCGCGGGACGAATCGCTCAGTCCGCCGGCGGGAAACACCAGCGACCAATCTTCCGCATCCAGGCTGTACTGAGCGCGCGCGATGGAACTTGCGGGATCGCTCGCCTGGAATCGCACGCGCACGGCTGCGGCGCCACTCGCATATTCCGCCGTCAGTTGCACAATCGCGGGCGGTGTGTTGTCCACTTCGAAGCGGTCGGATTCGCGCTCGGAGGTCAGCCCTTCGCCAGCGGGATTTGCCGGCGCGTCACTCGCTACAATCTTCAAGTAGTAGGCTCCGTCGGGCATCATCGTTGTATCCCACGAATAATAGCGGGTATCGAGCTTGTCCTTCAGCAGCTTCCAGGTCGTTTCGTTTTCCCCGCGGAAGTAAATCGAAAATTCGAGTTGGTCATCGTTGGGATCGTCGGCGGTCCATACAACTGATTGGTAGCTCTTCTGCACGAAACCCTGCGGCACTGCGTCAAACCGCATGGAGTTGGGCGAAGCGCCCACATTCGCGACGGCCGCGGCGGCGAAGGCCGAGCTGAATGACGACGTGGGCGCCTGCGGCTGCGGCATTCGAACTTGCACCTGCGTCTGTGATCCTTGTCCAGCTCCCGGAATGGAAATTCCCTGAACACGGACGCCGGGATTCTGGATGGCGATCCCGGTCACTTCCGGCGCCACGTTTTTCGGCAGGTAGGCGACGCTCACCCAGTCGAGTTCGGGGGCGGCTCCTCCTGCCGCACCGTGTAGCACCATTTTCCATTGCACGAACCGTGCGGAAGGAGACTCGATCTTGTCGCCTGCGGCGTTCGAATACGGACCCACCCACGGGCTCCAGTTCTTGCCGGGATCCGATGTGTTGCCCGACCGGGCGTAGAATTCGATCCGCGCGCCCGTGCCGCTTTTTGTGGCCGGGGCATTTTGTCCCCACCATTGCAGGCGCCCCCAGCGCGTGAAAAGGTGTGCGTCAAAGGGTTGCGACTCGTACGAGCCTTCGGGTTCGTTATCGGGGCCCAATGCGAAAATCTTTCCAGGATTTGCGGCGGCAAGGAACAGCTTTCCACCGGGACCCGATGCTATGGACGTCACTTGTCCCGAAGCCGTCTTCAGCAGGCGCGAGAAGATGTGATTGCCTTCGAGCTCCAGCACGGCGCCCTGGTTGCCGGTGCCGAGCAGCAATTTGCCGTTCGGACGCAGCCCCAACGCGTAAACAAGATCGTCGCGAGAGCTCCACAGTTCCTCGGGTGAGCCATCCGAAGCGATTCGATACACGGAACTGGAAGTCACGGTTGGAATCGGCGCAAACGGAATGCCCTGCGTTTGCTGGAACGGAATAGCGGCGCCTCCTATCGTAAGATTAAAGTTTCCAGTCGTGGCGGGCTCGGCAGCCGGCGCCCGAGGCAATCCAGGCGTCACAGGGGTCTTCTCGCCCGCGGCCGCGACGTACAGGTTGCCGCCGGCGTCTTGCATCAAGGCCGTAATTTCCTTCTTGGCGGTTTCGTACAACACGAAAGCGCTGCGTGGATTGGCGGTCTTGGAGATGCGCAGCACTAGCCCGCTCGGTTCGGTGCCCGCCAGGACATTGCCGCTTGCATCGAGCGTGAGCGTGCGAATGTGCGTTTCTTCACCACTATAAAAAACTTGTCCCTTTCCGTCGGGTGCGACGGAGAAAATCTTTCCCGTGTCGCCCGTCGCGACGTATACGGTCCCATCCTTGTCAACAGCCAGGTCCCAGATGTATTTCGTTTTCGGGTCGAAGAAAACGGAGGATTGTCCCGCCGGCGTGACCTTGTAAACTTTCCCGTCAGGAGAGGTGCCCACGAAAAGATTGCCGGCGGCGTCCACCGCCAGCGTCTGGGCCGCCAGTTCGGACGATTCGAACACCGTTGTTGCCTTGCCGCTTGCGTCCAGGCGCAGGACTTTCGCGTTCGCTCCGCCCGCTGCGTAGAGATTTCCTTTCGAATCGGCGCGCAGGGCCAGGAGATACGCGAGGTTCGCGTCGGCAAATTCGGCGAAGCGCGGAGCGAGGAAGAGCTTGCCATCACTGCGCAGCGCAACCCCTTTCGCCGTTCCCTTGTCATAATCTTCGAATGAGGATTGCCGCCACCAGTGCGTGTGTTCGGCCAGCACCGGCCCAGCGGCCAGCAGAACGGTGGCCACGGAAATTACAATCGTTCTCGCAAGAGTCAATGAATTGGCGCCGCGCAGGCCGCGGCAATGGGGGAAGTCAATGCGCATAAGACTCCTCGGGGGTGACGCTGCGCGCCGCCCGCTCGCTTACTTGATTCGAATCGTGATGGAGGACAATCCCTGAACAACTTGTTCGAGCGGCACGGACCATTCTCCGGCCGCCGATTCCCGCACCACGAGCGAGCTGGCTGGGCCGCCGCGCTGGTCGAGGAGATTAATCTGCGATGCGGGTACGTTCGGCATCACCTTGTCCTGCACCACCATGGTCGGCGATGGCCCGAGCAGCGTGACGTATAACCGGTTGTTGCGCCGCTCGCGGTTCAGCACCGAGATGAGCTGCTCAAGATTCTGCAGGCGTCCCTGCGATCCGGATACGATACTCATGCGGTTCAAGGTTCCTGAATCGCTGGCCAGGACCTGCATGGTCGTGCCGCGCACGGCTTGCGGCGGAATCGTGATCTGCATGTCGCGAATCACGGGCGAGCCGCGATAAGGCCGCAACTGGACTTTCACGTTGACCGTGTCACCTGGCGCGGCTTCCGATTTATCCAGCCAGGCGCCTTCAATCGTGGTCTGCCGGCGATCGGGAAGGGCTTCCATGCGCAGCGTCACGCGCTCGATCTTCGCCGTCTCGTACGGGTTCGAAAAAATTCTCTGAAACACGCCTTGCACGGCGCTGGCGACCATGGTTCCGTCGGGAGTAAACGTATCGGTGGGTGCAAACAGATTCTCAAGGGTGACGCTCGAATGGCCTGTGATGTCGATTGCGCCGGTCAGCCGCAGCGTAAGGCGCGATGCTGATCTCCGGCCGCCGTCACCACCGTCATATCGATAGGAATCAGTCCCGGTGCCGTGCCCAAGTGCCCCATGACGGCCGTAACGCGGTCCTGGTCAAACGCGCCGATCGTGCCGCCCACGTTAACGATTTTTGTGGAATCGAGGTCCGAGCTGAGCGTCGTCAGCACGCGCCCGCGCGCCATTGGCATCTGCACCGGGCCGAAGCCGAACAGGGGATGCCCGCATACATAGATGCGCCCGTCCACAATCATCGTCACCGTGCAGGACGCGTCCAGGGAAAGATCTCCCTCCATCAGCACGGCACTGACCATCACTCCAGGCTTGATGTCCCCATCGTCGGGCCGCGCATCGGTGGTGCCACCCTGCGTCGCCGCCATGCCGAATCCGGCGAGCTCCCCTGCGTATTGGCGGATCGCTGCCGCGCTGAAGCCTGAAAAGACCAGTGGCGTATCGATGGGCTTGAGGAAGCTTCCTCCCGGAACGCCCAGACGTGACGTCCAATTCGTGGGGATTTCGAACTGCTGCGCCGTCGAGACCGCTTCCGCACCCAGCGCGCCTTGTGGCGTTTCCGCAAGGATCGTCCCGGGCGGCTGCCCCTTCGGGAGACTCAGCATGTTTTCAATGGGAGTGACGCCGGCCAGCGGTTCTTTCGCGAAGATACCGAGCTTCAGGGACAACGCGCCTGCAAGTTTTCCTTCGAAGTAGACCGGGCTTCCGCTCATCCCCGCGACTACGCCGGTGTGCTCCACCTTGGGTCCCAGAAGCTGCACCAGGATGATGGATTCTTTCGGCCCGAGGAAATTGGGCATCACGCCGATTACCACCAGATCGAACTTCTCGATCTGGTCTCCGGCAAATATCGTCAGGGCCTCGCCCTTCATTCCCGGTTTGACTTGCGACAGCGGGAAAATCTCCGGGTCCGCTGCAAATAACGCAGGGGAAATCAGCGAAAGCAATACGCCGAGAAGCAAGATGCGGTTTAAGAATGCCGGCGCCCATTCGTGGCGTTTCGTTTGAGTCATGTTCATTGTGCTACCCATGATACGCGGACACTTCGCGGGAATCAATCGGGGCACCGGTTTGGTAAAGGGTCATCAGTTTGGACACCCGTTGTTGGGATTCAGGCTTCCATTGTGTGCGAGGGTTGCAGCCCCGATGGCTCGAGATTTGGCAAGAAGGCAGCCAGCAGGCCAACCGCCGGGAGAAACGAGCAGACTATATATACGAAATTAATGCTGGTTATATCGGCCAACTCACCCAGAACAGCGGCGCCCAGCCCGGCCATGCCAAACGCGAACCCAAAGCAGAGGCCGGAAATCATTCCGACTTTTCCGGGAACCAACTCCTGAGCATAAACGACAATCACTGAAAAAGCCGACGCGAGAATCAGGCCAATCACCACGCTGAGAATTTCAGTCCAGAGCAGATTGGCATAGGGCAAAACTAAGGTGAATGGAAGAATGCCGAGAATTGAGCACCAAATGACGCGCTTGCGGCCGATTCGATCTCCAACTGGGCCGCCAACGACCGTGCCGAGCGCAACGGCGCCCAGAAACACAAATAAATGGATCTGCGCGCTCCGCACGGACACGTGGAATTTATTCATCAAATAAAATGTGTAGTAGCTCGTCAGACTCGCCAGATAGACGAATTTCGAAAACAACAGAGCCATCAAGACCGCTATGGATAGCTCAACTCTTCTGGTAGACAGAACGGGGCGCCGCTCATGATCGGGTGCGCTGGATTTTTTCACATTCGATCTGTTTCTTGTGGCCCACCCGCTTACCTTCGTGAGGATGAGTATCCCCGCCAATGCCACGACGGAAAACCAGGCGATGCTGGATTGTCCCCTCGGCAGCACGACGAATGCCGCCATCAAGGGCCCGAGAGAAAGTCCCGCATTGCCGCCGACCTGAAAAAGAGATTGCGCCAGGCCGTGTTGCCCGCCTGAGGCCATTCGAGCCACCTTGGATGACTCGGGGTGAAACACGGAGGAGCCCGTGCCCACCAACGCCGCGGCCATGAGGAGTGTGGCGAAATTTCCGGCTATCGACAGGAACAACAGTCCGGCAAGCGTTAGTCCCATGCCAACCGGCAGGGAATAAGGCGTTGGCTTCCGGTCGGTATAGAACCCCACTAGAGGCTGCAAAAGAGATGCGGTTGTCTGATACGTGAGCGTAATCAAACCCACCTGCGCAAAATTAAGGTGGAAGGAATCCTTCAGGAGAGGGTAAATCGAGGGCAACAGCGACGAAAGCATATCATTCAAAAGATGGCAAACGCTGATAGCCCCCAAAATATTAAAGGCGGTCTTGTTTGCAACGTAGATTGAACTCTCCGCCTGAGTCGCAGTCATGTTTCTTTCCCCCGACGCTTAAAAATCCGCGTGGTAATCCGGTTCAGCGTTATGTAGCGCCCGCTTTCAAGCGGGCATGTGGTTGAGTCTGTACCGCCCCGACTCAGTCGGGGCGCTACAAAACCGGTGCGGATCTGCGTGCCACACGAATTCTCAAGCCAGTATCTCGATTGGCATCCTAAACAAAGGCGCGGGCCCGACTATGAGCCCGCCCGAAATATATTGTACATCGGATTGCTTTTTTCCAATTTCGTGTAGGGCACTGGAAGACAATCTGCGGCTTGTGTGCGGCTCGCCGTCCGCTTGGCTCAACGACTCGAGAGTCTGTGTGGCAACGCGATTTTGAGCGCTTTTGTAGAGCCAGCCTTCAGGCGGGCACCGTAGATTCAAGAACATGCTCACCCAAAGGTGAGCGCTACAGGGGTCCGGAGCGGAGTGGCCACCCAGACTCTCCAGACCCAACCACTCACTTGGCCTGGATCGAGAGAAGTTCGACCTCAAAAATGAGCGTGGAGTTGGCCCCGATCGCGGGGGTTGGACCGCGCGGGCCATAGGCCATCTCGGATGGAATGAAAAGTTCCCACTTGGATCCAACGGGCATGAGTTGCAGGGCCTCCGTCCACCCTTTGATGACTTGTCCCACGGGGAAAGTCGCAGGCTGGCCGCGTTTGTACGAGCTGTCAAATTCCGTCCCGTCAATGAGGGTGCCTTTGTAGTTGCAGACGACAGTGTCGCTGGGTGTGGGCTTGGGCCCCTTACCTTCCGTCAAAACCTTATATTGAAGACCGCTGGGCAGCGTGACGACGCCATCCTTCGCCTTGTTGGCAGCCAGAAATGCCTCGCCTTGTTTCTTGTTCGCCTCTCCAGCCGCCTGCATGGCCTGGTCCTGCTTTTTGTGTAAATCTGTTTGGAGCGCCGTAATCAGGGCCTTTGCCTCATCTTCCGTTATGAGCGTCTTGCCACCAGCCAGCGCATCTTTCAAACCCTGCGTTACGATGTTCGCTTCAACCTCTACGGCATCTTTCTGGAGGCTCCTGCCGACATTCACCCCGATGGCATAGCTGAGTTTGTCCTTCTCCGTCTTGAGTTCCATCGCGTCTGGGCTTTTCGCCGCAGGCGCCTTCACTGCAGCCGCTGTGCTCCCGGTCTTCGCGGGCGCCTTGGTGGCCGGCGACGTGGGTGCCTTTGCCGCCGCTGTTTGTGGAGGTTTCGACGCCGGCGTCTCTTGCGCTCGGGCATTCCCAAGCAGCATCAAGCCAGCCGCTATCACTGTTACCGCTGTTTTGTAGGTTTTTCTCATGCGAGCATTCTCGCACTGGTCAGGCATTTCCGCAAATCGGCGTTTTCTCCGCGAGGACTAGAAAGTTACTGGGCCATCGGGGAGCCAATTCTTATCGGCTCCATGAATGGAACGAAAGCATTGTCGACTTTGAAATAACACGGGCAGTGTTGCGAGGTGCTCGCCGTCAATGATGTTGCTGGTAGAGACGTATCACATTTCCTGCTGGGTCGCGGAACCTCGCAGTGATCTCGGGCGCATCCGCGCCGATCGGCTGCACGATGTCCCCTCCGTTGGTGACGACGGCGTCTAGGGTGGCGGCCACACTGTCAACCATCACGTGAACAAGAAGGCCGGGCTGTGAGGCGGGCGAGCGGTGGAGTACCCAACTGCCGCTTACTTCGCCGGTCGTGTCGTCAAAAGAGATGGAACCATCACCTCGATGTCTGATGTTCCACCCGAGGACCCGCCCGTAGAATTCGGCGGAAAGCGCTATGTCGGTGGCGGGTATCTCGATGTAGCAGATTTTGCCGTTCGCAAGCGTGGGAGGCATCGGTTTGCTTCAGAGCGTGGTTATTCTAGCATGCTCTTAACCCCAGTGTTCTTGAAGCGACTCGGTTGATTCGGCTGCGCGTCCCTCCTTTTAATCAAGAGTTCGCTCTAAGCCATTTCCTCCGATTGCCTTACAGTGGGCATCCCCTACCCTCAGGAATGTTTCAAACCTAGTAGCTAATGCGGCCCCACCTGACCAGGGTCGTTTAAAAGTGTCGAGAACGCCCAGCGAACCCCAGCCAGAAAGGTGAGAATCATGCGTATCGCACGCTTAATCTGTTCGTTGCTACTTGCAGTTGGAATGTTGGCGATACCGGTTCAATCCCGAGCACAAGTTGCCGTGGGCATCTCCGTTCGGGTTGGTCCCCCGGTGTTGCCCGTGTACGTTCAGCCCATCTGCCCTGAACCCGGTTACATTTGGGTTCCCGGCTATTGGGCTTACGGTCCGGACGATTATTTCTGGGTTCCCGGCACCTGGGCCGAGCCGCCGGAAATCGGTCTGCTCTGGACACCCGGGTACTGGGGATGGCAGCAGGGTCTCTACGTATGGTACCCGGGGTATTGGGGGCCGGAAGTCGGCTACTATGGAGGCATTAACTACGGCTTTGGCTACACTGGAGTCGGCTTTTTCGGGGGTTACTGGCAGGGCAGGACGTATTACTACAACCGCGCAGTGACCAACGTAGACGTCGCGGTCGTTCGCAACACCTACAACACGACAGTTATCAACAACTCCACAAACGATCATGTCAGCTACAACGGAGGCCCGGGCGGAACGTCCGCACGGCCAACATCCACGGACATGGCTGCGGCTCGCCAACATCATGTCCAGATGACGTCCATGCAAATGCAACATCAGCAAGCCGCCAGCACCAATCGGGAATTGCGGGCTTCTGTGAATCACGGTCGGCCCGAAATTCCAGCGACAGCGCGGCCTGGCCAATTTAACGGGCTTGACGCCATGGGGTCCAGCAGGGCTGGCAACTCGAACCGGCCCCCTGAGAACATGAAGGAAACAAACCGTCCGGAGAATCCCTCGATGAATACAGGGCCCGGCGGCGCAGGCCGGCCGCCGTCGAACGCCTCTCCGGTCAATCCGGCGCTGGAGCGCAAGCAACAACAAGAAATGGAAAAAATGCGCCAGCAGCAGGATGCTGAGAGACAGAAGATGGACAAACAGCACAACCAGGAGCAGCAGAAGCTGGCTCGACAGAGAGCGGATCAACCGCGGCAAGAGCAGCTTCAGCAACGCCAGCAGCAACAGCTGCAGCAAATGCAGCAAAAGCACGATCAACAGTCACACCAGCTGCAGGAGCGACAACAGAGGGAGGTGCAGAAACAGCAGAAGCAGAGTAACGGGAAGGAGGAACCCAAGGACAACCGGCCTCCAGGCCGTTAAGGAGAAGTCGAGCGCACGATCCAACGGGGCGGTCCGCTGAGCGGGCCGCCCCGAATTTCCTCACAGGTGGCATAAGATTGCTGGGCAATTGACGTGTGCTTTGCAATGGGCGTCACTTAAGATGTGACGCAGTTTCCGGATAGCGACTTCTCGGCCAGTAGGGTTCAAGCCTTCTGTACGTCTGGAGAAGAGTGCAGAAAAATCCTCCCACCGAACGCACTCCTCAAATGAGGAATGACCGTGCCTGCAACTAACGTTTCCCTTCTCCCCCCGCTGAGGGGTTTTTCAGATGCGATTTCGTCCTCTTGATGATACCTCGCACGAGGTTCCTTCCTCCGAGCTTTGTTCCCTCGA
>WNGG01008413.1_pt1 | contig 11368 bp, 12 predicted proteins | sample 5400661 | NCBI WGS metagenome assembly WNGG01 (sample SAMN13153372, study PRJNA577476) | soil metagenome | isolation source: 100 cm soil or saprolite under Garry oak tree replicate 1 | place: USA:California | collected 2016-06-15 | reverse complement strand
TGATCGTTTGATGCGCGAAGGCCCGCTGTATCGGTCAGGACTAACGGAATCCCATCGAGGCCGATCGCTTCCGAAATTGTATCCCTTGTGGTGCCGGGAATATCGGTTACGATCGCTCGCCCGTGTCCCAGTAACCTATTGAACACACTAGACTTACCGACATTCGGCCGGCCGATGAGAGTCACTCGAATTCCGTCGCGCAGCAACTTTCCGCGACTGAATGTGTTCGCCAACTTCGCTAATCGGGATCGCAATTCAGCAAGCGAAGCTAGGACTTGATCATGCTCGACTGTCGGCAAGTCATCTTCGACAAACTCGAGCGATGACTCGAGACGAACTATTACTTGCAGCAATTGATCCTTGGCGGGTTGAAGTCGATCCGAAATCTCGCCTTTCATCTGTCGGGTAGCTTGTCGCAACGCAGCATCGGTGTGCGCGTCGATCAAATCGCGAATCGCTTCCGCCTCAGCAAGATTCAATCGTCCGTTGGCGACGGCGCGCAGAGAAAATTCACCGGGCCCAGCCATACGCGCATCAAGTCTCAACGTTGCATCGACAATCGCCCGCAACAAGATCGGCGAGCCGTGACAGTGCAGTTCAACGACGTCCTCTCCAGTGAAAGAGTGCGGCGCTTTGAAGAAGCAGACCAATGCTTGATCCAAGATGTGTCCCGTCGGTGGATCGATCAAACTCCGCAATGTCAAGACGTTGGGCGCTGGATGGAAAGAATCGGATGCCACCAGTTTGCGTAAAATCATCAGCGAGGCTGGACCGCTCAAACGAATCACGCCAATGCCGCTGCGACCAGGAGGCGTGGATAGAGCAACGATTGTATCGGTTTGAGCGTTCACGGCCATGCTTGGGGGTACTGCTGAGGAAGTTCTAGTGCGCTGAAGTTTCTTTCAACGCGACGCGCAAACGGCGACCGTTTCCTTCGCCGATTGATTCGGTCACAAGATCCTCTTCGTTCGCCAGTGAAAGATGAATCACACGTCGCTCACTTGCTTCCATCGGGCCAAAGACAAAAGCTGCGGACGTCGAGCGAACTTGGCGCGCGGCGTGCTCAGCCATCGCGCGCAATTCAGATTCGCGCGCCGCACGGTAATTGTTTGCGTCGCAGATTATTCGCTGGCCCTTAGGCAAGTCGCGGCCATAAGCCTGGTTGAGAATCTGCTGAAGCGCGTCGAGCAACTCACCGCCTTGAGTCAACAACAGTTCACTGTCCGCGCCTTCGATTGAAAGCAAGCAGCCCAACTCAGACTCAGATGCAGAGGCGCGCACCGCAAAGCCCGCACTTTGGAAAATCGAGTTGAGCAGTTGCTCAGACTTGCTACATATTTCGTTCATTTTCAGGCGAGAGATTGTACCGCAAACGTAGTCGGGATGACCACGCCTCATACGGCACAAAGTGGATTTTGCAGAGATGACGAGCAGAGGTCGCTACGGTTTCTTGCGCACGAAGACTTCGCCGCGTCGCGTCAAGCCAGCCTTCTGTGCCAGCGTGTAAAGAACCGAGTCGAGGACATCCTTGTTGTCCAAACGGAAGCTCGTCACGCCGGAAACATTGCTGTCGGGATCGCTGTACTGAACGGTCAAGTATCTGACCTTGGTTTTGATGAGTCCGATTGGCATTCCAATGTAAGGGACAACGCTGCCGATGCTGGCGGCTTTGGGCCGGACCGCATGCGTGTCGCCGTAGGCTCCCGTGATCGCTTTGTATGGAATGGGGAAAAGTTCTTTTTGTTTTTCGTTCTTGAAAACGAGCCGTTCGTTTGAGTCTTCAAAATTGATCGTCCCATCCATCTTTTGCGGATAGCCAAACACGCCACCTTCATATTTCGCTTTCACGGTCGCGGGCGCCGCCGGTGGCGCAGGCATGTTCGCCGAATCAGCCGTCGCATCCTGAGCCGTCGTACGCGGTCGTTGGGCCAATATTCCGGCAGCGATCGTCAAAGTTAGAGCGACCGCGGCTACTGATGTGAATATTCTAAGCATGGGGTAAGAGCCTCCGTTTATTCGGTGGAATTCGGCGAAACGTTAATCAAAGACGCGATTTCGCGCGATTGCGTTGCCAACGTTGTGTGAATCAGCGACGCGCCCGCGTCAGTTGTCCATCCGCGAACGTGTAACGAGTCGTCCGCAGCGTGCCCTGTTGAAATGTGTGCGCGATGCCGTCTTTCGGATTTCGAAAGATCAAAGACGACTGTGTTTCATCGCGCGTGAACGAGTGATTGCTCAACAGCTTCATCGACTCGGGCGTGTCGGAAGAATGTTCGTGTTGCAAAACGATCTCGAGCACGGTGCCGGCGAGTTCTGGCCGCAACTTCTTCGCTTCAACAAACTTTTCATTGACGAAGCTGATTAGAACTGACCCACCCATGACAGCAAAGCGCATCGCGCCGTCGGCGTTTTCGCTGATTGGTTGGTCCAATATTTTTACTACATCAGCGCGTCGAGACTTGAATGGCTCGATGCCGTTCCACGAGGCAGCGCTAGCTTGAGCTGAGATTAACAATATCGCGAAGGCAGGAAAAGTCGTTGCCGCGCAACGATGCAAGAAAGGAAGTAGTCGTTTCATCGCGATGATGCTAATCGAGGCTCACGATTTTGCAAAGGGTCGCACGCGCTCTAAGGCTTCTTTGAAATCCGCATCGTCGGGCGCTACGGTGAGCGCCTTCTCATAAGTTGAAAATGCCTTCGCGTATTGCTTCGTCTTTTCGTAGTCGTACCCGAGTTCGCGATACGAGTTCACATCGTTCGGCGTTTTCGCCACGGCGCGTTCCAAAGCGGCAATAGCTTTCGGAAAGTTATTCGCGCGCGAATACGACAGACCCAGCAAGTAAAGCGTGATGCCTGAAACGCTTTCGCCGGCTGCCGCTTTCTCTAAAACCGTTGCGGCTCGAGCATACTGCTGCGCGCCGATCAACGCGCGCGCGTAAAGCCCAAGCGCTTCTTCGTCGGAGCGCAGCCGCGTCAAGGCTTCGCCGGTTCGCACTGCGCCTAGATAGTCAGCGCTGGCTTTCGATTCATCCGTCGCCGAAGTCGCGCGCCGGAGATAAGCTGAAGTCAGAAGAAACCATGCCGGCGCAAGTCGCGGATCGTTTGTCGTTGCTCGATTAAGAGTTGAGATAGCCGTATCGAGATCCTTGCGCGTCAAAGCGATCTGGCCCAAGTACAAGAGCGACGCTGAGTCTTTGGGATTCGCTTTCACCGCCGCCTTGAATGTCTTTTCCGCATCATCCGTCTTGCCGGTTTTGAATTCCGCCAATCCGCGGTAGTAAAGAAATTGAGGATCAGGCGTCGCGCCGGATCGTGTCGTGATCTTCACCAGCAGCGGCAATGCGCGATCGAATTTTTCCCCGAGCGTGTAACTTTCGGCCAGTGCATCAACCGTGTGCGAATCTTCCTGATTGGCTCGACGTTGCAGATCGAGCGCCTTCTGCAAATCGTCCGACGCGTCGTTATATTGCTTCAGATAGAACTCAGAAAATCCAGCGAGCTTCCATGCTTCAGCATTGCCTGGATCGTTCGTCGCGATTTCTTTCGCTTCCCTGGCGGCGGCTGCGTATTGCTTCTGCTGAAACAGTTGAAACGCGTGCGTCGTGTCGGTTGAAACGGGCGCGTTGCCGACAGGCTTAGCTGGTTTCACGTCGAGTAACGGCGCGTTGTTGTTCGCGACCGGCGAAGGTTTCGGCTCTGGTCCCAACAATGAATCGGGCGTGGGTGACGGCGCCGGTTTCACGCGACGCGGTCGAGTTGACTGGGCCTGCGCCGGCGTAACGGCAGCGACAGCAAAGCCGACGAGCAATAGAGCGAACAATGCAAAAGTTAGGGTAAAGATCGGGGCGACTATTCGGTTTATCATTGTGCTGATTCTTTCAGATTTGCGTCCGTGTTTTCAAATCACTTCGGGAAGAGGCAGAGGCGATACTCCGATGCGTTGCGGCAGAGTCAGGTTTGCTAACCAAAAGACGGAAATCCGTTGCCTTACCCAGTTGATGAGCGTTTGAGGAACAGGCCGTGCAATTCGCCGAAGGGAGTTGCGTCTGAGAATGCTGAGAACGATCCGCTCTCCTTGATTTCCTTTGCTGCTCGAACGAAACCGCCCCACGCCGCGCGCGCCAACGCCCCGCCGACTGAAATGCGACGCACGCCGAGATCGGCGAGTCGCGAAACGGTAAGATCGCAATTGTTCGATGAGATCAAAACATTCACAGGCTTAGGCGCGACGGCATTCACGATTTCAACGATCTCATCAGGCGTGGTCAGACCCGGAGCGTAGAGACAATTGGCGCCCGCATCTGCGAATACGACGAGTCGATCGATTGAAGTGCGCAGTGGATCTGGATCGCCGACGAGAAACGCTTCGCAGCGCGCCGTGAGAACGACGTGAGCATCTGACCCACCTGCTACCGCAGGCGGAACTGACGTGCTATCGATCGTGCTGCGCGCGGCCTTGATGCGCTCGACCGCGAGATCGAAATCGTAAAGTGGTTTGTCACTTCGTCCGCTGTTGTCTTCGATCGACAAACCAGCAACGCCCGTTGCGATGCACAACTTCACATTCGCTGCGACATCTTCCGTGTCGTCAGCGTAGCCATTTTGAAAATCCGCATTGACTGGCAACGATGTCGCAGCCGCGATCTCGCGAAAGTGTTCGAGCATCATGTCGCGCGAAACGAAGTCTGCGCCGTCCGGCAATCCTTTCGAGAACGCGAAACCCGCGGACGTCGTCGCGAGCGCTTTGAATCCAAGATGCTCGAGATAAATCGCCGATCCGGCGTCCCATGGATTCGGCAACACGAAACAGCCTGACTCGTGCAACGCGCGAAATTGATCGATGACGGATTGTCGCCTACTCATTAAATAACTGGACCACTATCGCTTCGCGAAGAATTCGCTAGCGGCCTTCTCGGTTTCTTCTTCTGTCTGTTCTTTCACCTGCTGATTGATGCCCCAGTTGTGACCAAACGGGTCGAGAATCTGCCCGTAGCGCGCGCCCCAGAACATGTCCTGCACGGGCATCAGAACTTTCGCGCCGCGCGCCACTGCGCGCTCGACAACACTGTCTGGTTCATCGGTTTGCAACGTGACGCGGACGGATGTGCCTCCCAGTGTTTGTGGTGTCTGACAATTTCCGCCTTCGTCACGAGAGAACTCGTCGCTGACAAAAAACTTGTGACCGTCGAGCAGAAGCTCGCCGTGCATCAGACGCTTGCCGTCGGGCGCCATCATGTTGTGTCCTTCTTCCGCGCCGAAAACTTCTTTGTAGAACTTCAGCGCGGCCATCCCGTCGTTGACGATCAAGTGGGGAATGAATTGATCTTGTTTAGTCATCTCAACCTCCAGTTGGCTTTCTTAGTTTGTTTCATGATCCCGAGGTAAACAATCTAACTTCCGCCGCATCTTCCGATAATTTTATCAGTCGCTCAAATCTTAATCCGATCTTTCCGAGCAGTCTTGCCGATGCTTCGTTGTCGAGCGACGTGATTGCAAGGATACGATCAAAGCCGAGAACATTTCGCGCATGATCCATCACCGCCGCGGCCGATTCAAAGGCGTATCCCAAATTCCAATACGCCGGCAGAAAAGCAAATCCAATGTCCGGATGCGAAAGCGTGTCTCTCTTCAAGATCCCGCACATTCCGATCGGCACGTTTGATTCCTTCAACTCCACCGCATAGAGACCAAACCCGAATTGTTTGTAGCTCGCCACCGGCCCATTCAAAATGTATTTGCGCGCGTCTTCGATGGTTCGCACACTCTTGTCGCCGATGAAGCGAATGAACGACGGCTCGTTCAGCAACTCGAGAATGAACGCGTCATCGTCGGGCGATAGCCAACGCAAGATCAGCCGATTTGTCTCAAGCACTTTCATTGGAAAGCAACGCGGATGATAATAGCGGCGATTCTCGGACAGGTGAAGTCGGCATTCGTAAGAGGACTCGATGCACACATACGTGGCGTTGTTGCGCGGCATTAACGTTGGCGGCCACAAGCTGATCAAGATGCAGGACCTGGTGCGAATCTTCGTCGGCGCCGGTTGTAAGAAGGTGAGGACATTCCAGCAAGCCGGCAATGTGATCTTCGAATCGCGGGCGGCAAACGTCAACAGTCTCACAAGAAAGATTGAACGTGCACTCGAGAACGATCTGGGTTATCGCGTGCCGGTTATTTTGAGAAGCTTGACTGAGCTTCACGCGATGGTGCGGCGCGACCCATTCAAGAAGTTTGCCAAAGCGGACGTTATGCTGTGCGCAGTCTTCCTTGGCGCCGAGCCGCAACAAAAGCCGGCGCTTCCCTTTGTTTCCAAGACCGAAAACGTGGAAATTTTCGAGATTGCGGACCAGACGGCGTTCGTTATATCACGGCGCAAAAAAAACGGCTGGTTCGGCTTTCCCAACGGCGTCGTCGAGAAAGCCTTCGCCGTGGTCGCGACGACGCGACAGTGGAGCACAGTGCAAAAGATTTTGAAGGCTGCGGAAACGAGTCGAGAGTAAGCAGTAGATTGAATCAATGAAATCCATTCTTGTTCTACTAATGCTTGTCGTTAGCATGCCAGCGGTCACCCAGGGGCAAGCGAAAAAGGTCAATCGAAGACTCGCCGTCGAACGCGAACTCCGCAAACTCGTTCGCTTGTGGGACGACGCGGATGTAAAGCGCGACACGGCAACGCTCGCCCGATTGCTGGCGGACGAATTTACGTTCGTTGGCGGCCCAACGAAACGTGAGTATCTCGATTCCTTGCGGTCTTTGTCGCCGGATTCATTTACCGAGTCGGCAATTAGCACCGACGTACGTGTACAGGTTTACGGAAGTACCGTAATCGTCACCGGCGTCGATACAATCGCAGGAAAGAACAAAGGCCAGCCTTACGTCAACAAGTGGTTATATATGGATGTGTGGATTAAGAGAGCTGGTCGCTGGCAGTGCGTTAAGACCTATTCGACTTTGGCGAAGAGTTAATTGAACCGGTTGCCCAGCGCCTAATCGAATGGCGGAGACTTCAGTCTTGTGATCCCTTCGTAGACGTCATCTACAGTGGCCATTCGCCGCCGACAAATTCCAGATGCAATCGAGCAATGCCGTCAGCGCCGATACTTCGACGCCGAACAACGGCAAGCAACTGCGTTCCCTGGTTGCTGCTGATTCTGACAAAGCGACCTCGTTCCACTGCGATGGTTGTAAATACGGCGGCGCCTTGTTGATTTATGTTTTCGGTGACCGTGCTCTCGCTCTGCAAAATGTTTCCATCTTCACCAATCAGTTCGATAACAACTTCGATCGGAATAATGTGGCGGGTTTCTTTTCGCTGATCCGCAGGATCCAGCATTTCATCTGATTCTTCTCTTACTGCCCAAAGCGCCCCATCTGTTTTTGGCTCGGCAATTGTGTAACGCGCGGCAGGATCTTTTAAGTACGATTGCGGTGGACGCTTGCCGACAAACGCGACCCCAATCTCGACCAGTGCGCCTTTCGCGGTTTTTGGATCGAGCAACCTCAAGTTCCTTACCAGAGACCAAACGCGATATTGATCTTCAACGTGATCGAAGCAGCGAAGTTGGCGCGGCATCGCTGCGGTTAGTAACAACAATCGTCCGATTTCGATCGGATGCTTCAAACGCAAACGCGCGCCAAACGGCGTGACATCAACCAGTCGCGACATTTCGTTCCATTCGCGGTCGGCACTCTCGCGACAATGCACGCGCACCGGCAGCGACAGCGCGATGCGCTCACGCAAGCGGCGCGATTTCTCCTGCTGACTTGTATTCCTCTTTGCCAACGAGTTGGTTCGAAAACCTGAATTGATCGAGGCCGACAAGTCCTCGCCTGGATCACCATCGAAGCCGCAAATTTATTGGCTTATTCGCGATTTTTGAGTTTGCGGCATCGTCCATTTCAGGGTAAAATATAACACGAAAATTGACCGCATGAATTACGGCTGCCCCGAAGCAAAATTATCCAAAGCAAACAAAAATTCGTGCTGGAGAATTCGGTAAGAAATCTAACCGAATTAAATTAATTTGTGTGCGAGGGGAACAGCGCGGATTGTATCGGAAAGGTTTGATTAATGGAACCATTGGAACGACAACACATAAGTATTGAAGACGAGATGCGGCGTTCGTATCTCGACTATGCGATGTCCGTCATCATCGGGCGCGCATTGCCCGATGTCCGCGATGGATTGAAGCCTGTGCACCGGCGCGTGCTGTGGGCGATGAATGAACTCGGCAACAATTACAACAAGGCCTACAAAAAGAGCGCGCGCGTCGTTGGCGACGTGATCGGTAAATACCACCCGCACGGCGATACGGCCGTCTATGACACGATCGTGCGCATGGCGCAGGACTTTTCGATGCGCTATCCGCTAATCGATGGTCAGGGAAACTTTGGATCGGTTGACGGCGATGCGCCCGCCGCGATGCGCTACACGGAAGTGCGCATGGCGAAGGTGGCCAACGAAGTCCTCGCCGACATCGAAAAAGAAACGGTTAATTTTCAGCCGAACTACGACGAGTCGTTAAGCGAGCCGACCGTTCTGCCAACGCGGATTCCGAATCTCTTAATCAACGGATCAGATGGAATCGCAGTCGGAATGGCGACAAAAATTCCGCCGCACAATCTAACTGAAATTGTTGATGCAACGATCGCCGTCATTCGCGAGCCTGAAATTAATATCGAAAAGTTGCTGAAAATCGTCAAGGGCCCTGACTTTCCTACGGGCGGCTTCATCTGCGGTCGCGAAGAAATAAAAAATTCATATCGTACCGGCCGCGGAATTCTGCAAATGCGCGCGAAGGCTTCAATCGATCGTATTGGCCGCGGCTCGCATGAGCGCGACGCCGTCATAATTTCCGAGATTCCGTTTCAGGTTAATAAGGCGAAGTTGATCGAGCGTATCGCCGAGCTGGCCAATGAAAAGAAACTCGAAGGCATCTCGGAAGTGCGTGACGAGTCCGATCGCCAGGGGATGCGCATCGTGGTAGAGCTGAAACGCGATGCTGTTCCGCAAGTCGTTCTGAACAAGCTATTCAAGCTGACGCCAATGCAGTCTTCATTCGGCGTCATCAATCTCGCCATCGTTAATGGCCAGCCTCGCGTGCTGAATTTGAAGCAGATACTCGAGGCGTTCATCGATTTCCGGCGCGAAGTTGTGCGCCGCCGCACCGAATACGAACTGCGGAAAGCGAAAGCGCGCGCGCACATTCTCGAAGGTCTCACGAAAGCAATCGATGCGCTTGATTATATTGTGACGTTGATTCGCAACTCGCGCTCAGTTGACGAGGCCCGGCTGTGGCTGACCGGCGATCTGAAAACGACCAGCGAAGTGAAATCATGGAAAGGCATTCCGTCGAACGAGCCGCTCAACAAGTATCTGCCCAAACTGAAAAAAGCTATGGAGCGGCTCGCGTTTTCTGACATTCAAGCGCAAGCGATTCTCGATCTGCAATTGCGACGTCTGTCCGCGCTCGAGCGTCAGAAAATCATCGAAGAGTACGAATCGATCATCAAGCTCATCGCCGAGTTGGAAGAAATTCTGGCGAACGAAAAATCACTTCGTCGAGTCATCACTGAAGAACTCGAAGAAGTGAAGAAAGAGTTTGGCGATGCGCGACGCACGGAAATCACCGATGAAGGCACGGAATACACCATCGAAGATCTGATTGCCGATGAAGAAGTCGCGATCACGGTGACTAAGAACGGCTATATCAAACGCACTCCGGTAACGACTTATTCTCGTCAGGGCCGCGGCGGCAAGGGGCGCTTCGGCGCGATGGCCAAGAACGAAGACTTCGTGGAACATCTGTTCATCGCTTCGACGCATGCGTACCTCATGGTCTTTACGGACGACGGATTGGTTTACAAGATGAAGGTGCACGAAGTTCCGGATGCGGCGGCGGCGTCGCGCGGCCGTAGCGTCGTTAACCTGATTCAAATTCCATCCGATCGCAAACTCGCCGGCGTCGTTCCGGTGCGCGAATTCTCGGAAGGCCGTTACGTCCTCATGGTCACGCGCAAGGGTGTGATCAAGAAAACGTCGCTGGCTGATTTTCAAAACATTCGCTCGAACGGCATCATCGCCATCAATATCGATGAAGGCGACGCGTTGCTCGACGTGGTGCTAACGGACGGAACGAAGCGAATTTTCATCGCGACGCACAACGGATTCGCGATTCGCTTTGATGAGAAGAACGCGCGGCCGATGGGACGCGCGACTCGCGGTACGCGCGGCATCGATCTGCGCAAAGACGATTTCGTCGTTTCGCTCTGCGCCGTCTCACCGGACGATTCAGAAAAGATGCTTTCGGTTTCGGAGCGCGGCTATGGCAAGCAGACGCCGATCTCGACTTATCGTTTGCAATCGCGCGGCGGCAAAGGCGTCATCAACATGAAGACGACGGACAAGACCGGCAAGGTCGTCGCAGTCTTCCCCGTGGATGAAGAGTCCGAAATCATGATCATCACGCAGCAGGCGAAGTTGATTCGCCTGGAAGCCGGCCACATTCGCAAGACCGGGCGCAGCGCCCAGGGCGTGCGTTTGATCAAGACGGATGAAGGCGACATGGTAACCAGCGCGTCGCTGGTTGAGGCGAGCGCTGAGGAGGAGACGGAAGAAACGCCCGCGTAAGCTGCAACCCCGTAGGGGTTGAATGTTTATAGCTCGACCACCATCCCCAAACTCAAGCTCCTTTAGGAGCGAAATGAAGGCGACCCCGATCGCCACACGTTTCGCTCCTAAAGGAGCTTTGTTTTCTCGAGGATAATCGGGGCTATAAATATCTCGCTCCTAACGGAGCGAAGCAGCGCGCATTGGTTATACAACCGGTGAGTATACGGGCGCCATTGGAACCTCTGAAAAACAAGTAAGTCCTGACAAAACTCTTCACTAACCCTTTGAAGTTTCTTGCAAAAGTCTGCAAGCCAGCCGCTCAACTTAATCTCTTGAATGTATACACCATCGCCGACATGCGCGTTCGCGACCCAGTCGGGAGCAAAATTCAGGCTAAAGAGCTTTGACACTTCGACTTTCATTTCAATGGTGGAACACGAAGATCGGCGTCAGCTTGAAAACGAATTCTCAAGAGTGGGCCTCTTGCATCTCCTCAAGCTTACGATAGAGAAGAGGATGGGATTCTCTGGCCTCTTTGCGCAAGGCGTCGAACTTTTCGCGGTCACGCATCAGATGCTGATCAACTTCATCCCGATGGGAAAGATAATAGGTAATTGCACCGTACACTTGCTCAAGCGACAACGTGTCGAAGTTGTCCGCGATGCTTTCTGGAGAGAGACCGCTCAGGTAGTCATAGACGATGGAATCGAGCGACACGCGCGTGTCGGTGATTCGATATGAATCACCATCGGCGCT
>WNGG01008411.1_pt1 | contig 11369 bp, 10 predicted proteins | sample 5400661 | NCBI WGS metagenome assembly WNGG01 (sample SAMN13153372, study PRJNA577476) | soil metagenome | isolation source: 100 cm soil or saprolite under Garry oak tree replicate 1 | place: USA:California | collected 2016-06-15 | reverse complement strand
TCATGACGCCCAACTTTTCCCACGTGGACGGCAAGGTATGGGTGAAAAATTCGGACAAGGCGCTCATTTACCGGCTCGACCTCGCCTCGGGGAAATTCGCGAACTTCGGTTCGTTCAAGGATCCCGCCACGAACCAAACCATCGGCTCCTATGGCATCCCGGCCGATCATGACAACAATCTTTACTTGCTGGATTTCTCCGCCAACAATATCGGCAGGCTCGATGCCAAGACGGGGAAGCTCACCGTCTATCCTACGCCGATCCCCAATTCGCGACCGCGCCGAGGCCGGGTGGACTCGCAAAACCGGCTGTGGTTCGCCGAATACGGCGGCAACGCGATTGGCATGTTCGACCCGAAAACCGAGCGCATTCAGGAATGGGTGCTGCCGACGCCGTGGAGCGCTCCCTACGATGTTGTCGTAGATAAGAACGGGGAAGCCTGGACCGGATCGATGTTGACCGATCGCATTGCACGGCTCGATCCCAAGAGCGGGCAATTCACTGAATATCCTCTTCCCAGGTCGACCAACATTCGGCGAGTGTTCGTGGACAATTCGACGACGCCGGTCACTTTCTGGGTGGGCAATAACCACGGCGCCTCCATCGTCAAACTGGAGCCGCTGGATTAGGGCTCGATTTGACCGACCCAATTGACCCTGACGGGGGGTTACTCCAACTTCGTGGGGAGAAAGGACCAGTCCACGACGTCAGACGGCTTGATCGGCAGTTGGCGCTTAGGATCCCTTTGGCGCCACAGCACGCTCAGCCCTTCGTCGGATATTCTTCCATTACTGCTAAAGACCTTAACGCCAAGCTCGAAGAGCTCCTCGGCTTCTTTGGTCTCGACGGCGAGTTTTTTGGCGATAAACGAAATCATCTCGCCGCGGTTTTCCTTGAAATAGCTCGTCCCCTTTAAGGTCGCTCGCACCACCCGTCTAATTTGATCCGGCTGTTTCTTCAGCTTGGTTGTCGTGACCATCAATCCCGTGGAAGGAATTTCGCCGAGATCGGCCAGAGAGACGAGCCTTTTGAACCCCAGTTCCTCGGCCTTGCGCACAAAAGCCGTATCGAGAATGGTAGCGTCGATTTTTTTGAATCTGAGGGCGGCAAGCCTGAGAGAGCTGTTTCCCACGTTCAGAATGGAAACATCCTTTGTATCCATGCCAAGATGCTCGAGCACGAGCAAAGCACCGTGATGCGTCGATCCGCCAAAACCGCTGACACCGACGATTTTCCCTTTGAGGTCCGCCGCAGAGTTGATTTCCGGCTTGACCATGAAGCTCTGCGTCCCCCGCGTGGTCATGCCCATGACTCCCTTGACGGGCGCTCCGTTGAGAATCGCAGAGACTCCCGATGCCAAGGCGAGGTTGAAATCGATATCGCCGCCAATCATCGCCCTCGTCGCGATCGTGCCATCCATCACTACGATCAAGACCTCAAGCCGCTCTTGTTTGTAGAATCCCTTCTCCTGCGCGACGAATGCGGGAAGTTGGCTTAGCCCGATGCCGGGGACCGCCATGATCACGCGTTCGACATTTTGACCAAGCGCTTCAATCGGTCCGCACAGGTAGAAAAGCAAGACGAGCATCACCCGGCGCCGGGAAATTTCCATCGGCGTCGATCCTCTAACGGTTTCGGGAAATGAACTCATGCTGCTTCAGGAATTCGCGGACAAGCTGGTCAAAAACCACCGGGTTTTCTAAACAGCACGCGTGACCGGCTCCAGGAACGATCCGATGCACCGCGCCGCGAATGTTTTGGCTCATCTCCCGCGTGCGCGGCAACGTGCCGTCGAATTCGCCGTTGAGCGTTAGCACGGGCATACGTAGCTCAGGCAACCGGGGAGTCAGATTCTTGACCTCTAAGGCCTCGAAGATTTTTCGCAGCGCCTCGGCATTGAGTATGGGGTCAGTGTCCGTGAAGAGTCCTAAAAGATACTTTCCCAAAGCGGTCTGGGGAAATTCCGGACTGACGAGAGCCTGTAAGTGTTCAACGTGATACGTCTGCATGCCTTGCTTCACGTAGCCGTCGATCCGTGTTTGGTGCTCGCTTGGACCAGAGCTGCATCCAACCAGGATCAAGGCCTTGAAAATCTCAGGATGATCCAAGCCCAACTGAAGGGCCACGTTGCCACCCACGCTGATGCCCGCAGCGACGGCTTCCTTTATCTCTTCGTGCCGGCAGACTCCCAGCACGTCCTCGGCCATCATGGCGAGGCTGGTTTGCGATGTGGGTTTGTCCGAGTGGCCATAACCTCTCAGGTCGACGGCAATCACCTTAAAGAATGTCGAGAAGCTGGCAATCTGGTACAACCAAAGCCGGTGGTCGAACGGGTTGGCATGGATCAGGAGCAGAGGAAACCCTTCTCCCGAAACCTCATAGTAGATTCTAATCCCATTAACCGAACAGTAAGCCATTTTCTTGCTCCTCTACAGATTGAAACCTTTGAACGGTTTGAACCGTTTAAACTGTTCAAGTCGTTCAAGCAGGCCGGAGCAGCGTCCGCACTGCTTCGACGATGCGCTCCGTGGTCGGAGTCACGAAATTTTCCAGCGGCACGGCAAAGGGGATGGGAACGTGCGGGATCGCCACCCGTTTGATCGGCGCGCGCAGGCTCGTGAATGCCTCATCTGCTACAATGGCCGCCAGTCCCGCCGCGACGCCGCAGTTATCGTGACTTTCATCGGTGACCACCAGACGGCCGGTCTTCTTAACCGAGGCGAGGAGGCTAGCCTTATCCAGCGGCTGTAGGGTTCGAGGATCCACCACCTCCGCCGAGATTCGTTCTTTCCCCAGCACTTCGGCGGCGGCCAGCGCGCGCGGTACCTGGATGCCGGTGGCGATGATCGTAACGTCGCGACCTTCGCGCTTGACGGCCGCGTGACCGAAGGGAATTTCATAGTCGCCGTCGGGCACCGGGCCGCGGTCGTCCATGAGCCTCTCGTGCGCCAAAAAAATCGTCGGGTTCTGGCTTCTCATGAGAGCGGTTCGCAGCAACCCCTTGGCATCGGCCGGGCTCGCCGGCATCGCCAGCTGGAGACCCGGCGTGTTCCAGTACCACGGCTGCGGGCTGCCGGAATGTTGCACGCCGCCGCCCCCGCGAATCCCATAGCGCATGAAGTACACAACCGGCACGTTGGTTTGGCCACCGGAGTTCGAGTACGCGATGGCTGCTTCGTTAACGATCTGCGGAATGGCTTCGTACGAAAATGTCGCGGTGCCGATGTCGACCAGCGGGCGCAATCCGGCCATGGCCGCTCCCGCAGCGATACCACAGAAGCCCAGCTCGGCGATCGGCGGATTCTTGATCCGGCTGGAGTATTTCTCGCGCAAGCGCGCGAGCTGCGCCTGGCCGGATCCCGTGCCGACCAAGCCTCCGCCGATGAGTACCACGCGCCGGTCTTGTCCCATGATTTCATCCAGCGCGGTGATCAGGGACTCTCCGAATGTCATCTCTTGCGGCATAACTCAATTACCTCCGCCCGCGTAAGCAAAGTTCACCGCGACTTGGGGATCAGGCAGCGGGCTTTCCAACGCAAAGCGCGCCGCCTCATCGGCATCCTTACGAACCTCGGCATCGAGCTGCTGAATTTCATCACGGCTGACGCCGCCCTGTTCGACCAGCTCGCGCGCGTAGAGCAGCACGGGATCACCTTCCGCGTACCACGAGCGCACTTTTTCAGGCACGCCGCTCGCGTCCCAAGCCCAGGCTATATTGGTGGCGCCGGCGACGAGCTTTGGATGGGCCCCTTCGTTGCCCGGCCAGGGGTGGGTGCGGGCCTCGACAAAAAACGGTCCCTCGCCCGCGCGCGTCCGCTGCACCAGGTCTGAGGCAGTCTTATAAACCAGACCCACGTTGCCTCCGTCAATAACTGTAGTGTCCACATTGAGGGCGCGCGGAACGTCGGCGAGTTCTGTGGCTGAATGGCTGACGCCGCTGCGGCCGGCCCTGCGGTAATTATTTTCCATCAAGAAGATCAGCGGCAATTGCCAGAGCTTGGCCAAGTTCAACGCCTCGTAGAAAACTCCTTCCTCCATGGCGCCATCGCCGAAAAAGACCACCGTCACCGCGCTCGTTTCTTGAACCTGCGAGGCAAAAGCCGTTCCGGCGGCGAGCGCAAGACAGCCGCCGACTATGGCCGAGGTGTGAACGATTCTTAGCTCAGGGGCGGCAACATGAAATGTCCCCGCGCGCCCGCGGCAGTAGCCGGTTTCTCGCCCGATGATCTCGGCCAAAACTTTTTTCGGGTCGCCGCCTTTAGCGATGACGTGGCCATGGTTTCGGTGCGTGCTAAAGACATAATCCGCCGAAGTCAAGGCTGCACAGACGGAAACACCGGTCGCTTCCTGCCCGATGTAAACGTGGAAATGACCACGAATCAGGTCCTTGTAGTCCTCGTTGAAGCGGATGACATGCTCTTCGGCGCGCCTGATCATGAGCATCTTGCGTAAGATGCCAAGCTGCTCTTCGCGTGAAATATCAGCTAGCATTTCTCCTCCTAAGTCTCCTCGAGCGCGGTGTCGCGCGTATCTTCAGTGGCCGCTTGAACAATAAATACCGGACCGTCAAGGCTAATGGAGATAAAGACGGCCCGCCTGCAGGTTGCACACTGACAACCTGCATCAACGGCTAAGCGAAACTTACTGCCGGCTATGGGAAATTGCAAAGCGAAAAAACAACCAGGACGATGAAGCACGGAAGATGCCTCCGAGCCGCATCGTTTTTCCTTGACGGTCTCCTCGCTCTGCCCTATTTTACCCGCAACTAGTTTTGGCTGGGTTTTCCCGATCCGGTCGGTTTTTGCTTCGTTCCATCTTAGCCCGAACTCGATATCTCCAGCCGGACGTGTTTGTTTTGCAGGCCGACAAACCAGAGACAAGCGACGGGAGGCGTTTTATGAAAACGGTTTTAATGGCTTTCGTGCTGCTTTTCTTCTCCGCTTCAGGTCACGCGGCAGATAAGCTTAGGATCGGATTTCCGGATCTCGCGGCCCAATTTATCCCGCTGCCATTAGGAGAGAAGAGAGGCTTCTTCAAAGAGGAAGGACTGCAAGGAGAGTTCATTCGGATAAGGCCCGCTATTTCGGCGGCGGCCTTAGTCAGCGGAGAACTCGATTACGACGCGGTGATTGGAAACGGGATCGGCTCGGCGATCCGGGGACTGCCACTCAAGATCGTGGCCTGTTACCTGCCGGCTACTCCCATTGCGCTCATCGCGCGGCCCGAGCTCAAATCGGTCCAGGAGCTTAAAGGCAAGGCCATTGGGCTCAACACTTTTGGCGGCACCCTTGAATCCACGGCAAGGTTGATCGTCAAACATTTTGGTCTCGATCCGGACAAGGACGTGAAGTTTCTTGCCACCGGCACGGCCGATTCCCGCTTTGCCGCCATGAAGCAAGGATTGACCGCTGCCACTTTGGGTTCTCCCCCGTTGGATTTTCTCGGCAAGAAGTTGGGCTTTGTCGTCCTTGCGCGGGCGCATGAACTTTTCAGTCTTCCTGCTAGCGGCCTTGTAGCGACTGTAAAGAGCATCAAAGAACGGCCGGATGAGATTAAGCGAGTCATCAAAGCGGGTATCAAGGCCAACCGTTATATTCATCAGAATCGCGAGGGAACGATTCAGGCAATGATGGAATGGCTGAAAATCGATAAAGAGATCGCTGCAGTCACGTATGAAAGTGTCTCGAAAGCTTTCAATGACGATGGAAGTTTATCCGAAAAGGGCTTCGCCTTGCGATTGAGGAGGCTAAACGAATCGGCAAGGTAGACCGTGAGGTTTCGCTCAGCGAAGTTGCAGATCTCTCGATTCTAAAACAAGCGCAAAAAGAACTTGGCATTGCCGAGAGATGAAACTTTGCGCGGATAAGATTGGATTTCTAGTCCCCGCCTGACGCGTAGCATCGACGTGGAGGCACGATCTCCCAGCCACCCGCACCGACACCAAGGGCCGCAAGAGTTTCTGAACGAGGAGATTCTCGGAGAGTTGGATAAGCAAAACTTTTTCAAGAGCCTGCAAAGATAATTAAGGAGACCAGAATGGAGAAGCGCTCGAGAAGCAGCTTTGTGCCCAAGGCTTGGAAGTCAAAATGGTTCATCTGTCTTCTTCTGGTTTTTTTGCTCCTCGTTCCAAATCTCTCCAGCGGCGCGCAACCGACGATCAGGATCGCGCAAGCCGTTGATGCTCTGGCATTCCTCCCGATCTATGTGGCGAGGGCAAATGGATATTTTAACGACGAAGGCATCACACTGGAACTCATCATCGTCCAAGGCGGCGGCCCCGACCTGCAGGCGCTCATCGCCGGGAGCGTTGACTTCGATGCCACCAGCACGGGAGGCTTGCTCAGAGCGTTCGGCGGCGGGATAGAGCTGTTGGGAGTTCATAACGTCGTCGGCAAGTGCATCATCGATCTGGTTATTCGCAAGGAAACGGCGGGGCGACTGGGCATCACTCCGGCCATGCCGGTCCAAGAAAGATTGAAACGAATCAAAGGAACGATCATCGGCGCCAGCCGGGTCGGATCGCTCACCTATCAGATCGCATATTTTCTGGCGAAGGAGGCCGGTCTCGAGCAAGGGAAGGATGTCACGATTCTCGGCGTAGGCGGTGGGGATTCAGCGCTCGCCGCTCTAAAAACCGGCAAGATCGATGTCATGAGTTACGCCCCTCCGTTTCCCCAGGTCGCGCTGAAGGATGGAGATGCCATTTCGCTGGTCGCGAACAGCCACGGGGAATATCCGAAATTGAACAGCTTCCTGCAGAATGTGCTTCTGACCCGCCCCGATTACGCTAAGAAGAGCCCGGACATGGTGAGACGCATCCTTCGCGCCATGGTTCACGGCAACCGATGGGTGGCGGAGCATGATGCCAAGGACGTGGCCAAAGTCGTGACTAAATTTTTCAAGAATACGCCTGCCGATGTCCTGCTCAACACCGTGGAGGCGATCAAGCCCGCCGTCGTTCCCGACGGCCGGCTAACTTTAGACGGACTGAAAGGGGTCGAAGAGGTATATCGTGTAAACGGGATAATAAAAAAGCCGGTTCCCTGGGACCGCTTGGTGACCAACGAGTTTCTGCCGCAATAAGTAAGGTCGCATGGGGACGATATACGCGAGGCCGACCCTGTCGTTAGATCTACTTAAACGACTAGCCGAGCGATCGGATATGGGGCATTATTGTAATCATGGTGCAGGACAGCCTGGAGACGCTGAGGCGGGCGGAAGAGCCTGCCGAGCAGTATGACCAGGAACCACGCTGGCCGGCTTTCATCGCGGTTCTGGCTGTAGGCGGACTCTATACCGCGTTGCCGGAAGCGCTCACCTTCGGCCCGCGCTGGCTCTTCCCTTCCGTCGTGTTGACCTTGCTCGTTCCCACCGTCGTTTCTCATCACACCGGCAGGCATCGACTGAATGCCATCTTCGGGTTCGCCGTGGATGGAGTGCTGACACTTGGACTGATCATCTCTGTGATCCTACTCATTAGCGCCTTGCCCACCCGGAAAGAGGCGCCGGAGGCGCTCTTGATCTCGGCCGCGTCGCTTTGGACCACCAACATTTTGGTTTTTGCTTTGTGGTACTGGCGCCTGGACGCCGGAGGACCACACCAACGCGATAAGCGTGCGAAACACGCGGATGGCGCTTTCCTCTTTCCGCAGATGACAATGAGCGAAAAGGCGCTCAGAGAAGCAGGCCAGGAGGACTGGTCACCCAATTTCATTGACTATTTATTTCTGGCCTTCAACACTAGCACCGCCTTTTCGCCGACCGACGTCCCGGTGCTGGCGAAGTGGGCGAAAATTTTGATGATGCTGCAGTCGCTGCTCTCGTTGCTGATCATCGCACTGCTAGCCGCGCGCGCCGTCAATATCCTGTGACGCAGTCCGCGAACGCTGACATGGAACCGGACATCTACTGAACCGCTCACTACAGCAACTTCTTTGAATCCCTCGAATTGATATAAAAGGAGCACATGATGAATCGAAGACTCTGTAGAGAGGCCTTGTTATCGCTCGTGCCCGCGATTCTTTGCCTTCAGATCGGATTATCAGCCGGCTCCGCCGCCGCCCAGGACAGTCACACCGCTGCACTCATCGAGAGAGCAAAAAAGGAAGCCTCCCTCGTATGGTATACTTCGACCAGCATCGAAGACGCCAAGAGCCTCCTCGACACCTTCAACAAGAAATATCCGTCCATCAAGACCGAGTTCTTCAACGCCGGCTCCGCGAGAGTTTTCAATCGCATTCTGAATGAGGCCCGTGCCGGCAAAATTTTCTTCGATCTCGTAGCCGTTAGAGGAGTCGAAACTCAACAGTTGGTCAAGGCGGGCTTTCTCCAGCCCTATGTGTCGCCCGAGAGTGGAATCTACCCGCCGGGATTCAAGGATGCCAAGGGTTTTTGGGTAGACTACTTCGATGCCTACAACGTTATCGGCTACAACACGAAGCTGGTGACCAAGGATCAAGCACCCAAGAGCTGGGAGGACCTGCTTGACCCCAAGTGGAAGAGTAAGATCGCGCTGGACGAGGAGATGTACTCGTGGTACGGCGCCATGATTCTGGTATGGGGAAGAGAAAAGGCGCAGCGATTTATGAAGGCGCTGGCAAAACAGGATATCCAACTGCGCAGCGGCCACACGCTGATTGCCCAACTCATGGTGGCAGGCGAGTTTCCCGTGGGGATGGTATTGGCCCATCGGATAGAAAAAATGAAGGAACAAGGAGCTCCCGTGGAATGGGTCACCAGCCTGGATCCGGTAACGGTTTCGTTGCACCCGATAGGAATTGCCGCAAAGGCACGCCACCCCAACGCGGCAAAGTTGTTTATCGACTTTTTGCTCTCAAAAGAAGGGCAACAAACTGTGCTGGCAATCGGCCGGACGCCGGCTCGACCTGGAATAGACAACAAGATGCAGGCAAAGAACCTAAAGCTTTTCCCCATTCCTCCGGAGATCGGAGATGACTACAACCGCTATCAAAAAGAATTCCACGAAATCTTTCGCCAGTAGAACAAAAGACCGCGAGAAGTATTTCGAATTCACGGCACCCGAGCCCGCCTCCTTTTTCGGCCCTAACTAAATCGGCCAACCATGTTGCGAGAGATCGATTGGATTGCCGTCGGGATCATGAACCCGGTATTCGGCCTCACGGTTTGGCGGTCGCTTGTCTATATCGGTCGCGGCGTTGAGTTCTTTGCATGCGTCTCGCAAGCCAGCGACATTCTCCACTTCGAAGCCGAAATGGTACAATCCGGGCTGCAATTGCGTGCCTTCGACCTTGCGCTCAGGCTCGATGGGTATGATGGCTAGGTTGATGTGCCCATCAGACAGATAAGTCGCGGTACCTGTTCCGTGAACAATCTTTAGGCCGAACGCTGTAGTATAAAAGCTGACCAGTTTCTCCACGTTCTCGGTGAGAATCGCAAGATGTCGAATGCGTGCCATTGTTTCGCCTCCTAGAATTCAGTGTAAGCTAGGCGCATCCTACGAAATCTCCAACTCGCCTGACAAGAGGTACTTTCGGTACGACAAAACATTGGGTCAGACCGCACGTGAGTCGCTGGCAAAAGGGTATCAAAAACTTTATGAGAATTTCCCGAAGTTGTCACCCCGAATGTCTTTATCGGGGGTCGAGTCGGAATTTAGTCTGGCTTTCCGACATTCGGGAATGACAGACTCTTAGAGCTTTGGAAAATTGACCCAAAAAGTTTAAATCCACTCGCCCTGAGCTTGCCGAAGAGGCAAAAACGTAATTGCTCGAATAAATTAGCTTGCGACGTCGATCACCAGATGGCCGAGCTCGTTGACCCGCATTTTGTCGCCCGGATAGAGCAGGATCGTGGCGCCCTGCTCTTCGATGACCGCCGGCCCGTCCAGTCGATCACCCGCTTTGAACCCGCTGCGCAAATAGATCGGGCAATCGACCGGTTGCTGCCCGCTATCAAAAATGACTCGCCGCTTGCCGCGCTCTCCTTTCTCGCCGCCGCCACTGGACGACGACGCCAATGATAATCGATTTTCAAATCTGCCGAGCGCCGAGAGACGGAGGTTGACCATCACGACCGGCTCCTTGGGCGCCGAGTGGCCGTAGTGTTCTTGATGGAGCTGATCGAATCGGGAACGGATCGCGTTGAAGTCGCTGATCGCTCGGAGATCTTCGTTGATCGGCACCGGCAAGGTGTACTCCTGCCCGCGGTAGCGCATGTCCAGGAATCGCCTGAGAACGATCTGCTCCGGCGCCGCCCCTTCTTCGGTCAAAATCTCGGTCGCCGATTTTTCCAGCGATGCGAAGGCGTCCGCGATTTCCGCGCCCGTGGTCTCGCTCAACTCGCGCACGAAAGTTTGCACGTAATCGTGCTTCAGATCCGCGAGCAGCATTCCGAATGCGGAGAAATGCGCCGGCATGGGCGGGATGATCACCCGCGGGACGGAAAGTTCTCTCGCAATGGCGATCGCGTGCAGCGCGCCGCCTCCCCCGCTCGGAACAAGAACGCAGTCGCGCGGATCGTAGCCCTTTTCTACGGACACCGCTCGGACGGCGAGCGACATATTGAAATTGGCGATCGTCAAGATTCCGAGCGCGGCTTCTTCGAGTGAGAGCCCCAGGGGCTGACCGATCTTTTCGGTGATCGCCTGCGCGGCCTTCTCCCGCTGCAAGCGAATGCCGCTGCCGAGGAAATACTCCGGATCGATCCTTCCGACGATCAAGTTTGCATCGGTCACCGTCGGCTCGGTCCCGCCTTGACCGTAGCAAGCCGGGCCGGGTGACGCGCCGGCGCTTTGCGGACCGATCTTGAGGCCACCCGCGGGATCGATCCACGCGATGCTGCCGCCGCCGTTGCCGACTTCGACGAGGTCCACCACGGGGAGCATCATCGGATGGCCGGAGACGTATCCGCCGACGTAGTAGCTACTTGTCACCTCCGGATGAAAGTCTTTGATGAGACTCGCTTTGGCCGTGGTGCCGCCCATGTCGAAGGAAATAATGTGCCGGCAGTCGAGCTGCTCACCTAAATGGGCCGCGGCGATGACACCCGCGACCGGCCCCGACTCCATCATCGTCACCGGCATCTTCATCGCGGTTTCCGCCGACATGACTCCGCCGTTGGATTGCATGACCCGGAATGTCCCGCTGAAACCTGCGTCGCCGAGCATTTTTTCTAGCGAAACCAGATAGCCGCTGACGATCGGTCCGACATAAGAATTCAGCACGGTTGTCGAGGTCCGTTCGTACTCTCTGAACTCGCGGAGGATTTCGTGAGAAAGCGAAACGTAAGCTTCGGGAAAATGTTGGCGCAGCAGTTCACCCAACCACTTTTCATGAATCGGGTTGGCATAAGAGTGCAGCAAACACACGGCGACGCTTTCAACAGCCCCC
>WNGG01008407.1_pt1 | contig 11370 bp, 7 predicted proteins | sample 5400661 | NCBI WGS metagenome assembly WNGG01 (sample SAMN13153372, study PRJNA577476) | soil metagenome | isolation source: 100 cm soil or saprolite under Garry oak tree replicate 1 | place: USA:California | collected 2016-06-15 | reverse complement strand
TGCGAGCCGAAGAGGATAATCTGTTCCGGCTGAAACTCTGCGACCAGACGCCGGGTCATCTCGGCAAGCAAATCGTTGGAGACAATTTTCATAGCGAACCTGTCGTTTACGATTCAACCTCTACCACACCCTGCGGCCAGAGTGTAACAGACCTATACGGGAGGGAAACTCCCCCCTTGTGAGTGGCACAAATAATTTTGCTTGCCAGAGGCCATGCGGCCAGCCTATATTTGTGGGAGGGCACGGATGAAAACACTGCTAATAACGTTTATGGTCCTGCTATCGTGCAGCGCCTTCGCGCAGGAGATCTACAAATGGGAGGATGAGAAGGGGGTTCTCCACTATGGTGACAAGCCAGCTCATCCAGCAGCCATGCCGTTGGAGAAAGATGCGGTGCCGTACTCTAATACTGGGAGCCTGCCGCCTGAGGACAAGGTCCGTCCCCGCAGGGAACGCGACGAAGCGTACACCAGCGATGCGGGACGCCAGCTCCACCCTTCCCCTAGTTTGGCCCGGCCGAAGACGTGGCTCGACCATACCGGTAGCTTCTGGCTCTCGGGCGCTATTCGCAACGGCGGTAAGGGGGTCTGCGAGTTTCCGGCAGTGGAGGTCGTGCTGTTCGATGAGAACGGCAGTGTTGATGGCAGTTTCGAGGCCGCTGCCTTCCCAAGCGGGATCGCCCGTGGAGAAGAGGCCCGGTTCGAGGGGAAATACTTCACGCCGGTCGGTGACTCGCTCTCCTGGGATGCCATCCCACGCTGCGGCAACTCGGACGAGATTGTCTATGGTGCGCGCAAACGTGGCACCCTCAGCCTCAAGCGGAGCCGTATCCTGCGGCTGAAAAAGTTCAAAACCCGCTGAACCTTTATTGCCTCTATTTCCTCGGTCTGTGCTGCGGGATGGGGCAACCCTTCTCCCGCCCTCCTCAGACGGTCTGTGACAAGACTATCCGCGAAAAGAACTGTCCTGGCCCATTTACTTTTTGTGAGGAGGAAGGTAGAGAGGATCGTAGGGACTAATCGGCCAGGCGGATACGCGGCACCCGCCAGCGTTCAAAAAACCCGGCCTGCGGGTTCTTGGAGGCCTTGAGGTCATTGACGTGGGCGTCGATCTCGTCGTAGAGCCGGGCCACGTCAATGCCCTGGTAAGCAGGCCGATAGGTCTCCAGGCGCATCAGCCCCTGAGTCAGCAAGTTAATCGCCCCCTGCGGGGCATGACGGTTGAAGCGCAGGTGCAGGCCGGTGGCAAGGCGGATGAGTCCCTCGTAAAAGGCTTTGTCTTCTTCGCTCGCTTCGCGCCAGATTTCTTCCAGGACCTCGTGGCAGTCGAAGTAGGCGTGCCGGTTGAACAGAGCGATGGCATCCTTGAGCTTGGGGTGCATAGGCCGTCCATGACTGAGCAGGTTGTACTTATCATATCTATTCCCACGTCAACAGAAAGGAGCAGTGTATGCCCCTGCGTACGATCGAGCAGTACAAAGAGAGCCTCAAAGACCAGCGTCTGGTGTACTTCCGCGGCCAGCGCATCCCCGACGTTACCCAGCACCCGCTGTTGCAGGTCGCCATCGACCACGAAGCCATTGACTACCGCTTAATGCACGACCCCAACTTTCGTGACCTGGCAGTGGTGCGCCACCTGCAGAGCGGGGAGGAGATGAGCCGGTACTTTCTGCCTCCGCGCTCACCGGCAGAGTTGCTCAAGCGTAGTGAACTGATCGAAACCGCTTGCCGTGAGGGTGGCACCCTGGTTGTTCTGGCCAAGGTCGTCGGCGGTGATGCACTCTTTGGTCTGCTCCGTGCAACGAAGAAGATCGATGCGGCCCTGGGCACGCACTACCATGGGCGGGTTACCGACTTCTACAACTACTGCTGGAAGCAGGACCTGAGCTTCGCCCTGGCCCAGACCGACGTGAAAGGCGACCGGGCCTTACGCCCTTCGGAGCAGGAAGACCCGGACCTGTATCTGCGCATCGTCGAAGAGCGGCCCGAGGGCATCGTCGTGCGCGGCGCTAAGGTCCACACCTCGAACACCACCCACACCAACGAGATGATCGTCCTGCCAACCCGGGCGATGGGTGAGGACGATAAAGCCTACGCCGTGTCGTTTGCCATTCCACTCGCGACCAAGGGGCTCAAACTGATTATGAGCGGCTACGGCTCCTATACCCAACGCAATCCCTTCGATCATCCGGTTAGCTCGGCGGTGAAGATGACCGAGACGCTCACGATCTTCGATGACGTGTTTGTCCCCAACGAGCGCATCTTCCTGAAAGGCGAGTGGCAGTTTGCTGGCGCGCTGGCCCTGTCGTTTGTCGAGTATCACCGGCTGACGGCTATTTCCTACAAGCTGCCGTTCCTCGACCTCCTGGTCGGTGCCGGCCGGCTGATTGCCGAGTACAACGGCATTGAGAAGGCCGCGCACGTGCGTGAGAAGCTCTTCTGGCTGGCGAGTTATGCCGAGACTACCCGCGCGCTCACCCATATGGCCTGTATGAAAGCAGTGCCGGCGGACCTGGGCATGATGATTCCCAATCCCACGGTGGTGAACATCGCCAAGCACCATTTCGCCGCGCACTTTCATCAGGCGTTTTCGCACGTGCAAGACCTGGCCGGCGGTATTCTGGTGACGGGCCCGGCCGTTGAAGACGTGCAGAGCGAGGAGACCGGCCCGCTGATTGAGAAGTACTTGAAAGGGAAAAAAGGCACGTCGGGCAAGGAGCGGTTGCAGGTGCTTAACCTCATCCAGGACATCACCGCCTCGGACTTCGGCGGCTACCAAGCAGTGCTAGCACTGCACGCTGAGGGGTCGATGGAAGCGGAGAAGCTGCAGCTCTATCGCGAGTACGACTGGCGGAACGCCCTGGCATTCGCCCGCAAGATGGCGAGGGTGGAAAAAGAGCGGTGAGGAGAGAGTTGTGCTCAGTGGTCCGTCAAAAAAGTCTCCACACATCTAGTGTGGCAGGGTCATTTCAAGGGCACTGCAGGAATAGGGGCTGCGGAATTGGGGTCAGACGTTCGCGCCTCAGCCGTCAAAGACTGGAGAGTGATGCCTTCCAGTGCACGCCGGATAGCGTGGTCGCGGCGACGCAGGATGTGTAAGACGGGATCTTCACTCTCGGCAGGAGCTTCCGGGCCGTAGAGGTCCAGGTCATCTACGGCGTCGAGAATCTCACTCACTGTAACATGTTCTGGCAGGCGCCCGAGGACGACCCCTTCGGGTTCCACAGTGCGGAAGAGTATCCCGCGTCGGACGAACTCGTCGACCAGATCCTCTACGATCGCCGGGGGCACGTTCAGCGCAGTCGAGAGCTCCGTCAGCCGCCACGGCCGCTCTTCCGTCAGGTGGCGGCGAGTGATCACAGCGAGGGTCGAGAGGGCGAGCCGCGCACGGGACAGATGGCTGTGGCCCCGCCAAGACGCCCAGGTCAAGTAGGTGGAAGGGTATTGGTGAAAATACGCGACCTCTCCCCCCACCAACACGATGAGCCATCCCACGTAGAGCCAGATCGGAAAGATAATCAAGACGGCAAACCCAGAGTAGATCGCGGTGTAGCGAGCCGAATTGGCGACGAACGCGGCGAAGCCGACGCCTGCCAATTGCCAGAGGATGCCTGCTATCGCCCCACCGAGGAGCGCCGAGCGGAAGCGGACCTGCGTATTGGGAACGAACTTGTACAGGAAGGTGAACGCGGTACACAGGAAGAAAAATGGCGTCACGCGGGTCACCATGGCCACAACCAACCCGAGAGATTCGACCCGGACCATTTGCTGCACAAGCCAATGACTCCGGGCCGAAGCCGTGAGGGCGAAAGCGGTGAAGACCAGAACCGGTCCCACCAGTACCACGCTGAGGTAGTCGCTGAACTTGCGGGCCAGGCTACGGGCGCGTCGCACCCGCCAGATGTGGTTCAGGGCATCCTCGATCTTGCCGATGAGTGAGATGGCCGTAAGAAACAGACCGCCTACGCCTACTGTCCCAAGTACCCCTACCTGCAGATTGTTGACAAACTCAACCACCCGGCGAGAGATCTCACCCCCTTGGGGACCGAGCGGCGCTAATGCCTGAGCCAGGAACGGCTCGATCTGCTGGTGGGCGCCAAAGGCTTTCAACAGCGAGAACATGACCGCCAGGAATGGGACTAAAGAGAGGAGCGTGGCGTAGACCAAGCCCATGGCCCGCAGGCTCAGCACGCCCTGCCGGAATTCTTCCCCTGCCACGACTGCCAGGCGCAAGCAGCGGACCTGTAAGCGGGTCAAGGGGCTCAGCCTCGACACGTCCGCGCTCCAGAGATCACGCAGGTCGTGGCGGAAAAACTTCCCAATCTCCATGTGAAGGCTCACTGAACCGCCATATAGTCGCACTGGGCTTCAGAGTCAAATAGAGGGCAGTCCAGCGGCACTGACACGGTTTTCTCTGCGGATGGCTAGCCACGGGAAACGAACTCTTATAAGGTGAAAGTTAACCAGTAGGGCTTTACGCTGCTGCAGGCTGGCGATGTAAGTGGTGGTGCGTATGAAACGACTCTGCAGCTTTTTCCTCATCGGTATACTCTTCTTATGCTCCCCTGTCCTTGCCCTCACTGTGGAGGACCTCGACCCCGGACAGGAATGGCAGCTCACCACACTGACCATTACCGGGAACCAGCACTTTCTCACAGACGAGCTGCGCGCAGTTCTGGTCACCCACACCCGCCCCTGGTACGCGCCGTGGCGTGCGCGTCCGCGGTTCGACCTAGTCGCCTTCGCGACCGATATGCAGCGCTTGGCGCGCTTTTATCAAGCCCGGGGGTACTACAAAGCCAAGGTCTCGTACGATCTCGACGTGCATGAAGCCGACCATCTGGTCGCGGCGCGTATCACGATCGACGAAGGAGAACCGGTGAAGGTCGCGCAGGTGACGTTGGCGATCAGCGACCAGCCCGCACTCACGCCAGACCTGGAGGCTCTCCGCCCCCGTCTCCCTCTCACTGAAGGCGCGGTGTTCACCGAGGAACACTATCAACAGGCCGAGGCCCAAATCACAGAGTTTTTTCTTCAGCAAGGACGCGGGCGGGTCAAGGTGGACAGAAAGGCCGAGGTCGTCCTGGAGCGAGACGAGGCCCGAGTCCAGTATACGGTTGAGGTTGGCCCGCCCACGGTCTTTGGCGAAACTCGGGTGGAGGGGGTGGAACACGTCGATCCGGCTCTCGTCACCCGCGAGCTGACGTATAAGCCCGGGGAGCCTTTCTCCCCCAAGGCACTCACGACTTCACGCCAGAATCTCCTCAAGCTCGACCTGTTCAGCGCGGTGCGATTTCTCCAGGAGGAGTCTCCCGCAGATCCCTCGATCCTGCCGATACGAGTGCAGGTCGAAGAAAAACCCTTCCACGAGTGGAAACTCGGAGTTGGCTACGGAACCGAGGACGAGCTTCGTGGCCAAATTCGCTGGCGCCATAACAACTGGTTCGGTGGCGGACGGCGGCTCGATATCGGCGTCAAGGTTTCCGCGATTGTCCGTGACCTGGCGGTCAACTTTCTCCAACCCCATTTCCTTGGTCTTCGCAACCGCCTCTCCCTCACCTTGGGCTCACAGGAAGTGGATGAGCCTGGGTACCTCCTCCACTCGACCCGATTGCAGCCCAGGCTCGAGCGCGAATTTACGGACGGGTTCACCGGCTTCCTCGCGTACCGCCTGGAATACGACCAACTGAACAATGTCTCTCCCTCCACCATCCGACTCCTGCAGGGGTTTAGGCGAAAGGGGGTACTCTCCGGCCTCTCCCTCGGTCTCCTGCGCAACACAACGGACGATCTGCTGAACCCTACCAGCGGAGAAATTGTCTCATTGACTGCCGAGCAAGTAGGATTGGGAGGGGATTTCGACTTTTACAAGCTTCAGGGTGAAGCCAAGTGGTATCACCTCCTCACCTCACAGATCGTGTTTGCCTCACGGCTCAAGCTCGGGGTTGCCGACCCTTTTGGCCGCAGTACGGAGGTGCCGCTCTTCGAGCGCTTCTATGCGGGTGGTGCCAATAGCGTGCGGGGCTATGGGCGGCATCGGTTGGGACCCTTATCCGCCTCCGATGACCCGGTCGGCGGGCGGAGCCTGGTTGAGGGCTCGCTGGAGCTACGCCGGCAGTTTTCCGAGAAGATCGGCGGGGCGCTGTTCCTCGACTTCGGCCAGGTCTCACGGCGCTCCTTTGATTTACCTTTCGATGATCTCAGGTATGCGGCGGGTTTTGGCGTGCGCTATACCACTCCGGTAGGTCCCGTGCGTCTCGACCTCGGGTTTCCTTTTAGCCCGCCGCGGGGCGACCAGCCGTGGCAAGTCCATTTCAGTATTGGCCAGTTTTTCTAGGAGGGCACATGCGGAGAAAGATGCGGCACCTGGCTACCTGGATCATCGCCGGTCTCACCTTTCTATTCGTTATGGCCGTGGTCGGGGTCGGGCTGTATACCCAGACCGAACACTTCCGCTTGTTGCTGCGGGAGCAGGCGCTGGCTGCCCTGCGCCCCTCGATTAACGGCGAGGTGGCGCTCGAACGGGTGAGCGGGTCAGTGTGGCAGCAGCTCTTCCTTGACCACCTCTCGATCCAGCAGAACGGCGTCGAGGTGCTCGCTGTTCCGCGAGTGGCGGTCACCGTGAAGCTGTTCTCTCAGCTCTATGCCTTCTTCCACTCTTCCACCCTGCACGTTGCCAACATCGAATTGACCGCGCCGGTGATCAGGCTGGTGCAGGATCAGGAAACAGGCTGGAACCTCGCTCACCTGCTCAAGCCGTCGGACCAGCCGCAAGAGCCTCAGACCCTGGCCATCTTTCTTGACCGTCTCAAGATCGAAGGGGGCCGCATCGAGGCGAGGCCAGCCGGGAGCGAGGAGGTGCACCTCACCGCTCTCGCTTTAGACGGCAACCTGGCACTGCTTCCTTCGGGGATTCAAGCCGATGTTGCCACCCTCAATTTCTCCCTTGCACGCGCAGGAGCACCTGAGGTGCAGTGGACCTCCGCCCTCTCTTACGACGACACGGTGTCCCCCTCTATGTTGCACCTGCATTACCTCGACCTGCGCACCGCCGGGTCGCACGTGCTGACGTCAGGAACAGTGCAAAATCTCTCTGCGCCGACGACGGCGCTGACAGTGGAGGTAGAAAGGTTGGCCGCTTCCGAGCTGCAGATGCTGTGGCAGGCTCTTCCCCTGCAACAGGACCTTTCCGGCACCGTGCACCTGACTGGCCCGCTCTCAGCCCTGCAGCTTGCCGCCACCCTGCAGGCGCCAGACGGCCGGGTCACTACGTCGGCCACAGCGGATCTGACTAACACGCCGCCCCAGTACCAGGGCACACTCGAGGTGGAACGCTTTGCTACTGACAAAGTCCTGCACGTCGCTAACCTCGGCGGAGAGGTGAACGGGCAACTCTCATTCGCGTGGGCCACGTTCGAGACGGCACAAGGTGAGCTGCATGCCCGGGCTTCTGGCCTGTTTGTACAAGGGTGGCAAGTGGGAGACGTCGATCTTGTCGGGAAGCTAGCTAAGACCCAGGTGACCCTAACCACAGAGGTGAAGGGAAAGAGCGGGAACGCCCACCTGCAAAGCGCGGTCACGCTCGGCGGCACACCCGCCTACGAATTGACCCTCACGGCCCGCAACCTTAACGTCGCGCAAGTAACAAAAGGATCTCGACCTCTTGCTGCCAATATCAACCTTGACGCTTGGGTCAAAGGCAGTGGCACCAGCCTGGCGGAGCTAGACAGCGCAGCCACGGTCACCCTTCTCCCCTCCCGGCTTGGGCCAATCACCATCAAGCAGGGACGGGCGGCGGGCACGTTGCACAACGGACAGGTAACGCTCGGCGAAGTTATGCTGCTAGCCAACGACACAACCCTCACTGCCCAGGGGCAGGCCGGCAGCCTGCAAGGAGTGCCGCAGGGCCAGATCACCTATGCCCTGCACGCAAAAGACCTGGCTCCCTGGCTGGCTCTGGCAGGCCGCAAAGGAGAGGGAGGACTCGATCTTAAAGGCGCGCTGAGCGGCGCACTTACCGCGTTCCGCCTGGAGGGGAAAGCGACTCTATCTGACCTGCGGGTCGCCGACTCTTCTTTGCAGAGCGGAGCCGTGACCTACGCCTTGACCGACGTGGGCAGCCCCCAGCCCCGCGGTCAGGTGACGGCAACGCTCAATGGAGTGAATGCTGGGACGCGCTTACGCACAGTCGAGGCAGGGCTCACTCTCACCGGCATGGCGCCGGCGGAGGTGCATGCGGACTTGACCGTGCGGGACGATGCAATGCGCACCCACCGGTTGAAAGCTCAGGCGCGCTATCAGCCTGACCGCCTGGAGGTGCGTGTCGAGGAACTCGCCCTGCAGCTTCCCACCGGCACCTGGCATACCCCGCAGAGTACACAGTTTGTGCTGCAGGGCCGTACCCTCACTATTGATGACTTCCAGCTCCAGCGGGCAGACCAGAGCGTGAGCGCCACGGGGGTTTTTGCTTGGCAAGGGGCTCAGGACCTGCACGTGCAGGTGCACCATTTTTCCCTGGCAGAGTTACGCCCGTTGCTGAGGACCAACACAGAGGTGAGCGGATACGTGACCGCGGAGGCGCAGGTGCAAGGCACCGCCGCAGCTCCGCAGATTGAGGCGACCCTCACCGCCGACACGCTGACCGTAGCCGGACAGTCCTACGCCGGCCTTGTTGCCCAGGGCGCCTATCGGCAAGAGCGATTCAACCTCGACCTGCGCCTGCGTCAGGATGCAACTCACACGCTCACCGTAAATGGTGGGGTGCCAGTCTATCTGGGATGGGCAGGCGAAAGACCGCCGGCCGTGCTCGGTGAGGCCGACTTGCGTATGCGGTCTGACGGGTTGAGCCTGGCGTTTCTGAGCCTGCTGCGCAAAGAGATCCAAGAGGTGCAGGGGACCCTGAGCATGGACGTCCAGGTGCGCGGCCCTGCCCTCGCCCCAATTACCACTGGCGAGATCCGGGTGCAGCAGGGTCAGGCGCGGGTCGTCCCGCTCGGGCTCTCGCTTACGGGCATCGAGCTACAGCTAGGGCTCGATCCAGGCGCCCTCCGTGTCACCCAGTTCGTGGTCCATAGCAAAGGAGGGCAACTCACCGGGACTGGGACGCTGGCGCTGCAGCAGTACGCGCTGACAGCCCTTGATGTGACGCTGGACGCAGACACCTTTCATGTGATCCATACGCGCCAGTATACGGCGGCTGTGTCAGGCCAGCTCGTCTGCTCGGGCTCGCCCCAGGCGCCTTTTCTTCGGGGTGCTCTCACAGTCAAGGATACCATCCTGCGTCCGGATCTCTCCTTGCTGAAGAGCGGCCCGGCGGCACCAGACCCCACCATCGTCGTGATACAGAGCCCCCAAGAACTCGCCGCGCAGGCTCAACAGGCAAAGCAGGCACAGGAACAAGGCGCAGATTCCCCCTCCCCACAGCAGAGCGACTTTTACCGCCAGCTCGGCCTTGAGCTGACCGTGACCGTTCCTCGTAACACCTGGGTGCACCTGGATGCCGGGTCAGTCGAACTGATGGGGCAGATCGAAGCCCGGAAAAGTCCGGCAGAAGACCTGAGCCTGACTGGCAGGATCGAGACGGTCCGCGGCTGGTACACTTTTCAGGGGCGCAAGTTTGAGGTGGAAACCGGACAGATTATTTTTACCGGTGGGAGCACGATCGATCCCAGTCTCGATGTCGTGGCCCGCTATACCCTGCCCAAATACAAGGTTGACGTGGTAGTCAGCGGGACTGCGAGTGCACCGACGCTCACCCTGCGTAGCGAGCCCCAGCTTGAGCAGGCAGACATTCTCTCCCTGCTCCTCTTTGGCAAACCCGCCAGCGCCCTCAATCAAGGGGAAGCAATCTCGCTGCAATCCCAGGCCCTACAGATGGCGGCTAGCTATGTGGCCTCTGATCTGCAGCAGTCTGTGGCTCAACATATAGGAGTCGATAGCTTGCAGCTTGGCGTGGGAGAAGGTCTGTCACAGAGCCACATTAGTGCGGGGAAATATGTGACCAAAGACATGTTCGTTTCCACCTCCCAGAACCTCGGGAAGAAACAGGATCGAGAGGTCTCAATCGAATATCAGCTTGGCACCAACTGGCAGCTCAAGGCCACGACCACCTCACGGGGCAATAATGGAATTGATCTGATGTGGGGGAAGCAATACTGAGAGTTCCTAACAAACCCGCTTGGGTATCAGTGTTGTCATTCTGAGCGAAGCGAAGAATCTCTTCGTTGTGGGCAAACACGAGACTCTTCGCGGAGTTTATCCTGAGCGTAGCCGAAGGGTTCAGGGTAACAAGAAGAAGTTTTGTTAGAGGTTCTCAGGTATTGGACCCCGCCATTAGGGTCACAAGGCCGAGGTCGGGGGACATAGGCTTAGGGTTTTGCTCGATTCCCCGCGGCTTCAGGCGATCACTATGGTCTACCTGACCCCTATTTTTCGAGCCTCGCACAGCCCAAAACCTACCCCGCGGCCAGCAGGGTCTGTCCCTGTTGCCCACCCCCAAGTTCCAAAAAGGAGCAAAAAATGGGACCTTTTTTTCCTTGACTTCTCTCCATGAGATCTCTAGTATGTGTGCGGTATTGGGACGACGAGCAGCACAAGAAGCAGTTCAAAGCTATAGAGTTCATCGTGGTAGAAAGTGAGAGGAAAGAAGAATATAGGTGTAGATAGTCAGGGGCTATATATATCTATATGGAAGTATCTACCAATAGATAGAACTATCTATTGGTAGATGAAGAGAGGCACCGCCTCATTCAAGTTAGGACTTTGCATCACCGAGATATCATTCACATGTTCTTAGTCACCCAGGAGCGCACATGAAGCAGCTTTGCTCTATTCTCTTCATTGTCGTCATTACCGCAGCGACTACGTTACCGGTTCAAGCGGAGGACACCATGACCTGTACGAAGACGAATGAACAGGAAATTGCTGCCCTCTTTGACCGTTGGAACGCTGCGCTGGCAACCTTAGACCCGGATAAAGTGGTGGCGCTCTACGCGCCGGACGCAGTGCTGTCCACCAATCGGAGCTGTGGGGCCTGTCGAGTGGGTGCTAGCAGAAGCGTAAGAGCGGGTGGGGATACGGCTGCCCACCTATTGTGGGACGCCTAACTACTGGCACTTGGTGGTGTGGCGACGCGGCGATGGTGATCTGTCTTCGTTCCTTGGCTGGCTGACCATGACGCATACCCAGCGCTGCCACGCGTCCCATCCCAGGCCGCTATTAAGCGGCTAACTGCGCCAACCGCTTGAGGGTGTCGGGAAACTGCCGGGTTAGGAGGATGAGGGTGGCGGCCTGTTTGTTGGGCTTCCCCCGTCCTTGCTCCCACTTCTCCAACGTCCGTTCGTTCACCCGGAGCTGACGAGCGAACACGCGA
>WNGG01008403.1_pt1 | contig 11371 bp, 8 predicted proteins | sample 5400661 | NCBI WGS metagenome assembly WNGG01 (sample SAMN13153372, study PRJNA577476) | soil metagenome | isolation source: 100 cm soil or saprolite under Garry oak tree replicate 1 | place: USA:California | collected 2016-06-15 | reverse complement strand
TCCTCGGCGCTTTCGCGGCGGCGTCCACCTTGGCCAGCAAATCTTTTGCCGGTTGCTGGTACGGGCCTTGCATCGCTGCAAGCTCGCCCAGCGTGGTCTTCGCTTCTGGGAGCTTGCCGGTCTTGGCATAGGCGAACCCCAGCCTGTATAGCGCCGCGGCGTAGGCATCCGGGTTGGTCTTCAACTCCACTGACGCAGTCTTCAGCTCCGCGATTGCCGGCACATTTTTTTCTTGCTTGAGCATGGCGTAGCCCAGTGCGGAATGTGCCAGTCCGGAGTAAAGCGCCAATTTATTTTCCTCGGTAGGGGTTTGCCCTTTGGCCAGTTCCAGCGCCTTTCGGGCATAAGTTTCCGCACGCGTAGCAAAGCTTTGATCGGCGCTTTCGGCAAACGCATTGGCCAGCGCTGAAAGCATGCTCACGCTGTTGGGATTGGCAGCCAGCGCCTTTTCCCCAAAAGTCAGCAGGCGAGCGGACTCATTCGTCTGCCCCAGCGTGTAGACGGCCATTTGCATTACCTGGTCTTCAAAGCGCGAGCCGGGGAAGGCCGATATGTAGCGTTCAATGTAGCCCATGCGCTTGTGCGGATTTTCTTCCGCCAGCAGCGCGTTCAGTCCGGTGACTTCCAGGTATTCGTAGGATTGGCGGAAGGGATCCTGTTCCTGCTGTATGCGCAGCTTGAAGTCTTCTGGGTCCATGCCTTCCGGTTTGGTCTTTTTGGCGATGCCATTGAAGGCAGTGCCGCCCCGCACCGCGCAGTCCACAATTTTGTCGTTGGCTTTGAGCCTTTGGGCAACGGTGGCCAGCGAAATAAGAAAGTCGAGATTGGCTGGTTGCAATACCGAGGCTTTTTCTCCGTACTCCAGGGCCTTGGCGGTATCGCCCTGGTCCAGGAATTGCTGTGAGAGCTGCCAATCGCCGTAAGCCACGGCCTGTTCGTCGGAAGAGAATTGCTGCAGGAAGTCCTGCAACATGGCGACGCGCTTGGCTGCGTCATTTTCCGCGGCGATGGCCTGGAGAGCTTTGTCCTCAGGGGTCCCTGCGGGAATCATGATGCGCGTGACCTGAGCGCGCGCCGCGACGATCGAGAGCAGAACGAAACAGAAAAACCAGCGTTTCATGCCGCACCTCCTGATTTGTGCTGGAAATCGTAGCTCCGCTCCGGGCCGGGAGCAAGCGGAAAAGCAATGGGCCTTAGACGCCTATATCCTCATTCCACAGTCTTGGATTTTGCCGGATGAACTCTTCCATCAGGCGGATGCATTCGTCGTTTTGCACAACTTCAATCGCGACGCCGCGCGAGCGGAGAAGCTCTTCTTCGCCCATAAACGTCCGGTTCTCGCCGATGATGACGCGGGGGATTCCATAGAGCAGAATCGCGCCGGAGCACATGGGGCAGGGCGAGAGCGTGGTATAGAGGACGCATTCGCGGTAGATGGCGGCGGACTGGCGGCCGGCATTTTCCAGCGCGTCCATTTCGCCGTGCAGGATGGCGCTGCCTTTCTGCACCCGCCGGTTGTGGCCGCGTCCAATGATCTTCCCCTGGTGCGCAACTACCGAGCCGATAGGAATGCCGCCTTCTGCCAGTCCCTGGCGGGCTTCTTTAACCGCGGCTTGGAGAAAGGGGTCCATGGAAACCATGGTGAGCTCAGAAAACCTTACCACGGACCAACACGGATGAAACGGATAAGGTCGAAAACCTAAAACCTTGAAACGCAGAGGAACGGAGGAAATGGAGGAGAGCAGGCGTGTAGGAGCGCTATGCAAATCTTGAGAATTGCGATCCGTGTAATCCGTGTTGAGTTTTTGAAAAAGAAAAAAGCCTGGACAAAATTCCATCCAGGCCATAGCACAGAAAAGATCTACAACAAGGGACTACGGAGCGAAATCGAATTTGATGACTATGGTTGTTTCTTCCGCGGCCGGCTCGTATTTCCACTTCATCACAGCCGAGACCACGGCCTGGACCAGGACGGGATTGCCGCCCAAAACTTTTACGTCTTTTACTCTGCCGTCCGTCGAAATCAGCAGTTCCACACGTGCGCTTCCGCTGATGTTGTTCTTTTTGGCGAGATCAGGATAAGCCGGCTCGACTCGAGTTTTGATTTTGCGCACAGTTGCTTGGGCGCAAGCCGGGTTGCAGGTAAACAAAGCAAAGATTGCCAGCACACTGGCATACACCATGGGACCCATCCATCGGGGACGTGCATGGCGCCGAATGGAAATCCAATTCACTGCTTCTCCTCAGAATTGCCTGTGCACGCTTCGTGTAGTGCTTACCGGTACACAGGCGGCAACATTTAAGAGAATCGTAATCAAAGGTTGCCGGACGGGAAAGTCACGAAAGTAACCTGCTGTTGGGGCGGTCACCAGTTACAGATCGAAAGGTGGTGACTCAAGACTCCTGGCTTGCCGCAGTGGACTGAGCATTGGCAGGCGCCGGGGCCGCGGCGTGACGGCCGTGCATCGTCAGGTATCCAACGGCGGAAATCACGGCAAGCACTCCGGCGCAGGCCATGAACACCGAACGGATGCCGATTTTTTGCGCAAGATAACCGGAAAGCAACAGCCCGAACACCTGGGAAATGGAGATCAACGACATGAAAGTGCTGCTCACGCGGCCCACCATGGCCGGAGGAGTTTCCTGCTGCGACATGGTTTGCGCGGGGATCCACACAAACGCGATGGCCAGCCCCATGGTGAAAGTGCTGAGGGCGGCCATGGGAGAGTTGCGAAACGCTCCCAGCAGGGCGGCGCCTATTCCCAGGGAGAAGAGCCCGCCCAGCACCACGTTGGCCTTGGAGCGGCCGCGGGCGAGCCGGGTGACCAGCTGCGTGCCCACGATCATTCCCACGCCCACCATCGCGCTGACGGCGCCAAACATGATTGTGCCGGCATGCAGCGTGTCACGAATGTAAATGGAGATAAGCGGGCTGAAAGAGCTCAGCACAAACATGGCCACGGCCATGGCGATAAACACAAATGCCAGCTCTGCATGGGTGAAAATGAACTTGTTCCCGGCGAGAAAATCCTGGGTCAGGGACTTCACGGTCTTCTCGCCCTGCGAGCGGGCAGGACGAAGGACGGCCAGGCCGGAAATCATGGCGGCGGAAAAGACAAAGCTTACAACGTCCAGATAGAAGCAGGATTTTTCCGTGAGCCATGCCACCAGTGCGCCCGCGGCGGCCGGCGAAAGAAGGCGCACAATATAAAATGCCTGCGCCATCATGGCGTTGGCGGCCAGCAGGCCCTCCGGCGGCACAACGGTGCGCAGGGTTACAGACTGTGCCGGAAGAAAGAAGCTGGAGACGGCGCTCATCAGCAAAAAGATGATTGAGATCTGGGTAACGTCATGCACAAAGACGAGCATCAGAATCAGAGCAGCGCGTATGAGGTCACTGGCGATCATGAGCCGCTTGACGTTCCAGTGGTCGACAAAAACACCCGCGACCGGGCCGATGATGGCCAACGGCAGGATATAAGCAATGGTCACGGTGGTGACCTGCACTGCCGTCCCATGCCAGCGGAAAGTGATAAGGCTGATCACGCCGAACAGGGCCAGGAAGTCGCCGAAGACACTCACGAACTGGGCCAGCCAGAGCGTGCGGAAAGGTTTAAAGCGCAGGATGGTTTTCAGCGTATATGGCTTTGGCGCAAGTGTTTCAGCAGGGGAGGACATGTTGTCAATTTTTCCTCCTGCAAGCTTATCGCAACATAGGTTGATTGTGCCGGGAGCGGCCGGAGAAAATTCTTCGTCGGCCAGGACGGGCGAAGCAATGATTGATGCGTGCGGATGCTGAATTTTCCTGATCGCACCTTAGTCCCCAGGTAGAGTTTTGACGAGTCGTCGATTGTTAAGGGTTTATTAAAGGCCTTTAATCGAGATTGCTTCGGCTGCTTGCAAGTGGCTGAATCTAGGTGTTTAAAGCGATAGCTCTGTTATTAATCGCGAAATCAATTTACAGTTGTCTGTAAGTTAGGTATAGGAAAGTAACCCCGCTGATGGCGCAAAACCCTCCCCCTGCTGCGTTGCTATTGATTGTTGCAACTGAGCCTGCTTTGCGCCTGCGGCTGGAGTGGCTTGAACGCGCCGGATACCGTGTGCGGACCGCTTGCAGCCTGAAGGAAGTCGATCAAGCGTGCCTCGGGCAGGCTTTTGACATCATACTGATAGCCGATAGCGTGGAGCCGCGAATGAAGAAAGCCATCGGGCTTGCGGTCCGGCACCACCTTCCTGAAGCGCCCATTCTACAGATGGGAAGAATCCGGCCAGACATCGATGGCTATAGTTTTGTGACCGGCGATTCGCGCGAGGGAGTGCTTCAATCTGTATCAAAGATTCTGAAGCGGCGGGACGAGATAAGGCCGGCAGCGATTTAGGGAGCTGGGCTGCTGCTTGAGCTCGACAGAATTATGTGGCACAGACACTCCTGTCCGTGCCTGCATCCTTCACGATCCATGGCAAGAGTGCCTGTGCCACACAAATCAATGTGCGTTCACACCGATGCTAACGGAGCTAATTTAGCGTGCTGCGCTGCCGCTGTTCAGAGATTTGCGCGAGACGAGTTTAGGCAAGAAAAAAGAGGAACCCAGATGAGTTCCTCTTTTTCTTGCTGCCTGTGCGCAAAGATTATTTTGGCGTGATAGACGTGGCAGCCGCCGTCTTCAGGCCAATGGCTTCACCGGAAAGAACTAGTTCGACGCGGCGGTTCTGCTGGCGTCCGTCCGGGGTGTCATTAGTGGCCACGGGCTGGGTTTTGCCCAGACCGCGGGAGACGATGGCGTCAGCGGGAATGCCCTGCTGCACCAGGTAGTCGTGCACGGCGCCGGCACGGTTCTCTGAGAGCTTCTGGTTGTATTCGTCGCTGCCGACGGCGTCGGTGTGGCCTTCAACTTCAAGATGCAGGCCTGGATGCGCGATCACGATGCCGCTGACCTTGGCCAGCCGCTCGCGCGCTCCGGAGAGCAATTCAAAACTGCCAGTCTTAAACAAAACGTCGGACATGTTGGCGATCAGGCCGCGTGCGGTGTCGCGGGTGGCAAGGATGGTATTTAACTGCTGCAATAGCTGGGCGCGAAGATCGACCTTTTCTTTCTCCGCTTCCTGGCGCAGCCGGTCAGACTCTTCAGCGGCTTTGCGCGCTTTGTCGGCTTCCACGGCCAGCGCCTGCTTCTGCTGTTCGGCGGCGGCACGGGCAACGTCCGCTTCTTTGCGCGCGGCCTCGGCTTCCTGCCGTGCCTTTTCGGCTTCTGCCTTCATGCGTTCTGCGTCGGCCTGGGCAGCCTGGGCCTGGGCGCGGGCATTTTCAGCCTGGACACGGGCTTCTTCCGCTGCCTGGCGTCGCTGCGCTTCAGCGATCGCATCCTGGCGGGCTTTGGCTTCACGATCTTCAGCCGCTTTCTTATCCGCCGCAGCTTTGGCTTGCGCTTCTTCTTCGACTTTTTGTTTTACAGCCATCACGCGCGCTTCTTCCGCGGTGCTAACGGTTTCGCGCGCCAGCGTCTCAACCGTGCTCTTGTTGCGTTTCTGGACGTAAGCTTCCTCGGCCTTTCTGAGCTGCGCTGTGGCGCTCGCCAGGATTGACGGCGCGTATTTGTCCGCCGCCGCGAGGTTGGCGATTCTTACGGCGTTGCGCGCTTCAAAGAGCACGCGCGGCGTTTTGCGGTCGATGCCGAAAATCGCGTCCTGGATCTTGGTGTTGGTGGCGGAATAGGTGCCGCGTCCCAGCAATTCGTATTTGGCATCGATATTTTCCTGGCGTCCTACGGTGGTTGCTCCAACAATGTTCTCCATCACCACCATGTTGCCCGGCTGATTCACCGCGAAGTACGGCTCCGCGGTCACGATCATGCCGAACGTCTGCATGTCCGTAATGGCCTTCACGCGGCTGCTGTTGTGGTCGACGACCAGTTCGCCCAGGTTCACGGCGCGGCCTTCCGGGGAGATAGCCCACAGCACCAGCGAGAGATATTCCAGCCCAAACTTGGTGGGGTCGTCCAGCCCTTCAAATTTCGCGTCGATTTCAACGCTGCTCTTTTTGCCCGTGACGCGGACTTCACCGGAGGCATTCTGCATCAACTCGGTCCCGTGAAAATCCACCTTGATGGAATCGCCCCGCAGCCGGTAATTGACTGCCTTGGTGGTGCGATGGACCGGCGTCGATTGCGGCGCAGCCGACTGGGCAAGCCCCACGGCGCTGAACGCGGCCAGACAGAGTGATAGGAAAAACGCCAGACATCTTTTCATGGCAATGCCTCACTTCATTTTTCTTATGGATCAGTTTTCTTATGGATCAGTTCGGTATAACTTTATGTGACTCTGGGTATTATGGAAAGAAGCATCTGGTACAGCGGGGGTGGTTGCACTTTGGTGACTCCCCCACAGGCCAAACTCAAAGTTCAGAAGAACGCCCCGTATGGCCTGGACCTTGATGCGCTTCAGCCGCCGGGGCGATCATAACTTGGTTTCAACGGAAAGGAAACTCAAAATGCAGAAGAAATATTTAGCAGTGGGAGTCTCGTTGGTCCTGATGGTTGCCACGCTGGCCATGGCGCAACCGCCGCAGCAAGACAAGAGCAAGCGTCCCAGCCCTCACGATTCGACCGAAGTCACCCTCAAGGGCAAGAAGATCACAATTGAGTACGGACGGCCGTATCTCAAAGGCAGGAAAGTGGGGCAGGAACTGGCGCCTTACGGCAAAGTGTGGCGTACCGGCGCCGATGAAGCCACCGCGCTCACTACGGAGACTGATCTGACTATTGGCGGCGTCAAGGTGCCTGCGGGAAAGTATACGTTGTATTCGCTGCCTTCAGAGGGTACATGGAAGCTCATCATCAACAAGCAAACCGGCCAGTGGGGGACCAAATATGACGAAAGCCAGGACCTGGCGCGTATCGACATGAAGAAGAGTCCCCTGCCGCAATCTGTGGAGCAATTTACCATCTCGTTCAACAAGACAAACGAGACCGCGGCTGACCTGAATCTGGACTGGGAGAATACGCGCGTCTCAGTGACGGTGAAGGCGGAGTAAGTGACTGGGCTGAAGCGTGGGAAGACGGTTATAGGTCGCAGCTATTGCTGCCGCCGACCGATCTTGTGCCGAGGTTAACGGCCGATCCGGGCGCGAAGAAGTGCATTTCTCCGCTTTGGTTGGCAGCCATGCTGCAGCGGCCTGAGACGCCGGATGCCGGCGATGCGCTTGCGGTATAGGCGGCGGTAGGCTTGTTACCGTCGCCAACGATCTCAAATATATAACCGCTCTTGAGCCCGCTGGTCAGCACGTCGTCCATAATGAGGCAGGCATTCGTGCTGGTGGGCTTTTCACAGTCGGTACCGTTGCTCCCAAGAGTCGCCAGGCTGCTGGCATACCCGATCTCCGGGTAAGTATTGAAATACAGGACTTCAGCAGTGTGGATGGTTTGCATTGAGGCCACGGCCGCAGCTTCATTGGCGCGCATTTTGCCATGCAACAGATTGGGGATAGCGATGGCGGCAATGATCAAAACGACCATTACAACCAGCAGGACCTCCACCAGCGAGAAGCCGGCGTGTCTTGCCCCCCCGAGTCTGATAGAGCGTTTTGTTCTTACCATGGGCATAGAACAACCGTAACCGGACTTAGAATACCCCAGAAATCCTCATTTTCTGATTATTAAATCTTCTAATGTTGACCCCAAAAGTCAGGGAAAACCCCTAAGTGCTTTCGATTCAATCAGAGCTGAAGAATGTCGGTTCGCCAGAGCGACGTATTCCAGCCAAATCCCCCTATTGACAGGCCAAAATCAAGCTCGGATTTGGCCCCCGCCAGCGGCCATCCATGAAGATCCCCGGCAATCCGCGGAGCCCAGCTTAAAGGTTTTTAATTCCGCTTTAATCAGAAGGTGAAAGACGGGTTGCTAGCCTTGCCAGGCAAGAGGTGGTTATGGGCAAGTTGACCGTTTTTTACGTCTCGGCTGCTTTCAAGTCGTCACCCGAAAAGTGGGTTCCCAATCAGAACGGAGAAAGATCATTGATTTCCAGGCGGATTTCCAGGCGCGAGCCAGGAAATCAGCTTAGGCTGCAGAACGGCCATCGCTTGATTCAGCCACGCTTTTGGTCAGCACGTTCGTAGCGGGCTGTTGTGCAGGCGTATGGGAGTCTTCATCTTCGCTGGCCGGCTCGCTGGCTACAAATGGAAGAAAGACGCTGCAGCAGGTGCCGTGAAGCACTGCGTCGGTGCGGCTGCGTACACGCAGCGTACCCCGGTGCTTATGAACGATTCCGTGGCTCACCCACAGACCCAGGCCGGTGCCTTTGGAGTCCTTGGTGGAGAAAAAAGGCTCGAAGATCTGCGGCATGTTTCCCGCCGGGATGCCGCAGCCATCGTCCGCCACGGAAACGCGTATGCCTTCGCGGCCCTGCCTGTCATGAGCATGCTTCACACGGATGAAAATATTTCCCGGCCCTGAGATGGCTTCAATCGCGTTCAATACCAGATTGGAGAAGACCTGCCGCAATTCGCTGGGAAAGGCCGCCAGAGGCCCAACGTCACTGAAATCCTTGTGTACAGTGATCTGGCCCTGTTCGATGCGCCCGTCATAAGCTGCCAGCACTTCTTCAAACAACTGCGGCACGGAACTCATCACCGGTGACGAAATCTCACGGTAGAAGCCGAGCGTCTGCTTGGTGATATGCACCACCCGGGCCAGTTCTTCTTCCGCGGTCTTTACGTAGATCAGCGCCGACTCCGGCATTTTGGAGTTGGTGCGCAGGATGTACAGGGCGTTCATCACCGAGGCCAGAGGATTGTTGATCTCATGCGCGATGCTGGCGGCCAACCGCCCGGTGGCTGCGATCTTCTCGGAATGGCGCAGCGTCTGCTCCGCCGCTTTGCGCGAAGTCACGTCCATGGCCACGCCCAGCATGCGGACCGGCAGATCGCCGATCACGATGGTGCGTCCGCGCGCTTCCAGCCAGTGCAGGGTTTTATCGGCCATATAGATGCGATATTGAACTTCATACTCGCCCTTGCTGGCCATGGCTGCGGCGATCGATTGGTGTACCTGCTGGCGGTCCTCGGGAACAATGCTTTCCATCCAGCTTTCGTAGCGGCCATCAAACTTTTCCACTTCGATGCCATGCAGGCGGCGGATTTCATCCGACCAAGCCAGCTCGCCGGTCTGCAGGTCCCACTCCCAGATGCCGATTCCTACATACTGCTGCGCCAGTTGCATGCTTTCCTTGCCGCGTTCCAGCATCTCCTGCGCGCGGCGGGTTTCGGCAATCTGCTCCTGCGCCTCGCGATAGAGGCGGACGTTATCAATGGCCACCGAAGCCATGTGCGTGAGCTGGACCAGGATAGCTTCGTCGTCGGGAGAAAATTCGCCGTTGAGCTTTTGCGAGAGCTGAATCAGGCCAAGGTTGCGTCCATCCCGGGTGAGCAGCGGAGCGGCCAGCCAGCCGTAACGGGTTGCGTCCGTTGCGCGGCGTACCGGTCCCCAGGCATTGGCGCGCGAACCCGGATGCAGACGCACGGGCTTATTGAGGTTGCACGCCAGCATGAACATCTCAGAGCTTTCCTTGGCGAACTCAAGCGCGGTCTGGCCTTCCGCCACGGAGACGCAGGTGATGCTGCGGTTCAACTCGCCACGAGGCAACAGCGTGGTGAGCGCCTGGCGCGCGCCGACGATGTTGCGGGCCTGGTCGGTAATTACCTGGAGCAGGGAGTCCAGGGCAAACACCGAATTGATCTGCACCGAGGCCTCTGCCAACGAACGCAGCACGGCAGTGCGCTGCTGCTCGGCGGCCAGCGTTTGCAGCGAATCGTGGTACAGGCGCGCATTATCCAGCGCATTGGCGGCTTGCCGGGCATACAACTCCACCAGCCGCGATTGCCGGTCACTGGGCGAGTACGGTTTGCGGAAGAAAGTTACCACCACTCCAACGGAATCGCCACGGGCATTGACGATGGGTGTGCTGAAAACCGACCGGAAGCCAACCTGTGTGGCCGCGTCGATAAATGGAAAATAGGTGCCGGGTGTTTCAATGTCTTCAATCAGCACGCGATGGTCAGGAGAGAAGAACGAGGCCGGCAGGTCGCCAAAAAGCTTGACCTGCTCCGCCGTGAAGCCGGCAAAAGTTGCGACTTGCAGCGTTTTGCTGGAGCGCTCCGGCAGCAGGAGCAGCATGGCGAGGTCAGTCTTCTGCAAAGAAGCAATGGACGTGAGCACGTCATTCAGCAGGCGCTGCAATTCCAGATTGCTGGAAAGGCGGACGCTGAGATCGTGAAAACGCTTGAGGTCGCTACGCTGCGATTCAAGCTCATCGCGCAACCGGGCAAGGTCAGTGCTAAGCGTGCCGGCAAGCATTTCCGCCGCTGACCATTTCTGCCGCGCCAGACCCACGATGAGCGCCACGACGATCAGCAGCGCCGACCAGAGCTGGTTGCTGGTGCTTGAACTTTCAGGCTGGTAGAGATAGGCAAATCCGTTGAGCGCGGCGGTGTTCAGCAAAGCTCCAATCACTGCCGCAGGCAGGCCGCCGATGACCGCCGAGATGCAGGCGGCGGCAACGAAAAACACGCCTACGCCGGGATAGAAAAAGGGCAGGCTGTATCTGGCCGCGATCCATGCGGCAAAAGGCAACAAGAAGGTAATGACCCACGAAACCACACGCAGGCGAGCCGTAGGGGAGGGATACATTGTTCTCGTTTACTCCTGCTCAAAAAATGAGGCCAGTTGCAGACGAGGTGGCAGTTTTGAGGATAACACTAATTCCACTGCTGGTTATCCTCATCGGGGCTACGGCATTAGGACTAGCTGCATAGTGGCCTGATCCAGAGAAGATGCAGGAAATCGTGTCCGGGTGGCCCAGGCGCGCATGTCCAATGGCCAGTGCTGTATATGGTCTTTCAATCTAAGGAAAAATTAGGTTTGTCCGACCAGGCATTTGTCAGATTGGGATTAGTCCTCTTCTGATCCCGAGACTTACGGCTTCAGTCCGGCTGCCTGCATGGAGCTTGCCCAGGATGGAACTGATGTGGAATTTGACCGTGTGTTCTGAGATTGCCAGCCGCCCTGCTACCTCTTTGTTGCCCAGGCCCATGCTTACCAGGCGAAGGACCTCGGATTCACGCGCGGTCAATTCCTCCACCAGTTCTTCCGTGATGTTGTCGCCTGTGTCGCGGAGAGGGCTTTCCTGAATCAAGCCGCTCGCCGAAGTCGGATGAAGCAGCACCAAACCGGCTTCTGCGGCCTGCAACGCCAACTGAATGTCTTCGCGGGCCGCGTCACGCGCAATGATGGCATTGAGCGATGCGCGCAGCGCGGAGCGCACCCAGCCGGGATCGGGTTCGTCGACCAGCGCAACCGACGCGGTCCCGGCGGGGGCCTCT
>WNGG01027700.1_pt1 | contig 11372 bp, 9 predicted proteins | sample 5400661 | NCBI WGS metagenome assembly WNGG01 (sample SAMN13153372, study PRJNA577476) | soil metagenome | isolation source: 100 cm soil or saprolite under Garry oak tree replicate 1 | place: USA:California | collected 2016-06-15 | reverse complement strand
CTGCCATATGCCTCGGCCAGCATGGAGAGAAGCACTGTCCCCGACATTTTTTGCCCTAGCGTTCTCACGGCAGCCAGGCTTTGGGCTCTCTCAGTACTGCCGGCTGTTCCCTCTCCTTGTCGGGCCAGCGACCAGCCCCGCATAAGACCGCTCAGCGCCGCCCAGTACGGGAGCTCCTGCTCGGTGTCCAGACGAATGGCGACCTCGGCTTGCGTTTGCGGTGCGGACACGGCTCTGCGGAGATGATGAACCCAAGCTGAGACAAATAAAGCATACGCCTGGCTGAAGGGATGCGCGCCGTCTTGTGCCAGTGTCATACTGCGGTAGCTCCCCTCTACTGCCTGGTCCGGGTAACCCAAATGCCACAAGGTGAGGGCGTGGTAACAGTGGCCAGCCACGCCCAAGTCCGTCCCATATTGGGCAATTTGGGAGTCGTGCATCTCAGGGCGATAGAGTGCGAGACTCTGCTCAAAGCGCTCGCGGGCGCTGGTCAGCTCGCCCATACAGAACGACGTAATGCCCCACGCCCACGTGAAGCCCGCGCGGCACTTGATCGCGCGTCAGGCGCGGCGTAAGTTCGTGTGACCAGGAAATACAAGCCCTTGCAACTACAAGCCCTGTGTGCCACGATCGGGCATCTTTAACTAGGGGGCATGCTATGGACCGGCTCAAGGCCATCGAGAACCACGTTGCGGGGGTTACGGAGAGAGTTTCGTCGGTCTATGTGCCTCCCCTCCAACTCACAGAAGGGCAGCCACCACCCATCGCTGCGAACGGCGGTTTATCCTACATGTCGTTCGATCGGGACGGGGATGCGGGAACTGCTGCAGCGACGGAGGCGGCGCTCCACCAGATTGCCGAGGGGGAAGGGCAGGCGGTTATCGACATGCTCGACAACGCTCCCCCCGGCCCGATCGAGACCAAGTGGGGCGTCGGGTTTCGTAGCTACTCAGAGTGCCTGGAATATATTCGGGCGAACAACATCGAAGCCCCTGAAGGCGGCGTAGCGCTGCCGCTGCGCTACACCGTCTACGAGCAGCCGTCCTACTCCATCGTCTCGTCCAACGCGCTCTGGCGGGACCCGGCGCGCGCGGCCGAGGCAAAAGCGTTGCGCAAGGAAGAGCAGGACATCGGGCGGCGATGCCTCTATTTTCCGCAGGTGTTGCGCGACGCGCGACGAATGGAGGAGTACTACCCAGGTCTCTCGCCCACCAGCCCCGCGTGCATGGACAAGCTTGGCGTTGCGCTGGCGCACTGCGAGTCCAAGTGCGAGAACTTTTACGACGCGGCGGAGGTGGAGCGCGTGTTCTACCCGGAGATGGAGAAGCTCCTCTTGGAGTTTTTCCCGGACGCGACGGATGCGCTCGTGTACAACCACGACGTGTTTGACAAGGACTACGCGGGCGACCGCACGGAGGACCAGGACCACAAGAACCCGGGGGTGAACGCCACCTACGCCAACCTCGTGCACAACGACCTGAACGACAACAGCGGCCGCGTGCGCTGCCGCGAGCTGCTCACGAAGAACCTGCGGAACTTCGGGCGCGCGCAGCACTACACGGAGGAGCAGGCCGACGCGAAGATGTCGCGGCGGGTCATGTCGATCAACCTCGCCAAGCCGATGGAGACCGTGGGCCAGTACCCCTTCGTGCTCTGCGCCTGGCCCTCGTTCGCCGACCAGCCGTACATCACCAGCTACCGCATCTACGATGACCGCGTGGGCGAGACCACCCGCTTCACCTACCGCCCCGACCACGAGTGGTACTGGGTTCCCCAGCAGAAGCCCACCGAGGTCTCGCTGCTCAAGTGCTACGACTCGGTCACCGACGGCTCCGTCTCGCGCTGGTCTTTCCACACGGCCTGCCTCGACCCCACCGCGCCCGCCGACGCTCGCTGCCGCAAGAATGTCGTGGTCCGCGCCTTTGTCTTCTTCTAAGCAGACAAGAAGACGCAGCAGGGAGAGGGAGAGGGCTGCGTGTGACCCCATCTGGGCAGCGGCAACTATTGGAGAGAACTTGTCGTGTAGCGGCTAGGGCAATTCATCAGAGGAAAGGTCCCTTTCGTATGGTGACTTGTTCCAAACGAAGGGGACAACGACCCCAAAAGCATGCTTGCTGAGGTCTCAAAACATCATACGAAATGATAAGAGGTTCCTCTCCCTATCCCCGACGCGCCCAATAGCACTGAAAAAAGTACGCCAAATAATGGCTCTTGTCCGATTTTGGTGATGCAGGGGAGCGGCAGTAAAATCTTCACTAAGGGCGATCGCTTGGCCCAGCCTCTGTGCGCGAACCGAAGGGAGAGCAAATAGCGAGACTAAGACACACGACTCGCTGCGACGCCACTCCCCGACCGGCTGTGTCAGAGGGGACGGGAGGGGAGTGCATTACGTTGTCTCCTGGCGGCCCTCTGCCTCATCTAGCCGACGACGCGCCACCTCGAAAATCTCCATATTGCCTTCGTTCCAGAGTACGGTCAGCTTGCGCGCACGAATCTTCCAGCCCGCAGCGGTCCGTACAAAACGGTTGGTGTAATAGCCGTACATGACTTGGTCGCTTCCGCCCGTCTCATTGGGTAGATGATGGCGCGCTTGCACGTAGGCCACGCAGGTGGCCTCATCGCCGTTCAGCGTAATGACCTGATTGGTGATCATGTGTTGCGTGGCTTCCATGCCGTTGATGGTGCGGCGGACACGTTCGACCCAGTCATCGGCCTTGATACACTGTGGCGGGCTGCCCACGGCCGACGAAGACTCGGTCTCGATCTCGTCAGTGAAACAGGAGCGGAACAACGGCCAGTCGCGTGTATCCACGCCTGTGGCGTAACGGAGTTGCACCTCGCTGATGGCGGCGCGGTCGAGCAGACATTGCACGGTGCCTTCGTCGGTTGCCATGGAGCGACTTATAGCGCCACGCCGAGCACCCGACAAGTCTTGACGCTACGCGAGACCCTCTGGGGGTTCATCGTCCCTTGCGTGTCTCTCATTGGCAAGTCGAGGGGTCTGAAGCGGGGCTCTTGGCCCTTGGTGGTGAGACATGCTGCTCCTCCCCACACGCCTCTGACGCCTTATAGTAGCAGGAGATGAAACTGCGTAGCCAGCGAAGCCGGGGTCTCGGATGATAAGGTCTTGCCCGACCTGCTGGCGCAGGTGTCGGGCGAGATCCACCAGGTCAGTGCCGACGGGGCCTATGACAAGCGCCCCTGTTATGACGCACTGGCCGAGCGTGGGGCCATGGCGGTAATCCCGCCGCGCCGGGATGCCAAGATTTGGCAGCACAAGAGTTGCGCGGGGGCCCCGTGGCAACGGGATGAAAACCCGCGGGCGATCCGGCGCCAGGGGCGCCGCCGGTGGAAGCAGGCCGCGGGCTACCATCGCCGTAGCTTGGCCGAAACGACTTTCTTCCGCCTCAAGACCCTCTTCGGGCCGACCCTGCGGGCGCGGCAGTTCCCGCAGCCAGCCACGGAACTGTTTCTCCAAGTGGCGGCGTTGAATCGGATGACGCATCTGGGGATGCCCGAGAGTTATCGTCTTGCGGCATAGCTGAGTGAGGGTAGAAAACACACTGTTTGCTCAAATCTTTATGCAACAAAGCCTCCCAGAGTACCAACAGCGGGCAGCCTAGAAAAGATAGAGACGGTGGTGCTAAAGACAAATAGTCGCTGGCTTGCTTCTCCAGCGCAATAACCGTGGGTACGCCTACTTTACTAGCCCTTCGGCCTTTAGCGCTTCCTGCACCTTGGGGCGTCCGCCCACGCGTCCCATATAGGCAGTGAGGTTCGGATAGGCCTTGAGATCGATGCCGAGAAAGTTCGTCCAATTAACGACCGTGAAGGCATAGGCATCCGCCACCGTGAACGTGCTGCCCGTCAGATATTGACGGTTCGCGAGCTGGTCATTAAGGTAAGCCAGCCGTTTAGCGACGTTGGTCTTTGCCATTTCCTTTGCCGCATCAGGAGTCGCCGGATTGAAGAGCGAGCCCAAGCTCTTATGAAGCTCGGTACCAATGAACGTGAGCCATTCCTGCAGCCGGTAGCGCTCCAGGGTGCCGGCGGCGGGCGCCAGCCCGCTGGCCGGCTTCTGATCGGCCAGGTACTGCACGATGGCCGGGCCTTCGGTAAGAATACTGCCGTCATCAAAGCGCAGCGCCGGCACGTAGCCTTTCGGATTGACTGCCATGTAATCCTGGCCAGTTTCGGTTTTGTGGTCGGCGAGGTTAACCTTCTCAAGCTCAATCGGGATCCCCGCTTCTCGCGCGACGATATGCGGGGAAAGGGAACAGGCGCCGGGGGCATAATAGAGTTTCATAGCTTCCTCCTTGTCGTTCAGGCCGCTCAGGGCTGCCTAGATGGATAGGTGGAACTGTACCAAAGGACAAGAGCCCAAGAAAGACACTGTTCCCAGGGCATCCTTGCGGCTTGTCCCCCTATGAGAGTTTGCGAAGTTGTGTGGTGCTAGGGCACTTTTCGAGCATTTTGTAACACTCTCGGTGACAAAAATCGTCAAATTTCTTGGAAAAATTTATAGTCACCAAAAGTGAAAATTACTCCAAAAGCATTTTTTAACGGCGCATCAGACAACTTCACAAACTCCAGAGCAGCGAGAACACGGCCGAGCTCCCGAGTTGAGCTGCTATTTTCGAGGGAGAGCCTTGCAGGCTACGCGCCCTTCCCATGGGGTCGGTCCGCTGCCGCCAGCCCAGCCCGATCATTCTTCACTGGATGATCGGAGTGATGGGCGTCCTGCGTGATTGGCTGCAAGGTCTGTGCAACCAACGGGTGTGGGTGAGACGCCGTCGTGCCGCCGCTGCCGTAGGGACGGGTGATGACTTCGAGCAGGTGTCCGTTCGGATCCTCGAAGTAGACCCCACGCCCATCATCCCAGCCGTTGATCTGCTCGCGCTCGCGGCGGTAAGGATCGGCCCAGTAGGGAAGTCGCCGCTCCCGAATCCGCGCGAAGATCGCGTCGAATTCGAGTTCGCTTACCAGGAAGGCGTAATGCTGTGATGTGATCTCAGCGTCAGCGCCTCGATAATCTTCGACATTCATAAAGTCCAGGGAAGTCTCACCGATGCGTACGATCGCAAACGGGCCAAGCAACACAGGCGGTGGAAGGCCCAACAGCTCGGTGAGGAATGTGGCCGACGCGGCTTTGTCGTGCGCAGCAACGATAGTGTGATTCAGGCGAATAGCCATAGTCCTGTCCTTTCTGTAGTCAACAGCGTGGTGGAGCTGGTAACGCCCTCAGCATGGTACTAAAGACTAACCACACCCTTGAGGCCAGACCACCTGCTCGCCACCTCTTGCCTTGTCGTCCCCGCAGGCGCCTGCGTACTACCCGGAGCAATGGCCATGCCATGCACCAGACCGCGTCGCAAGAAAGGAAGCCTCTGTAACTTCTTAGTTATCTGGCGTTTTCTTGCTCTTATCGTTGCTGATCACCAAGCTGGCGTCCTCTTACCGGAGAGGCCGCTGTGTCAGAGTGGTATATTCTTCCAATAGGAGGGTTGTAAAGAGAGACAGTTGAAACGCGTCTCAGAAGAAGAGCAGCTTGGTGGAGCTGTGCATGATCATAAATAACTCCTTGCTGTCTTTAGGCTGCGCTTTGGACGCACGTCGCTCAAGCGATAGGTTCGACATTCGCTCGGTCTGAAGGCCCCGCGCGGGTGGGGCTGGCTCACCAACCCCAAGAAAGCTGCCTACAATCGCATTTATCGGCGCACGACGTTCGGCATCGAAGACCTGCTGAACAAGCCACGCTCCCGACGCAAAACGTCTGCAGGATGCCTGGTTGCCCTAGGGATAGCGGTTCTCGGGGGAATAGTGCTGGCCGGTGGAGTGTGGACTGCCGTGGTTCTCGCATTGCACTGACTTGGGGGGTAGAAATTGTTTCAGCCGCCCCAGTGGCGCCTTTTTACTTACCGCCCTCTTCGATATGCGACGCCATTCCATCGGGAAGAGCGAGAAGCGGCGCTGCCTACGCACGGAGCGGATCACGCGGGCCGGACGTGAGTCCCTCCAGGATCACCACAAGCGCGGCGGTAGTCTGCCCCTGGCACCTCCAGCGAGGCAGCCCCTCCAGGCCAGGTCCGGGCACCGCCCACCCCAGGAGGTAGCTGCAAAGTTTTCAGGTTCAGACTTTCCCTCGTAGTAGCTCCCCGCCGCTGCTCACCTGATCCCCTGTGAGAGCGGGGGCCACGAACACCCCCCCGAAAAGGAGAGTCAGGCCACCGCTCAGCAGGCCGCAGCTTCGCCCAGCAACGGCGTGGATGGGCCTGTGGGCAGACGAGGGAGGCGGGCCTCCCCCAGAGAGGAGGGTTCTCTTGCCAACGAGGGGGCCAGGGGAGTAAAGAGGCACCATGCAGTGCGCAAGCTGTGGCTTTCAAAATCCCGAGGGCATGAACTTCTGTGGCCGCTGTGGGGCAAAGGGCGGGCGACCCGCTCTTATACCTGTCGATTGGTTTCATACCAGAGGGGCCTTGGACCAAGGCGCCAGAAGGTCTGCAGAGCAATGGCCAATGCTCGTGAGAACTTCACCACCAGAGCGTGCTCATCAAAGCTCCAGCGACGTTAGGGCATCACCTTGCCGACCTGCACGGAGCGAAATTGAAATGGAAATGAACAATTAGTGCAAAGGATCGGCTTTACTACTGCCACAGCGCAAAACTGATCGCTGAGGGCTGAATGGTCGGTTACAAAATGGAATCTCTCTCAAGAGGAGATCGCTATGGCTGATCTGACCAAAGATGAGGTACGGGCTTTAGGGCACGCGGTCGGGTTAGAAATCCAAGACCCTGAGCTGACAGAAGTCACCTATAGCCTCAACGCTCTCCTGGAAGCCCTGGATGCCATCAACCCCCCAGGGCTGGAGAACGTCGAGCCTCTGCCCATTATCTTGCCCAATATTTAAGAGCGTTCTTTTGGGAACTCTTTCTCCATAGAATGAGCCGTTGGGAAAATCTATCAAGGAGTGAGCATGGCGAGAGCTAACGAGGCTCATGCAATGTCCCACCGATAATGAGTCTCCGAGAAAGGAGGGCATATGGAGAGGGCTGATATCCCTTTTCTTCCTGCCACAGAGCTCGCGCGACAGATCGAGCAAAAACAGGTCTCCCCAGTTGAGGTCGTCGAAGCCTACCAGGAACGTATAGAGAGGCTGGATCCGCAACTAAACGCCTATCTCATTGTTTGTCATGATGAGGCTCGACAAGCTGCCCGCGAGGCGGAGCACGCTATAGCCCGAGGTCAGTATCGCGGGCCTCTGCATGGCATTCCTTTCGCGGCGAAGGATCAGCTCTATACGAAAGGGATTCGTACTACGGGTGGGTCCCCCATATTCGAGCACTTTGTCCCTGATGAGGATGCCACCGTCATCACGAAGCTCACAGCAGCCGGCGCTATCCTGCTGGGGAAGCTCAACATGACGGAGTTCGCCACCACCGGGTTCTCGCACCGCTTCCACACGCCGCGCAACCCCTGGGACTTGGAACGCTACACCGGTGGCTCCAGCAGCGGCTCGGGTGCCGGTACCGCGGCCTTTCTCTGCGCGACCTCCCTGGGGGAAGACACGGGCGGTTCCATCCGCTTCCCGGCTTCCTGGTGTGGCGTGGTGGGGCTGCGACCTTCCTGGGGTCGAGTCAGCCGCCACGGCTTGATGCCCGGGGTCTGGTCTATGGATACCATCGGCCCACTGTCGCGCAGCGTCGGGGACTGTGCCATGACCCTTGAAGCCATCGCCGGCTACGACCCCAAAGACCCCTACACCTGGAATGTCCCTGTCCCGCACTACACCCAGGCTTTGGACGGTAACATCAAGGGTGTCAGAGTAGGGGTGGTGAGAGAACAGCTGTACTCAGACCTGGTGGAGCCGGAAGTTCGGGAGGCCGTCCTGCGGGCAATTAGCGTACTACAGGAGCTGGGAGCCCGGGTGGAAGAGGTCTCTATACCCCTTTCGGCACATGCGTCGGCTATTTCGGGAGGTCTGAGAGTGGAAGCGCCTCTGCGCTACCGAGAGCTCGTGCGGCTCCGGGCGCAGGAGATAGGGCATGACAACCGCATAGGCTATCTCACCGGTAGTTTGCTTCCGGCCCAGGCGTATTACAAGGCCCAGCAGCTGCGGTCTCTCTTGCGCCAGCAGGTGCTGCAGGCGCTGGAGAAGGTCGATGTCCTGGTGCAGCCGACGGTCGGCAAGGTTGCCCAGAAGATTGAGCCGGACCCGCTTGTTAGGAGCAAGGAGCAAGCGAACCGGCTCTCCTGGCTGCTGACCCTTCCCTTCAGCCTGGCCAACATACCAGCCCTGAGTATCCCCTGTGGCTTCTTGCCGCTCGCTTCTGAGCAGGGAGGCAAGGAGCTGCCTATCGGACTGCAGATAGCGGGCAGGCCCTTTGACGAAGAAAGAGTGCTAAAGGTGGCCTACGCTTATGAGCGGCATACGCCGTGGCATGCGAGGAGGCCACCTCTATAAACAGACACCTGAATGGGAGAGGGAAGAAGTGGAGAGCGTGGTATTTCCTCGTGCCTTCACTGCAGTTCTTATTTGCGGCCCAAGAACGCGGAGAGGCGCTCCAGGGCGTGCCTCTCCTATGATAGGCAAGAACATACTCAGTCGCATGAAAACTATTGGAGGCAGCGGCGGTAGTGACTTATTCCAGGGTGAGGGCTGCGCGGGTGACCCGCGTCACCGCTTCACCTCCTACGTACTCGGCTCGGAATAAAGCGGCAATGGTTGCAGGGGTTGGCCCTGCTGTGTCGCTAAGCCAGGCCGAGTGATTGGTGTTCTTCAGTGATGGAGAAGTCCATTAATCCCCCTCCCAAAAGGCCATGTCGTGAGTTATTTTTGCAGAGAAGTTACTTGCCTACGGCGGGCAGTTAATTTTTGCTCAGTCTTCATTAAAAGGAGGTGTCGGACATGTTGGACCTAGTAATCCGCGGCGGACAAGTAGTCGCCCCCCACGGGGTTGGCAACTGGAGTATCGGCGTCCAAGGGGAAAAGATTGTCTTTGTCGGCCCCGACGAGCAAGCCCCGCAAGCCGGGCGGACAGTCGACGCGACCGGCAAGATCGTCGTGCCCGGCGGCATCGAGCCGCACGCGCACCTCGACATCTATGACCTCACCAATCCCGATGCCGGCAAGAGCACACTCGGGCCCGAAGAAGACACTCGCGGCATGGCGTATGGGGGCACCACCACGCACCTCGATTTCTGCTTTATCGAGCCCGGGATGGACGTCGTGCAGGCCATCGAGTCCCGGGCGGCGCGCTGGAAGGGGCAATCGTACGTAGACTATTCATTTCACATCGGGCTTATGGGCGCCCTGCCCCTCGGCGTGTTCGACCAGATTCCCGACGTGATCAAGCAGGGCTTCCCCAGCTTCAAGGTCTTTACCACGGACGTGCTGCCGCCGCACCCGCGACGGATAAAAGTGCGGCTCGACCTGGGGCGCATTCAACTGGCTATGGAAAAAGTGGCCAAGAACGACGGCATCATGGTGGTGCACGCCGAAGACGATGAACTGGTGCAGTTCAATTATGAGCGGTTCGCCGCCGAGGGGCGGACCGAGGGGGCGAACCTCCACCTCGTCCACACCAAGCTCTCCGAGGAGCTCGCCTTCAACCGGGTCATCCGCCTCGCCCGCGCCAGCGGTGCGGGCGTCTATTTCGTGCACACCTCGGCGCTCGAAGGGGTGGAGGCGGTGGCGGAAGCCCGGGGACGGAACTTGCCGGTCTATTGCGAGACGCTCCACCACTACGCCTGCTTCTCGTTCAATGACTACCGCAAGCCGCGCGGCTTCTGCTACCACACCTACCCGTCGCTGAAGGGGCCGGAGGACAACAAAGCCCTGTGGCAGGGGTTAATCAGCGACGCAGTCTCCACCACGGCCACGGACGAGTTCCCCACGACCCTCGACCATAAATTGTTGGGCACGCGCATCGATAATGTCACTGGCGGTAACCTCGGCGCCGAGGCGCGGATGGGGATCGTCTTTACCGAAGGGGTCGTGCGCCGGGGCATGACGTTGCCGCGCTTTGTGGAAGTCACCTCGGCGAACGCGGCCCGCATTCTCGGTTTTTATCCGCGCAAAGGCGCGCTCGCCGCCGGCAGCGATGCCGATATCGTCCTCATCGATCCGTCCATCAAGAAGAAGTTGACGCGCGAGGACTTTCATGTCAGCGACTACAGTCCCTGGGAAGGCTGGGAGGTGGCAGGCTGGCCGGTGATGACGATCCTGCGGGGCAAAGTCATTGTGGAGAACGGACAGTTGCAGGCGGATCTGGGGTACGGCCAACTCGTCCCGCGCAGGCTGGATCCTGTGGTGTTGCGGCGGCCTGCTGCCTAGGTGAGAGCAGGGTACGGGCATCGCTGCTGAGGAGGTCCCTTCGTTTCATCGTCGGCCGCGTCCCGTGGGGAGGAGCTGGCGGTGTGATGAAACCTACGTAAGAATCAGCCGGGTAGTTCACATAAAGCGATTCTTTCGCTCGTCTTCATCAAAAGTGTGTGACAGCACCAGCACGAACGTTCAAAAGTTCTTCAGCCCAGAACATACGAGAGTGTCTCGCAAAACCCTCGTCCCACCCCGCACGGGCAATGGAGGAGGCGATGAAATTCGGACTGATGCATGATTTCCGTAATCCTGGCCCCTGGCAAGAGCTGCCAGCTCACTGCGGGGGCGTGCTCAACCGTCGTGAAGCGGTGGGCTGCCGTGGTGCGCAGCTGCACGGGTGCGTAGGCGGCTTCGACCCCAGTGCGCGTGCGCCAGGGCGGCCCAGGCTCCTAGGGGAACTGGGAGAAGGTCACTATTCGCTTCCAATCCTCCCCCAACCGCTCCACGGCTTTGGGGGCCAGCTTCTGCTAGCGGGTGGTGACCTCTGCTCGGAGCGCCTCGCAGGCCGTTTGGGGCTCAGCATACGGCATCGTACACAGCAGAGAGCGGGCCTCGGCTTGGTGTTTCTTCGGCATCGCGTCCAGGACGTTGGTCATTTTATGGTGCCAGCACCGTGGCTCGGCCAGGGTGGGAGACTGCTCCCCTAATGCGGCCCATCAACTCAGTTGCCCATCGGCAATCGTGCACCGCCAGGGTTTGAGGCCCCGCTTGCGCAGATCCCGTCAGATCCTCCTCTAGGACTCCTTAGACTCCCGCGGTCCGCTCTCCACGGCTAAGACGCCTTTCTGCCCCTTGGTCAGCACGCCAATCCTCACCATCAGTGCGGCCTTGGTGTCCGCTACCCCAGCCTTGCCCTACAACCCCTCCGCCCAGATGAAGCGATGGATGGAACAGGGGGACTTTCTGCTACGGCGGCTGCCGCAGGTGAGGACGGCAATGAGTCTGACGGTACTGGCCTACAACCTGAAGCGGGCGCTGACCATCCGGGGAATGC
>WNGG01025822.1_pt1 | contig 11372 bp, 8 predicted proteins | sample 5400661 | NCBI WGS metagenome assembly WNGG01 (sample SAMN13153372, study PRJNA577476) | soil metagenome | isolation source: 100 cm soil or saprolite under Garry oak tree replicate 1 | place: USA:California | collected 2016-06-15 | reverse complement strand
TGGCCTTCGCGCGCTCTCTGGCCGGCCACTGATTTGATGTTGGAACGAGATTCGACACCCGCTCTGGCGAGGTGAAGCTATTGCCGGCGACGAAACCACCGCGCCGCTGTCCAAATTACCTTCTTTAGGCCGTGGCTCGAGCGCGTACGAAACAAACATCACGCTTTTTCTCCTCGTGGGTGGTGGCAATCTGCATCGCCTTGGCGGGTATCACCTGGACCGTCTTCGGGCAAACGCTGCGGCATGACTTCATCAATTACGACGACGATCTCTACGTTTATGAAAACCCGAAAGTCGTTTTCGGTCTGACACGGCCGGCGATTCTTTGGGCGTTTACTCACGCGCATGCCGGCACGTGGCACCCTCTCACTTCACTTTCCCACATGCTTGATTGCCAGGTGTACGGCCTCAACGCCGGCGGCCATCATTTCACGAATGTGCTTCTGCACACACTCGCTGTGGTTTTGCTTTTCCTGTTCCTGCAACAAGTCACCGGCGCGCCCTGGCGCAGCGCCTTTGTCGCGGCCGTGTTCGCCGTACATCCGTTGCGGGTGGAATCGGTGGCATGGATTGCAGAACGCAAGGACGTACTCAGCGGTGTCTTCTTCATGCTTACCCTGCTCGCTTATGCCCGTTATGTCTCGGGCGAACGTTCCCTACGTCGATATCTATCGGTCGCGTTTTTCTTCGCTCTTGGGCTGATGGCAAAACCGATGCTGGTGACCCTGCCCTGGGTTCTGCTGCTGCTCGATTACTGGCCCCTCTGCCGCTCCGGTTCCCACCCGTTGGGAAATGACGCAAACTTCGCGCGTCGCTCCACCTTTTCCCGCCTCGTCGCAGAAAAGATTCCCCTCTTTCTCTTGAGCTTCCTCTCCTCGCTTCTCACGTGGTGGGCTCAGCAGGCATTCATGCGATCAACCAGCGAGATCCCGCTGGTTCTGCGCGCTGAAAACGCAATCGTCAGTTACACTCGCTACCTTCGGCAATTGCTCTGGCCGGCCGATCTAGCTCCGTTTTATCCCCACCCACAGGCAACGCTGCCGCTGCTGCTAGTCATCGCGGCTGCTGTTCTGCTCGTCGCCATTTCGGCGGTAGTCTTATTTTATGGACGAAAGCGTCCATATCTGACCACCGGCTGGGGTTGGTACCTTATCATGCTCTTGCCGGTAATCGGCTTGGTGCAGGTGGGAGAACAAGCGCTGGCAGACCGTTATACCTATCTGCCGCAAATTGGGATTGTTCTTGCGATCACGTGGACAGCCGCCGACGCAACTGCTGGCATTCGGCGATTGCAACGCTCCGTTGCGTTCACCGCCGTCGCGGTAACGGTTACTCTCGCGTGGTGCGCTTTCCATCAAACCCGCTACTGGCGAAACAGCGAATCGCTTTGGCTGCACACGCTGGCCGTGACAAAGAACAACGACCTAGCGCACAACAATCTGGGCGGCGTGTGGTGGAGGAGTGGACGTGTCGATGACGCCATCCGTGAGTACCAAGCCGCGCTGAAAATTACGCCGGAGTCTCCCGTCGCTCGCAACAATCTGGGATCGGCTTTTCTCAAACAAGGAAAGGTCGCCGAAGCGATTCAGGAATTCAGACGCGTTCTTTCCCGCGACCCGCAAAGCATCACAGGCCGCTTTAATCTCGCCGGCGCGCTCCTGCGGAGTGGTCGAGTCACCGAAGCAGTCGCTGAATATGAAAAGGCCCTGGCCATCAACCCGGATTTTACGCAGGGCCACTTGGCTTTGGGACACGCTCTTATGCGCGCCGAGCGTCTCGCAGAGGCAATCGCACAATTCAAAATTGCGCTGCAGTTGCAGCCCGGCTATGCCCATGCACGCAACAGCCTCGCGACCGCCTTCGCCGCGAGTCAGCAGTGGGGCGAAGCGATCCGCTGCTGGCGAGAGACTTTGGAAATTGATCCCAATAACGTTGCAGCCCAATCTGGTTTGGCATGGACACTGGCGACAGCTCCAGATCCTACGTTGCGGAATGGGGCCGAAGCTCTCGCAATCTCACAACACCTCTCCCAAACCAGTGGCGCGTCGAACCCAGTGCTGCTGAACCAGTGGCGCGTCGAACCCAGTGCTGCTGCGCGTTCTCGCCGCCGCCTACGCCGAAGCAGGGCGGTTTCCCGAAGCGATCGAAACGACCGAGCGTGGAATCGCGCTCGCAACTTCGCAAGACCACGCCGACGTTGCAACTATCTTACAAGGTGATCTGAAACTCTTGCAATCCGCGCAGCCGTTGCGCGATGCCGGCAAATCGCCGATTACTCGTTAGGCGAAAAAGAGAAGGCGGAGGTTGCTGAAAGCCGGCGCGCAGGCGTCATGCGCGTGGAGGGCTTCTGATGATTCGGATGACCCAAAGCTCGGGCGGCTCGATGCGGCGCGAATCTCTCGCCAGTCAACCTCGGAATGGCGGCGTCTCTCCGCTCAAAATGCGGGCGGCGGTAACGAACGCAAGATGCGAGAAGGCTTGGGGAAAATTTCCAAGCTGGCGTTTGGCGCGCGGGTCGTATTCTTCGGAGAGAAGGCCGAGGTCATTTCGCAGCGCGAGCAAGCGTTCGAATAATTCGCGCGCTTGTTTTTTCCGGCCGAGCAGATGCAAACAATCGGCCAGCCAAAAAGAACAAGCGAGAAAAACTCCTTCCCCGCCTGGCAATCCATCAACCTTTTCCTCCTGCGGGCGATAGCGCAACACAAGACCGTCCTCCATAAGCTCGCTTTCAATCGCCTCAATCGTGCTGCGCACCCGTTCGTCAGTGATTGGTAAGAATCCGATAAGCCGCATCATAAAAAGACTAGCGTCCAACGCATCCGACCCGAAGTACTGGGTAAATGCTTTCTTCTCGACGTTATAACCGCGCTCGCAATGGACGGTCGCGAACAGCTTGGCAAAAGGTTGGCGGTTCTTGATACGCCATGAAAAAACGCGGACGGCGAACGCGTCTCAGCCACAAATTGCAAAAGCAGATTTGTAAACTGCGCAAGGACACGCCATCAAGACCGTCTGCGAAGCCGTTGGAATCGCCGAGCGCACCTACTACGACTGGCAGTGGTGTCTATAGAAAGTGACTTCGTTGGTCGTGCACTCGATCCGCAAGACCCGTTTTTGCTTATCTACATTTTTAATCGCCTGCCGGTTGAGGCTGTGTTTGATCCACATCCCCTCCACTCGCGTGTGAAAGTCGCTTTGGACCGAGAAGCTCGCAAGCCGGCGAGGCGCCATTTGCAGCACGCGGGGCACTCGCACAAAGGCGGACAGGCAGCACGCTCTCCGGAACTTTTACGATGATTTGTATTTCACCGAGCAACCGTATGGCTTGGTCTGCGGATTCGAAACCGGTTTGCCGCCGAGCGATTCGTCCAGCGCTGCTTTAACGTAGTTGGTCGAGCTCGGAATATCGGCGGGATTCGGCGTGGCCTTGCTGTCGATCGCGCCTTCATAAACGATTTTTCCGTCGGGATTGATGATGACCATGTTCGGCGTGTTTTTCGCACCGTAGGCGCGGCCGACTTTGCCGTCCGTGTCGAGAAGCAACGCAGTCTGATGGGTCTTCCATGAGCTGGTCACTTTCTCTGCTTGCTCAGCCGATAGATTGCCTTCCGTCCCAGGCGCGTTGGAATCGATGGTCAGCCAGGCGACACCTTTGCTCGTAAATTCCTTTTGCAGATTCTGCATGTTGCCGCCGCCGTAATGTTTTTTTACGAACGGACATTCCGGATTGAACCATTCGAGCACGACGTATTTGCCTTTGTAATCCGCGAGCGAATGCGTTTTGCCCTTTGCGTCGGTAAGCGAGAACTCCGGCGCCCCGCTGCCAACCTGAGGCGCATCCAACGCGAAAGCCGCTGTGGCTACCAATGAAGCTAAAATCGTGAGGATCGTTTTTGTATTCATAAATTTATTAGAAACGAAAGGGCTTAAGATGGTTCAATTTTCTTGAGAATGACATCTTGGCAAGGAACTGGAGAAATACAAATGCAGCCAATGACGAAGCTCGAATGACAAATGACAAAGAAATGACGAATGACGAAAAATGATAGGGCGCAACCGTAGCTTGCCCGCCGCGGCGGGGGCGCGCCGGGGATTGGGCCATGGGATGTTCCGGGATTCGCGAGCACTTCGCCATGCGTCCTGGGTCAGCTCCTGAACTTCGCGGCCAGGCTGCGAAGCCCAGCGAGGAAATTGCGATTCATTAGCTCGACCAACTGCGCTTCGTGTTCCGGGTCGATCTCAAATCTGGAGGACCACTCAACGTAAGAGCGATCGCCATCGGTAATTGGCAGCACGCGCAGCGTGGTGCAATGATTGCGAACCGGAACCGGGGAGCCGACGAATGTGTACGCATAGAAACGCTCCGGGTCTGAAAGCGCGACGAGGACTTCGCGAAACACCGCGCCGTCTGTCTGGGTCACAACGCGGACACATCCAACGCGCGCCGGATCCCCGCCATCTTCGATCGGACTTGATTTCACGAATGGCAGCCAATCGGCAGCTGCGTCAAATCGCCGAATGATCCCCCAGACTTTCTCCGTCGGCGCATCCACAACGCTACTAACGAAGATCCGCGGCATTACCCTAAAAAATTATTGCGAGGCGACCGCGCGCGACGCGGTTTCGATTTTTTCCAGGACCATGCTTTTGGTGAGCAATTCAGGGAACACAATCGGGTCTCCCGATTTTCCCGGATAGAGGACGTAGAGCGGCACGCCTGGACGGCCGAATTGCTTCAATAACTTCGTGATCACAGGGTCGCCGTTGGTCCAATCGGCTTTCAATTTCACGATGGCATGACGCTGAAACGCCTCTCGCACCGCCTCGCTCTCGAGCACGTTGGCCTCGTTAAATTTGCAAGTGAGACACCAGGCAGCCGTGAAATCGACAAACACCGTATGACCCTGCCCCAGTTCAGCCTGCAACCGCGCGGGCGTGAATGGCTGCCAGCCGCCTCGGAGCTGTGAATCGGCTGAAGCAATGCTCGCCGACTGAAATTTCCCACCAATAAAATAAAGGCCACTTCCGAGGACGAGCACGAGCATGATTACCAGCACGACCGCTCGTTTCCGGGTCGATGCGGTGGGAACGATGAACGCGCCTTTCATCCAACAGGCGATTCCGATCATCAACAGAAAGCAGCTGGCCCAGATCGCGCCTTCAAGACCGCGTTGCGCGCCGAGCACGTAAAGAAGAAACAGCAGCGTGGCCAGCAGCAGAAATCCCATGAATTGCTTCAAGTGCACCATCCAGGGGCCGGGCTTTGGCAGAAAACGCAGCCAGGCTGGATGGGCGCAGAGCGCCAAGTAGGGCGCGCTCATGCCGGCGGCGATCGCGACGAACATCGATAAGATGATGAGCGGGGGCCGCGCGAACGCAAAGCCGAGCGCTGTCCCTAAAAAAGGCGCAGTGCAGGGCGTCGCAAGAATGGTTGCAAAAAGTCCCTGCACAAACGAGCCCGCGTCGCCTTCGAGCCCGCTCCAACCAAGCAATCCGCGGGTGAGGCTTTGCGGCAGCGCAATTTCGAAAACACCGAACAAATCGAGCGCAAAGACAAGGACCACGACGCTCAAGGCGAGAACGAAATAGGGGTTCGTGAACTGAAAACCGCCCCAGGTAATATCATGGCCGGCGGCCTTCAGCGCGATCAATAGTATCGCCAGACCAACGAACCAGGCAAAAATGCCTCCGGCAAAAGCAATCCCGCTGCGCAAAATTTTGCGCCGGCTTTGCCCCGCGTGTTGAATGAATCCGAAAATTTTGAGCGAGATAACCGGCAACACGCACGGCATCAAATTTAAGATGATTCCCCCGAGGAATCCGAGGAAGAGAAACGTAAGAAGGCCCCGCGCCGGAGGCGGCTTGGTGACTGATGCCACCGGCGTTTCAGTGACACGCCACGCGGCACGTTCGTTGTCATTTTCGCGCTGGCCAAAGACCACGAGGCCGTTGATGGAGGATGCGTCGCCAGTCTCAATCGGAATGTGAAAGGTGACTTCGGTTCCACTTCGGGATTCGACCTTGGGATGGCCCACCACGACTTCGCCTTCCGGTGACGGAAAGAAATCCGCCAAAGGATGATTTGCCAAGGTTGCGCTCGTTACCGTGAAGAAAAGATCTGTGCCCGCTCGACGCCAATTTGTGCTCGCCGTCTTCGAGTCGGGCATATCTTGGGGCAGCAGACGACGAAAACGCGCGAAAAGGTCAGTATTCGCCGGCGCGCTCGACGCCGATACCGGCAGCGCGAGCTGCACGCTCGCGTTTCCCGGGATGCAGATTTTTTCGCAAACGAGCCAGTTCGCATCTGCGGCAAGCGTTACGTTCGAATCGCTGATCGAAGCGGGCGGCGTGATCTCCTGCATGAGCAGGACTTCATCGTGATAGCCGTAAATCTGAATATCGCCGGGTTCGTTCACCTTAAGCGGAATTGGCCATTGGATTTCGCCGGCCTTCCATCCTGCGGGCAGTTTCCATTTCAGCTCGGTAGGGATTCCGGCGTCGCCTGGAAATTTCCAATAAGTGTGCCAGCCGGGAGCCATTCGAAGCAGCAGGCCGACAGTAAACGGTTTCCCGGGAACAACTGCATTTGTATCCGCCAGAAGCTCTGCTTTGACGAGCTGCTTCCCCTCGTAGGTCTGGCCTCGGGCGAGCGGGCCAAGAGCAAAGATCGACAAGCAACCGATCAAGTACGCGGCAAGTCGCGATGTCGATATCATTCCATTAATTAGCATTCGAGGCAGTTCGCGGCAATCACTCCCTGTAGCCGCTTCGCTGCGCGAAGCGCGACGTTATCGTTCCCGTTCAGCTGTGGGCCGCATCGCCGACAGGGCGACCGCAACAGGAATGCCAAATTCACGGAACGATGAAGATCTTATTCGTCCACGGATCTTTTACTTTACTGCCAGACGTGTAACCGGTTATGTCGACATATCTTCCACTCGAATCGAACGGGCTAACCACATATCCGGGTTTGCCGGGAACCAATTTGGCAGTTGGAAATTCGGGTTGGCCAGAGGAAGCGTGCGACGAAGAGGACGACTTCGTTTTTGACTGTGTTGTCTCCTTGCGCGCCACGCGTGGAGCAGCAGTCGACGACGGAGTCGAAACTCTGTCACTTTCAATCCGCGGCTGCTGTTGGCGCGTCGAAGCCACTTCTGATTCCACCGGGCGGCCGGGCTCGGTAACGTCGGATTCAATTGTCTCAGTTGAAGTGACCTCCGCGGTCGATGCATCGTCCCGGTTTCGCCGTAAAGCGTAGTGCACCGGCGCAGTGGCAACGCGATAGGAACCAACTGCCACATCGCGAGTCACATGATACGAAGTGACCGCGACGTCGCGGGTGGTTCCGCAACCGACTAGCAAAACGGCCCCAAATAATGAAGTTCGCGCCAGCGTTTTCATTCTACTTTCCATACAGATGTGCCCCGATCGCTGTCCGTTCAATGATTTATCGTAATAATATCGGCGGTGAAATCGGAGATGGACTTGTCGGTTGTGGACCACGAACACATCAAACGGTAAATATCGGGCCCGACGAACTTGTAAAAATGCCAGCCCCGGGATTGGAGATACCCCGCGAGTTGCCCATTCATCCGGGCAAAAACCGCATTTGCGTCCACTGGGAAGACGATTTCGATGTTTGCCTCGTTTCGCAGGCGGTCCGCAAGATGGCGCGCTGTGCGGTTGGCATGCTGTGCGTTCCGCAGCCAAACGTCATCGGTTAGAAGACCAAGCCACGGCGCGGCCAGAAAACGCATTTTTGACCCGAGTTGCCCCGCCTGTTTCACTCGATAATCGAACTCTTGTGAAAGCTTCTTCTGAAAAAAAATCACCAGCTCTCCAGCGGCCGTGCCGTTTTTTGTCCTGGAGAAACAGGTTGTGTGCGTCCGCAAACTCGGCGATCGCCGCGAGTTCGTCGCGCGTGTAAACCGTTCCGAACTCTGTCGCTTGGGCAATACTGATCGCGCACGGCTTGTGCGAGTGTAGATCGTTCTGCCGCGCGACTACCGCTTCCGCACGGGCGATGTCGATTTTTCCATTGGCGCCGCTAATCAGAAGCAGCTTCGATCCTTTCGTGAAAAATTCCGGCGCGCCACATTCGTCGGTCTGAATATGGGAGTATTCATGACAGATCACGCTATGGAATGATTGGCAGAGCTGCGCGAGCCCCAGGGCATTCGCAGCCGTGCCATTAAAAACGAAATAGACATCGCAATCGGTCTCGAAGAGTTCGCGGACGCGGTCGCATACCCGTGCAGTCCAGCAGTCTTCGCCGTACGATGGTGCTTCGTTTATGTTGGCCTCTTCCAGTGCTGCCCAGGCTTCTGGGCAGATCCCCGCCGTGTTATCGCTGGCAAACTCATAACGCCCGGTCCCGGAATCCATTTCGCCTGTTTGCTACGCGAGTTTTAGTTCTCGATCAATCACGAGTAACGAAACGAAACACCCAAAAATGGTAGGGCGCGACCGCCGGGCGCGCCGCTCGTCAATTCCCGCATTCTATTCTGGACGCTCGCCGGCCAAAGAGATTGCCTGACAGACCCGAGCCCTGGGCCTCTGGAATCCGCCAGGCACATCTCCTCCACTTGCTCCCCGAAATTATATCCGACAGTCTCATCTATTATTTCGAACACGGATCGCCAATTGATCGTGCGCGGTGGTAGATTCTTTCAGGGTTGCGGATTTATTGTTTGGAGGACGTCGTCGAATGGATCAATCGCGTCGCAAAATGTCCGGGTAGCGCGCGTCTTGCGTGCTGGTTTCGGTGTCTCATCGAGACCAGCTTCTCTGAAAACGCGATAGCAGAGCGCGAGCTGGACCCACAACGAAAGTTCGTCGGCGCGAGACGCCCGACCAGCGCGCGAGACGCGTGCGCTACGCACATCAGCCACTCGCGACGCATGTGGTCGACATTCCGCGAGATTATTTGATGGCAAAACAACGTGGAGTAATGGTTCCGCTTTGCCGAACGGATTGCGACAGACTAGTTTTGCTAATGAGGTCGCTCCAAAGCGAGATCGAGCAACACGGCACACGTATTCTTCGGTTGGTTGATCAACATCCTGACTCGCTTTTCAGCAAGGCCGGCTTTTATCAACGGCTCATGGCGCTTTCGATGCGCGATGAGGAGTTCAAATTACAGTTGTTTCGCTTTGTAGATGTTCTTCCATCCCTCCACGGGTCCGGCGAAATCGTCGAACACCTCGAAGAATATTTCGCCGATGTGCGCGACGGTTTTGCGCCTTTTGTTCACGCTGGCATTCGTCTGGCGCGCATCGCTCCATGGCTTAGCGGACGTGTCCTGCGCTGGAATGTCTCGGGAATGGCGCACCAATTCATCGCAGGAAAAAATGCAGACGATGTGGTCAAGACGTTGCGCAAACGTCGCGCGCAGAAAATCGGGTTCACTGTCGATCTTCTGGGAGAAGCCGTCGTCAGCGAAACCGAGGCCAACGAATACGCGGCTCGGTGCCTGGATTTGCTGGAAACTCTCACGCGAGAGACACGGAGTTGGACCGATCCGGTCGGCAGAAATTCAGACCTTTTCCCCATTGTAAATGTCTCGATCAAAATTTCGGCGCTCTATTCGCAGATTTCTCCGGCCGATCCGGCTGATGCCATTGCGCATCTGGCGCCGAAGCTGCGGCCGATTCTGCGCCGCGCTCGAGAACTCGGCGCCTTTATCAACTTCGACATGGAAAGCTACGCGCACAAAAATGTTACGCTCGAGCTTTTCAAAGGAATTTTCACCGATGAGGAGTTTAAAGATTGGCCGCACGCCGGGATTGTCATCCAGGCATACTTGCGAGACTCCGAAATCGATTTGCGCGATCTGATCGAGTGGGGTCGCGCACGCGGGACGCGTTTCGCGGTGCGGCTGGTAAAAGGCGCATATTGGGACCACGAAACAATAAAAGCGGCTCAGAACGGCTGGCGTTGTCCGGTTTATTCGCAGAAGCCAGAGAGCGACGCGAATTTCGAAGCGCTCACGCGGTTGCTGCTCGAAAATGAATCGATCGTTACTGGTGCGTTCGGCTCGCATAATGTGCGCAGCATCGCGAACGCGCAGGCGGTTGCGGATGAGCTCGGTGTCGATCGCAGCCGTTTCGAGTTTCAACTGCTCTATGGCATGGGCGGGCCAATCAAGCGGGCCCTGGTCGAAATGGGTTATCGTGTCCGCGAATATTGCCCGGTGGGTGAACTGTTGCCCGGAATGTCCTATTTCGTTCGCCGCTTGCTTGAGAACACTTCGAACGAAGGATTTCTTCGCGCAAAATTTGCAGAAAATCTTTCTGAGGACGAATTATTGCGCGACCCCCGGGAACTTTTGCGGAAGAGCCGAAATGGCGTGCTGCCGCGCTCAAATAACCTGATCACAAATGCTATGAAAGAGCCACATCCTTCTTACAACCGTTCGCTACATACACCACCGGGCGATACCTACGAAAATGCGCCACTCACCAACTTCGCCCAGCCGGAAAACCAAGACAAAATGCGCAAGGCTTTGAGGGAAATGCGCTCGCGTCTCGGGAAGGAATATCCGCTCGTCATCAATGGCGAAAAAATCTTCACCGGCAAAACAATCGCCTCTATCAATCCGAGTTCGCCCGAAGATCTCGTCGGCGCCGTCGCCGAAGCCGGCATTGAGGAAGCGGAGCAGGCCGTCAAGGCCGCGCGGGACGCGTTTGAAATATGGCGCTGGACTCCATTTGAAGAACGAGCACAGCTGCTGGAACGCGCTGCCGCTATCATGGATCGCCGCCGGTTCGAGCTCTCCGCGCTCGAGGTTTTTGAAGTCGGCAAACCCTGGACGGAAGCCGATGGCGACATTCGCGAGGCAATCGACTTTTGCCTTTTTTACGCGCAGCAAATGCGTCTCATCGGGCGACCGCGCCTGACGCAGCACGTTCCCGGCGAAGAAAGTTACTATCATTACTGGCCGCGCGGCGTTGCCTTTGTCATTGCGCCCTGGAATTTTCCGCTCGCAATTCTTTGCGGAATGACAACCGCTGCGCTCGTTACTGGCAACACAGTCATTATGAAACCGGCCGAGCAATCGGCCGTTTGCGGCGCGATGTTGATGGAAATTCTGGGAGAAGCCGGCGTGCCACCCGGCGTGCTGAACTATCTTCCCGGCAAGGGATCGGTCATGGGCGCGCACCTCGTCGATCACAAAGATGTCGATCTTATTGCCTTCGCAGGGTCGCGCGAAGTGGGGCTAAGAATTTGGCAAAGCGCCGGAATCACGCGGCCGGGGCAAAGGGAGCTGAAGCGCGTCGTCTGTGAGATGGGCGGCAAAAATGCGGTTATCATTGATGCGGATGCCGATCTCGATGAAGCAATCGTGGATTGCACTTACTCAGCCTTTGGTT
>WNGG01024777.1_pt1 | contig 11373 bp, 10 predicted proteins | sample 5400661 | NCBI WGS metagenome assembly WNGG01 (sample SAMN13153372, study PRJNA577476) | soil metagenome | isolation source: 100 cm soil or saprolite under Garry oak tree replicate 1 | place: USA:California | collected 2016-06-15 | reverse complement strand
TGCATACTCGCGATCGCCGACGACGGGGTGACCGACGTGGCCCAGGTGCACACGGATCTGATGAGTGCGTCCCGTGCCGAGCGTGACGCGCAGCAGGTCGGTCTGGGCGAAGCGCGCGACGACCGCGACGAAGGTGACCGCGTGGCGGCCGCCGGCTTTCACGGTCATGCGCTTGCGGTCCTCGGGATGGCGGTCGATGGGCGCGGTGATTTCCACCGGACTCTTGGCGAAGTGCCCCCAGGCGAGCGCCGCGTAGGTGCGCTCGACCCGGCGCTGCTCGATGGCGCGCGCGAGCCGGCGATGCGCGAGGTCGGTCTTGGCGACGAGCAGCAACCCCGACGTATCACGATCGAGCCGGTGCACGATGCCGGGCCGGCCCGCCGCCCCGACCGCCGACAGCGGCGTGCCGCGGCCGACGAGCACGTTGACGAGCGTGTCGTCCCAGTGGCCGGGCCCGGGATGCACGACGAGACCCGCCGGCTTGTCGAGGACGGCGAGGTGCTCGTCCTCGTAAACGAACCGCAGCCCGGCGTCGGGAGTGACCGGTGTGTATGTGCGCGGTGGCGCTTCGGCGGGAAACTCAACGCTCACCTCCGCGCCGCGCTCGAGCAGCGCCGAGGCGCGCAGCGCCCGGCCGCCGGCGGTGACACGCTGGTCGGCGATGAGACGGGCGGCTTGGGTGCGGGACAGGGCGAGCTGGTCGGCGAGAAAGCGATCGAGGCGCTCCGTCGCGGGGACCGCGACGCAGAACACGATCACGGCGCCGCCGTCCCGGCCTCCTTCGCGCGTTCGTGCGCCCGCCCTTCGAGCCACAGGGAGATAGCGAGCGCGACGGCGCCCACGGTGATCGCCGAGTCGGCGACGTTGAAGGTGGGCCAGCGGTAGCGGCCGATCCCGACCTCGATGAAGTCCACGACGCCCTGGGCGCTGCGCAGGCGGTCGATCAAGTTGCCGAAGGCGCCGCCGCACACGAGGGCGAGCGCGAGCAGGCGGATCTTGTCGCCGGCGCGCGTGGCGCGCACCATCAGGCCGAGCACGACGAGCGCCACCAGCGCGAGGCCGAGGAAGATCCAGCGCGACGCGTCCCCCAGGTCGAGGCCGAACGCCGCGCCGCGGTTGTAGACGAGCCGCAGCACAACGTAGTCGCCGACGAGCTCCAAGGGGCGGCGGGCGAGCGTCGCAACGGCGACGAGCTTCGTGACGATGTCGAGCGCGACGACGCCGGCCGCCGTCGCCCAGAACAGCCGCCGGTCAGCGCCGCTTCCCATCTTCCTCCTCCGCCTTGCACTTGATGCACAGGCGCGCGTGCGGGAGCGCGTCCAGCCGGTCGAAGCCGATGTCCTCGCCGCACTGCTCGCACTTGCCGAATTTCTCGGGGGTCTGGTACAGGCGGCGCAGCGCCTCGTTCACGTGCCAGAGGTAGCGTCCTTCCTGCGAGGCGAACAGAAACGCCTTCTCGCGCTCCATCGCATCGGTGCCCTGGTCGGCCATGTGGAACGAATAGCTCGAGAGGTCCCCGTCCGACGCCTGCAGGCTGGAGTTGAACGACTCGCCGTAGTGGCCCAGCTCCTTCATGACGCGCGCCCGCTCCTCGAGCAATCGCTTCTCGAGGTGCTGGAGCTGTTTCTTGCTAAGGCCGCCTTTGGCCTTGGATTTCGTCGGCATTATCGGGGCCCGCCCTTTCGTCCGTCGTGTCGCCGGAGCGCGATGGTCACCTGGCGTCCTTCGATCTCCACCGCGCGCGTGATGTCGGCTTCGTCGAAGACGCTGCCCAGCACGGTGCGCCGCGCCAGCGTCTCGCCTTCCACATATCCCTGATAGGCCGCCGTCGCGGCGACCACGTCTTCCGCCCCCGCGATGCTGAGCTCGATCCGCGTCGTGTATGCGTAGTCGGCTTCCTTGCGGAGCCGTTGCACCCGGTTCACCACCTCGCGGGCCAGCCCCTCCTGCACGAGATCGGGCGTCAGGTGCGGGTCGAGCGCGACCACGTACGGTCCGTCGGCCGCGACGAGCCAATCGCTCGCCACCGCCCGCTCGACCGTCACGTCTTCCGGCCGGATCTCCCACTCCCCCGCCCGCACGGGCTCCCCACGTTCCAACGTTCGCAGCGCGTCCGCCGTGAGCTGGGACACGGCCTCCGCCGCCCGCGGCGTGTCTTTGCCGTACCGCTTGCCGAGGGTGCGGAAATTCGCCTTGCCCTGCAGGGAAACGAGCTCGTGGTCCGATTCCACGACTTCCACGGCCTTGGCGTTGACTTCGGCAACCAAGATATCTAACAGGTCGGCCAACACCGGGCCCATCACCGCCGCCGGCACCGCCACCCGGAGGTGGGCGACCGGCTGGCGCACGCGCAGGTTCTTGGCTTCGCGCGCCGCCCGCGCCAGGGACGCCAGGCGCCGCACGGCGTCCATGGCCATGAGCAGCTCCGGCGCCCGCCGCCCCTGGTCCACCGGGAAGCGGGCGAGGTGCACGGAGGTGCCGGTCAGGGCGCGGTGCAGCCAGTCGGCCAGGAACGGGGTCACCGGTCCGAGCAGGCGGGCCACGGTCGCGAGCGCCTCGGCGAGGGTGGCGAGCGCGGCGTCGTCAGCGGCGCGGTCAGGCGCCCAGAAGCGCGGACGGTTGACGCGCACGTACCAGTTGGAGAGGTCGTCGGTGACGAACTCCACGATGGCGCGCACGCCCGCCGTGACATCGTACCCGGACCACGCCTGCCGCACCACGCCCACGACGTGGTCGAGCCGCGCCAGCAGCCAGCGATCCACGAGGGGGCGCTTCTCGAGGGGCGGCGGCTCGGGCTCGGAGGGGGGCGTCCAGTCGCCGGCGTAAAGCTGGAAGAAGCTGTAGGTGTTGCGCACCGAGTTCAGGAATCCGCCGGCGAACTCGGGGATCTGGCGCGCGTCGAACCGCTTGGGGAGCCACACCTGGCTCTGCCCCAGGAGATAGAGGCGCACCGCGTCGGCGCCGTGCTCCTCGATCACGTGCCACGGGTTGACGACGTTGCCGCGGCTCTTCGACATCTTCTGGCCCTGGGCGTCGAGCAGCATGTCGTTGACGATCACGTGCTTGTAGACCTGGGCGTCAAACACCGTGACGCCGATCGCGAGCAGCGAGTAAAACCAGCCGCGCGTCTGGTCCACACCTTCGCAGATGTAATCGGCCGGATACTGCGCCTTGAAGTCGGCCTGATGCTCGAACGGGTAGTGCCACTGGGCGTACGGCATCGACCCCGAGTCGAACCACGCGTCGATGACTTCCGGCACGCGGCGCATCATCCCGCCGCAGTCACGACACGGCCAGGCATACGCGTCGATGTACGGCTTATGCGGATCGAAGTCCTGGGGGAGCGCCTTCCCCCAGCGTTGCGCGAGCTCCTCGTAGGAGCCGATGACCTCGCGATGTTCGCGCTCGACGTCGCATTCCCACACGTTGAGCGGCGTGCCCCAATAGCGGTCGCGGGACAGCGCCCAGTCGATGTTGTTCTCGAGCCATTCACCGAACCGGCCGGCGCCGGTCTCCGGCGGATGCCAGTCGACCTCGCGATTCACCTCGAGCATCCGCGCCTTGACGGCCGTCGTGCGCACGAACCACGACGTGCGGGCGTAATAGATGAGGGCCGAGTCGCAGCGCCAGCAGAACGGGTACGTGTGGGTGTGCGGGCGGGTCTCGAGCCAGCGGCCGTCGTGCTTCAGGCGCTCGATGATGAGGTGGTTCGTCGCCTTGTCGGTGACGAGCTTGCCGTTGATCTCCGGCCAGCGCGTGTCCTGGAACGTGCCGTCGGGCGCGACGGGATTCGCGAACGCGAGGCCGTGCTGCTGCCCCGCCGCGTAGTCCTCGGCACCGAAGGCGGGCGCCATGTGGACGATCCCGGTCCCTTCTTCGGCGGAGACGAAGCCGGTCGCGATGATCACGCCGCGCTGGCCTTCCTGCGGCAGCGGCACGACCTCGAGCGGACGCACGTAGCGCTTGCCGACGAGGTCGCGCCCGGGGTAGCCGGCGACGCGCGCGCCTTTGGTGAGCGGCGTGCCGCGGACTTTCACGTCGGCCGCCCGCGCCGCGGCGGCGATGTAGCGCACGCCCTCGAGCTCGTATTCGCCGTACTCGAGGTCGGGGTGCACGGCCACCGCCACGTTGGAGAGCAGCGTCCAGGGCGTCGTGGTCCACACGACGAGCTGCCGCGTCGGGTCGTCCGCAAGGGGGAACGTCACGAACACCGAGTTGGTCTGCACCGTGTCGTACCCCAGCGCCAGCTCGTGCGACGACAGCGCGGTGCCGCAGCGGGGGCAGTACGGGAGCACTTTGTGGCCGCGGTACAGCAGCGACTTGTCGTGGAGCTTCCTGAGCAGCCACCACACCGATTCGATGTACTTCGGCTCGTAGGTGATGTAGGGGTGCTCGTAGTCGAGCCAGTAGGCGATGCGGTCGGAGAGCGCCTCCCAGTCGGTCTTGTACGTGAAAACGCTCTCGCGGCACAGCTGGTTGAAGCGCTCGACGCCGTACGCCTCGATCTCCTTCTTGCCGTTGATGCGCAGCTGCTTCTCGACCTCGATCTCGACGGGGAGGCCGTGCGTGTCCCAGCCGGCGATGCGGGTCACGCCGTGGCCGAGCATCGTCTGGTAGCGGCAGACGAGGTCCTTGATGGTGCGGGAGAAGACGTGGTGGATGCCGGGGCGGCCGTTGGCGGTGGGCGGTCCCTCGTAGAAGACGAACGGCGGCCCGTAGCGGGTCGCCTCGCGTTGCTTCTCGAAGAGGCGCTCGTGCTTCCAGGTCGCGAGGAGCTGACGCTCCAGCGCGTCCACGCTCTGCTTGGGATCGAGCGGCGGATACGCCATCAGTTGCCCCGCGCCAGGACGCCGCGCACCAGCGTCGCGAGCGCGGGCTCGGCCGCGCGCGCCACGGCGATGATCCGCTCGACCGACGCCGGCTCCAGGGCGTCGGGGAGGCAGCGGTCGGTAATAATGGAAAGGCCCAGCACGCGCATGCCGAGCTGGCGGGCGACGATGACTTCGGGCACGGTGCTCATCCCCACAACGTCGGCGCCGAGGGTGCGCAGCATGCGGTACTCCGCCCGCGTCTCCAGGTTCGGGCCCGTGACGGCGACGTACACACCTTCGCGCAGCACGAGGCCGCGCTCGAGCGCGACGGCGCGCGCCGCCGCGCGCAGCTCGGCGTCGTAGGGACAGGACATGTCCGGGAACCGGGGGCCGGCGGCAACGTCGTTCGGACCCACAAGCGGGTTGTCACCCAGGAAGTTGATGTGGTCGGCGAGCAGCACGAGGTCCCCGGCGTCCCACAGCGGGTGCATGCCGCCGCAGGCGTTACTGACGATCAGCGTGCCCGCGCCCAGCGCCCGCATCACCCGCACTGGCCAGGTGACCTGCGCGAGGGTGTAGCCTTCGTAGCGGTGAAAGCGCCCCTGCATCGCCGCGACGCGCCGTCCCTCGAGCGTCCCCAGCAGCAGCCGACCCGCATGCGTTTCCACGGTGGAGCGCACGAAGCCGGGGATGTCCGCGTACGGCACGCTCGCGTCGACCCGGATCTCGTCGGCGAGCCGCCCGAGTCCGGTGCCGAGGATCAGCCCTACGTCGGGGACGAGCGCCGTCCGGGCCCGCAGGGCGCGGACCGCGTCGTCCGGTGTCACCCCTGCTTGCCCTCCAGGGTGCGCACTTCGGCGATCTGCCGCTCCAGCAGCGCGCGGAAACCGGCGAGGTACGCCTCGTACTGGCGCTGGGCCTCACCGAGCCGCGAGCGCGCTTCCGTCTCCGCCACGCGTGCCTCTTCGAGGCGGCGCTTCGCTTCGGCTTCCGCTTCGCGGATGATCACCTGGGCTTCGCGCTCGGCGGCGACGCGCGTGTCGGCGCGCAGCTGCTGCGCGGCGACGAGAGCTTCGTTCATCGCCTTCTCGCGCTCGCGGAAGGCGCGCAGCTGATCGGTGAGCGCGGCGGCGCGCTCCTCGAGCACCGAGCGCTCGCGGATCACGCGCTGGCGTCAGGTGGAAGCTGTCTTCGTGCTGGGGATCGATCACGCCGTCCTCGCTCCGAACAGCACGGTACCCAAGCGGATCACCGTTGCCCCCTCCTCGACCGCCGTACCGTAGTCGGCGGACATCCCCATCGAGAGCGTCGGTACCCATAACCCGTCCTCCTTCAGGTGATCGCGCAGCTCGCGGAGCCCGCGAAAGGTCCGCCGTTGCACGTCTGTGTCATCGGTCAGTGGTGCCAGCGTCATCAGCCCCTCCAGCGCGAGCGCGGCTTCGGCGGCGATACGTTTCGCCAACGCCGGCGCTTCCGCCGGCGCGCAGCCACTCTTCTGCGTCTCGCCCGCCACGTTCACCTGCAGCAGCACCCGCTGGCGCACGCCGGCGGCGGCGGCCCGCTGCGCGAGCTCGGCTGCCAGCTCCCCCGAGTCCACCGAATGCACCAGCGCGAAGCGCCCCGGGACGAGCTTCGCCTTGTTGCGCTGCAGGTGCCCGATCAGGTGCCACGTCGCGCTTGGGGCCACCGGCGCGGCCATCTTCTCCAGCGCTTCCTGCACGCGGTTCTCGCCGATATCGGCCAGCCCCGCGTCCAGCGCCGCCTGCACCGCGTCGACGCCGAACCCTTTGGTGACGGCGACGATGGTCACCGGGTGCGACCAGCCACCCCGGGCCTGCCGCTGCGCGATCTCCGCCCGTACGTGGGCGAGGCGCCCGGCGAGGTCCGCAAAACTCATAGCCGCCAAAAATATGCCGAACGCCGGGGCGAAACAACGCCAGGTGCCGGAACTGACGGCGCCTCAGCGCGTTGCTTCGACGATCCGCTCCCCGCCCTCGAGGTGGTTGATGACGCCGGAGAGCAGGTCCCGGACCTGCTGGGGGGAGACCGGGCGGTGCAGCACGCCGTGGCTGGCGATGGAGATCGTCGAGGTTTCCTCCGACACCACGAGCACGGTGGCGTCACTCTCCTCGGACATCCCCAGCGCCGCGCGGTGGCGCGTGCCGAGCGACTTGTCCGTCACCTTGAACTGCGTGAGGGGGAGGACGCACCCGGCGCCGATGATCTGGTCGCCGCGGATCAGGACGGCGCCGTCGTGGAGCGGCGAGTACGGCGTGAAGATCGTGGTGAGCAGGTCGGCGGAGACCTTCGCTTCCATCGGCACTCCGGTCGTGATGAATTCCTCGAGGCCGATGTCGCCCTCGACGCAGATGATGGCGCCGGTGCCGGCGCGCGACAGGCGGTCCATCGCCTCCGCGATCTCCTCGGCGACGGATTGGCGGTCGCTGCGCGAGAACGCCCGCATCAGGTGCGACTGGCCCAACCGGGCGAGCGCGTTGCGCAGCTCGGGCTGGAAGACGACGACCGCGGCGAACGGCGCGAAGGTGAACACGACGCCGAGCAGGAAGCTGATCATCGTGAACTTCGCGAACACGGCGACGAAGTAGGCGATCGACAGGATCACCAGGCCGACGACGATCTGGATCGCCCGCGTGCCCACGAGGAACAGCAGGAAGCGGTAGATGGCGATCGCGACGATGAGGATCTCGACCGCGTCGGGCCAGAGCCTGGGGGCGAGGAAGCGATAGGCGTCGAGGTTCATCGCGCGAGGGTCGTGGCGCGGGCCACGAGCAAGGCCTCCCGGGCCAGGGCGACGTCGTGTACGCGGAAGGCACGCGCCCCGCGCTCCCACGCGAGCGCGCATGCCGCCGCGGTCGCGCGGTCGCGGTCCTCCACCGGCCGCCCCGTGGCGGCGCCGAGGAATCGCTTGCGCGACGGTCCCACGACTACAGGATAGCCCAGCCCGGCGATCGTGGCCAGTTCGTCGAGCAGCCGCCAGTTGTGCTCGGGGTGCTTGGCGAAGCCGAACCCCGGGTCCACGGCGATCGCCGCGCGCGCGACCCCCGCCCCTTCCGCCCGCTCCGCCGCCGTCCGCAGCTCCGCCGCGACTTCCACGGCCACGTGCCGGTAGGTCGCCAACCCGTCCATGGTGTCGGGGGTGCCCCGCATGTGCATGACGATGAGCCCCGCCCCCGCGGCCGCGACCGTCCCGGCGAGCGCCGCGTCGTACGCCAGCCCCGACACGTCGTTGACGACCGCGGCCCCGGCCTCGAGCGCCGCCCGCGCGACGGCGGCCTTGCGGGTGTCGACCGACACGGGTCCCAGGCAGCGGCGCACCAGCGCGGCGATGACGGGGACGACCCGCTCGATCTCCTCGGCCACCGGCACCTCGCGCGCGCCGGGGCGCGTGGACTCGCCGCCCACGTCGAGGAGCCCCGCCCCGTCCGTCTTGAGCCGCTCGCCCTGCGCGAGGGCGGCGTCAGCACCGGCGAACCGGCCGCCGTCGGAGAACGAGTCGGGGGTGACGTTGAGGATGCCGATGAGGAGCGGCTCGGCGAGGGCCAGCTCAGCACCGGCGACGCGCCAGACGCGCGGCGGGTCGACCCACGCCGTGAACAGGCGGACGAGCTCGGGGATCAATCCTTCGAGGTCCGCGGTGGTGCGATCGTGGCGGCCGAGCGGCGCAAGGCGGCTCGCCGCCGCGGCGACCAGCGCCCAGCCATCGCCGGTGAGAATGTCGGCGCCGCCGCGCGCCGCCCAGCGCACCAGTGCCTCACGTTCCGTTTCGGTGATGTCTTCAAAGAGGACGACGAGCGGCTGCATGCCGGTCGCCGCGAACCAGGCGGGCTGCGCATCGTCCCAGCCGTGCGCCGCGAGCGCCGCGCGCACCGCTTCCGGTGTGTGCGCGGCGAGCGCGGTGGCCTTCACGCCCCGGCGGGCTCCGGGGGTGGGTTGCCGAGGACGGGGCGGGCGGACTGGGGCTTGCCGCGCGCGCCGGCGTCGGGAGCGGGCGTGGGAGTGGGCGCGGGGCTGGGCGCCTGCGGCGGCAGCGGCTTGCCGGCCACGACGAGATCGACATCTCCATGGTCCAGGGTCTCGCGCTCGAGCAACGCCTGCGCCAGGCGGTCGAGCACGTCGCGGCGGGCGGTGATGATCTCCCGCGCGCGCTCGTAGGCCGCACCGAGGATGCGCTTGACCTCCGCGTCCACCAGCTCGGCGGTGCGCTCGGAGATTTCGCGGCGCTGTACGATCTCGCGCCCCAGGAAGATCTCCTGCTCGCGGTCGCCGATGGCGATGGGCCCGACGGCGTCGCTCATGCCGAACTGCGTCACCATGCGACGCGCCATCTCGGTGGCCTGCTGGATGTCCTGCGCGGCGCCGGTCGTCACCTTCTCCACGCCGAAGACCAGCTCCTCAGCCACACGGCCGCCGTACGCGGTGGCGAGCCGGCCGAGAATGTACTCCTTGGTGTAATTGTGGCGGTCTTCCTCGGGCAGCGAGAACGTGATGCCGAGGGCGCGGCCGCGCGGGACGATCGTCACCTTGTGCAGCGGATCGAGGCCCGGCACGGTGACGGTCACGAGGGCGTGCCCCGCCTCGTGGTACGCGGTGAGCTTCCGCTCCTCGGGCGTCAGCACCATGCTCTTGCGCTCGATCCCCAGCATCACCTTGTCCTTGGCGTCCTCGAAGTCGGCCATGTCCACCGCCATCTTGTTGCGGCGGGCGGCGAGCAGGGCGGCTTCGTTGACGACGTTGGACAGCTCGGCGCCGGCGAGGCCCGGGGTCGCCCGGGCGATGCGGTCGAGCTCCACGTCGGACGCGAGCGGAATCTTGCGGGTGTGCACGCGCAGGATCTGCTCGCGCCCCTTCACGTCCGGCATGTCCACGACGATGCGCCGGTCGAAGCGACCCGGCCGCAGCAGCGCGGGATCGAGGATGTCGGGCCGGTTGGTGGCCGCGAGCAGGATCACCCCGTCGTTCGACTCGAAGCCGTCCATTTCGACGAGCAGCTGGTTCAGGGTCTGCTCGCGCTCGTCGTGGCCGCCGCCCAGGCCCGCGCCGCGGTGGCGCCCGACGGCGTCGATCTCGTCGATGAAGATGATGCACGGCGCGTGCGCCTTGCCCTGCTCGAACAGGTCGCGCACGCGCGACGCGCCGACGCCGACGAACATCTCGACGAAGTCCGACCCCGACATCGAGAAGAACGGCCGCGCCGCTTCGCCGGCCACCGCCTTGGCGAGCAGCGTCTTGCCCGTGCCCGGCGGCCCGATGAGCAGGGCGCCCTTGGGGAGGCGTCCGCCCAGGCGCTGGAACTTCAAGGGGTCCTTCAGGAACTCGATGATCTCCTCGAGCTCCTGCTTGGCCTCGTCGCAGCCGGCGACGTCGGCGAAGGTGATCTTGGGCGTGTCGCCGGTGAGCAGCTTGGCCCGCGACTTCCCGAACGCGAACGCGCGGTTGCCGCCCTGCTGCATCTGTCGCAGCATGAAGATCATCAGCCCGCCGATGAGGATCACCGGCCACAGATTGAGGATGATGACGCCGATGCCCGGCTTGGGCTCCTTGCCGGTGATGTCCACGCCCTTCGACCGCACCCCGTTCACCCACGTGGGGTCGGTCTCGAAGGGCAGCATCACGGTGAAGTGCGGCGCGGACTTCCCCTGGGCGGTGATCGGGCGCTGGAAGTCACCGCGGATCTCCTGGCGGCCGACGATCTCCAGCGACTTGATGTTCCCCGAGTCGAGCTGCTCGCTGAACTGCGTGTAGTTCAATTCGGCCGTCGGCTCGCGGCGCCCGGCCGCGAACTGCACCAGCGCGATGGCGCCCACGATGACCAGCGCCCAGAACGACAGGGTGCGCAGGACGCGGGCCCAGCTGAATTCGCGCGGCGGCGGCGGCAGGCGGTTGGCCATTTACGTCAGACTCGCGATGTACGGCAGGTGGCGGAAGTTCTCGGCGTGGTCGAGCCCGTACCCCACGAGGAACGCCCGCGGGGCGTCGAAGCCGACGAAGGCCGGCTCCAGCGCCAGATGTTCGGCGACGTGCTTGTGCAACAACGCGCAAATCTCCAAGCTGCGGGGCCCCCGTTCCTTTAATAGGGTCACGAGCCGGTTCAGGGTCCGCCCCGTGTCCACGATGTCCTCGACCAAGAGGATGTGCTTCCCGGCGAGCTCGGTTTCAGGATCGTACAGCAGGCGCACGTTGCCGCTGGAGACCGTCTCCGCGCCGTAGCTCGCCGCGACCAGGAAGTCCACCTGCAGCGGCCGGTCGATGCGCCGCACCAGGTCGCTCAGGAAGATGAAGCTGCCCTTGAGCAGGCCGAGCACCAGCAGCTCGCCCTCGGCGTAGCGGGCGGTGATCTCCTGGCCCAGCTCGCGCACGCGCCGCGCGATCGTCTCTTCATCAAAGACGATCCGCTTGAGCGTCGTCCCGCCCGTTTTCGGGCTCGCCGTCTCTGACAACATCCAGCCGCACCGCCCGGGTTCCGGGCGCCGGGATCTCGGCCGCCGCGCGGGCGATCCCCGGCACCCATAAAACGGTTTCGCCGCGGGCCACGACGGGGTAC
>WNGG01008400.1_pt2 | contig 11373 bp, 10 predicted proteins | sample 5400661 | NCBI WGS metagenome assembly WNGG01 (sample SAMN13153372, study PRJNA577476) | soil metagenome | isolation source: 100 cm soil or saprolite under Garry oak tree replicate 1 | place: USA:California | collected 2016-06-15 | reverse complement strand
CGACTCCGCGGTCGTGTGCAACCGGTCGATCGCCTCGGTCGCGATCGCCACCGCGGTGTCGAACCCAAATGTGTAGTCGGTCGCCGAGAGGTCGTTGTCGATCGTCTTCGGGACTCCGACCACGGGAAAACCGTGCTCCTCGTAGAGCCGGGCTGCGACACCGAGCGTGTCCTCGCCGCCGATCGCGACCAGGGAGTCGAAGCCCTCGCGCTCGAAGTTCGCGAGCACCTTCTCGACCCCGCCGTCCACCTTGAAGGGATTCGTCCGGGTGGTGCGCAGAATCGTCCCACCTCGCGGGAGCAAACCGGAGATCTCTCGTGGGCCAAGCGGCGTGAACAAACCCTCGACCAATCCCTTCCACCCCTCGAGGACGCCGACGACCTCGCCCTCCCGGGTCATCACCCGGCGTCCCGTCGCGCGGATGACCGCGTTCAGCCCCGGGCAGTCTCCGCCCCCGGTGAGAATTCCGACCTTCATGCGCCGATCGTAAAGAACTCAGCCGCGGGGCTACGATGTCGCCGCGCCGAAGTGGCGGAACTGGCAGACGCGCCGGACTCAAAATCCGGTGAGGGAAACCTCGTGTGGGTTCGAGTCCCACCTTCGGCATTGATGGTCGAGAGGCACCGAGCTCTAAGAAGCGCCGCGACGCGGGTCGTCCCTCTTCTGCTACTCGTTGTCTTCACCGGGTGCGGTTCGACGAAGCCAGGAGACGCCGTTGCGGGCGCGGCGCCACGATCATGTCCCGCAGCGTGGCGAGACGGTTGGCAGACGCTTGCGAATCGCATTCAGGCTTCCGTCTACTGCCCGACCTGGATGCCGGATCCTCTGGACGCGCGAATCGGCGGGAGGTACGCAAATGGCGAGTCCGTCAGTCGCGACCGCAGCTATCTGATCAGTTTCATCTGGCGTGAGCCGGGTAGCGGCGAGGTGCACGTCAACCTTCGCGGATATCCGGGCCGGACGCGGATTCCGACCTGCAGCGACCTCGACACCGACAAGCCGGTTCCGTGCTTCTCGGATCCGAAGGGCAACACGCGTGGGCGTGACATCGCCGCGCGCGTCTACACGGCGAACCAGGGCGCCGACCAATGGCACGTGCTCTATGCGTGGCGTCGCGAGGGCTCGCTTTACGCCATCAGCGAGCACGTGACCCCTCCCTACTCGTATGCGCGTGTGGTCCGCAACCTGAATCGGATGCTCACCCACCTCGTCATCGTCCCCCCGAAGTCGTAGTGCGTCTCACTCGCAGGCAGGTACTCGTCGGGGCGGCGACGAGCGGCCTCGGCGCGGTTGGCCTGTACGAGCTGGTCGACCGGCTCACGTCGTCGCCGGCCGTGCGGAGTCACGGTCGGCTGCTCCCCGAGCAGCACTTGCTCGACGGCCTCGCCGTGATGCGTGACAACGGGGTCGCCGTCGTCGTGCCGCCGCTCCATCACGCCGTCATCACGGCGCAGGTGGTGACGGGCAATCTCAGGGGAGCGCAGCTGGAGCTAGAGGAAACACTCGTCGACCTCGAACGCCGCTATGCGCCGACGCCCGCGGGATTGGGCGTGACCGTCGCCTGGGGCCTTCCCTATTTTCGCCGCCACGTGCCGAGAAAGGCAGACCTCCACCTTCCGGTCGACCTGCGCGCCTCTCGGACCGAGAGCCGCACCACCTCCGCGCTGGCGGATGCGATGCGCTTCCCGAGCGATCCCGTGGATACGATCCTCGAGGCCAACGACGTCGCCGTACTCCTGCGCAGCGACGTCCGGGCGCATATCGAAGACGGCGAGCGCAGGCTCTTCCGCGGCTCGAGCATCCTGCATGCGACGAGCATTCGGCGTGGCTTCGTCGGCAGTGACTTTCGCTCCGGATCGAGCCTGGCGAAGCGAATGGCGCAGGCGGCCGGCGTCGACGGCGCGGACCTGATTCCGGATGACGCTCAGTTATTCCTCGGTTTCACGTCGACCCAGCAGGCTGCGCTCGGCCCGCGCAGGATTGCGAACTTCGAAACACTCGGCTACGTGGATCTCGGTCCGCGTGGCTATTTCCGCAACGGGACGCACATGCATCTCTCGCACGTCTTCGAGGACCTTGCCTCCTGGTATCAGACCTTCGACTTCCAGGAACGGGTCGATACCGCGTTCAAGCCGGGCCTCGAGGTGGAGCCCGGTGTCGTGACGGTCTCGGAGGGACCTGCTGAGGCTGCGTCGGCGGCCTCCGTACGTCGTGGCTTCAGTCGCGACGGCCGGATCGGTCACAGCACCTCGATCCAATCGACCTCTCGGCTCGAACGTGACGTCGTCGCCGACGACGGAACCGTGTACAAGCGGGGGACGGCGGTGCCCCAACGCGCCGATTTCAACACCCTCGACAACCCGTTTGCGTGGAGCGCAAGCGCGGAGCGGGACGGGATGCAGGATCCGCCTGCTGCCGGTCTCCACTTCGTCGTCTTCAATCCGACAAGCGACGACTTCCGCCGCAATCGTCTCGCGATGGACGGTGTGCTGCCGGACGGCACCCGCCTGCCGTTCGGGTCCCGCGATCGCAACCAGGGCTTTAACGCCGTCCTGAGCACCTCCCACCGGCAGAACTTCCTCGTTCCCCCGCGTCGGCACCGCTCGTTCCCGCTCGCTGAGCTCTGACTGGGCGAAGAGGGCCTGGGCGACGGCCCAGCGGCTCAAAATTGGGTGGGCCGGGATGCCCGTGGCTCGAGTTCGGGCGGGTCCGCTTGCGCGCTGGGGAGAGGCGCGAAATACTCCCCGGGCACCCAACCTTCCGCGCGAAAGAGACCGTGGATGGGAGACAGGAGGGAAGAGCGTGAGAAAACTCTTTTTGTTGGCGCTCGTCGGCACGGCTTTGGCTGTCGCGGCCGTCGTCGGGTACTCGAGCAGCGCGAACGCGACGAGCGAGGCCGCCACGCCCCTGCCCTCATCGGCCTGCGGCCCCGTGTTCTACAAGGGTTCAGGCAAGCCGCAGTACCTGATCGCCTCTGACCTGCCGCTGCAAGGGGCAGGCCGCGCGCAGAACATCGACATGCAGAAGGCGATCCAGTACGTCCTCAAGCAGTCCCACTTCAAGGCTGGGAAGTACACCGTCGGCTATCAGGGCTGTGACGACTCGACAGCCCAGACCGGCGCTTGGGATGCGGGCAAGTGCACGTCGAACGGCAGGGCCTATGCCGCCGACAAGTCCCTGCTCGGCGTCCTCGGGACGTTCAACTCGGGCTGCGCCAAGCTGATCATCCCGCTGGCCAATAGAGCGCCGGGCGGGCCGCTCGGCATGCTCAGCGTCGCCAACACCGCCGTCGGGCTGACCCACACGGCTCCGTGGACGTCACCCGGAGAACCGGGCATCTACTACCCGACGGGGAAGCGCAACTACGTCCGCGTGTCGGCCAGCGACGACTACCAGGGCCCGGCGGCGGCGGACCTGCTCCTGAGCAGGGCCTTCAAGCTGGCTCAGGGCAAGAAGTTCGCGCCTATCAGGGACGTCTATGTCCTCCACGACAACCAGACCTTCGGGAAGGGCGTCGCCGAGGCGTTCAGGCTCAGGGCGGAGGAGGAAAACATCAAGGTGCTCGGCTTCGAGCCGTGGGACGCGAAGGCGACGAGCTACGAGGCGATCGGTAACCGCATCAAGGCGACGAACGCCGACGCCGTGTACTTCGGGGGCATCGTCTGCAACAACGGTGCCAAGTTGCTCAAGGACATTCGTGCCGCGGTCGGGGACGGACCGGTGTTCGTGGGACCCGACGGCTGGACGCCGTATTCCGCGACCCTGGCGGCGGGCTCGGCCGCACAGGGCATGTACATCAGCTACGCAGGCCTGCCGCTCGAGAAGCTCGGCAAGACCGGCAAGAAGTTCATCAAGGCGTTCAGCAAGTACCTGCACCTGAAGAAGGGCGAACTCCCGCCTCCGTACGCCGTCTACCAGGCGCAGGGCACGCAGATCATGCTCGACGCGATCAAGCGCTCGAACGGTACGCGCGCGTCGGTGACGAGCCAGCTGTTCAAGACGCGCGTGAAGAACGGGATCATGGGCACGTTCCACTTCGACAAGAACGGCAACATCGTGCCCACCAAGGCGATCAGCTTCGACCAGCTGCGGGGCGATACGGGCGTTCCCGTCTTCGCGGTCATCTTGAAGGTGAAAGGATGAGGCTGGGCTAGCCCGCAGGAAAGGCGTTCGGCTGGGGAAGGACTTTCGGTCCTTCCCCAGCCGTATCGAAGGAGGCGGATCTGGTCAGCGAGGCTCACGTTCAGCCCATCAAGGCTAGGCGCGATCTCGGCGCCACCGCCAGCCGGGCCCTCGGGCTCCTGTTTGTCCTGGTCATCCTCGTCTGGCTCGGCGTCAACCTCGTCAAAGCCCCGGATGAATTCGGGCGGATTCTCCTGGTCGGCATCTCCCAGGGCGCTCTCTACGCGCTCGTTGCGCTCGGCTACACGCTCGTGTACGGGATCCTCGAGCTGATTAACTTCGCTCACGGCGACGTCTTCATGCTCGGGGGGATGATCACGGCGACGCTCGTCGTCCAGGTCTTCGCGCTAGGAGAGGATCCCGCCTTCGGCAGCCTCATTGCAGCGCTGCTCGTATCGCTGGCGGCGGCAATCGTCGGCTGCGCGCTGCTCAATGCGACGATCGAGAGGATCGCGTACAAGCCGCTCCGGAGCGCACCGCGCCTCGCGCCGCTGATCACCGCAATCGGGGTCTCGTTCATCCTCGAGAACGTGGCGATCATCTGGAAGGGCACGCGGCCCGTGAGCCTGCCCGTGAGCGAATTCTCTGCCGGGCACGGCACCAAGATCTTCAGCGTCGGGCAGGTCGTCTACACGTGGGACAGGCTGTTCGTGCTCGCGATCACGGTTCCGGTGCTGATCGGGCTGGTCTGGCTCGTCAAGTTCACGCGGCAGGGCAAGGCGATGCGGGCGACCGCGCAGGACAAGGACGCCGCCGCGATGATGGGCATCGACGTCGACCGGACGATCTCCTTCACGTTTCTAGTCGCCGGCGCGCTCGCGGGGGCGGGCGGTGTCATCTTTGCGTTCTACTCCACTGAGATCAGTTTCGGCACGGGCTTCACGCTCGGTCTGTTCGCGTTCACCGCCGCGGTCCTCGGAGGTATCGGCAACCTGCCCGGCGCGGTGCTCGGCGCGCTCCTGATCGGTCTGATCCAGAACTTCAACGAGGGCCTCGGCTGGTACAGCCCTGGGTCGAAGTGGACCGAGTCGCTCGTCTTCGGCATCCTGATCATGATCCTCGTCTTCCGGCCGCAGGGACTGCTCGGCGAGCGGACGCCCGAGGGGGCCTGAGGTGGCGCGGAACCCCGGCTCGTCGCTGTGGTCACGCCCGCACCCGGTCGTGCGCCGCGCGACCCCGGCGCTACTGATCGCGGGCCTCCTGCTCGGATTGGCCTCGTGGGGGAAGCTCCAGCAGAGCGCCGAGCTGTACATCCTGGTCGCGGCGGTCCTCGCCGCCTTCCTGGCGAAGGATGCGTACGCGAGCTTCTGGTTCGGGCTGGAGGGCGTGGGGGTGAGGAACGCACGCGGTCGCTGGGAGGCGCGGTCGGCCCTCCTGAAGCGAGCGGTCCCGCCGGTTGTCATTGCGGGCCTAGTGCTCCTGGTCGCCTGGGCGCTCGGGGTCGCACCGGACTCCGCGCTCATCGTCCTGCTCCTGATCACGTATGTGCTCTACCTGCTGCCGCCCCGCTGGCGCCGCTTTGCCGTGCCCGCGACCGCGCTTGCTCTTGTTGCCGCGTACCCCTACTTCATCGGGCAGACGAACTATCAGAGATTCCTCTTCGACGTTCCCGTCTTCAACACGTTTCCGAGCATGGACACGATGGTCGCGATGATCATCTTCGCGATGATGGCGATCGGGCTGAACATGGTCGTCGGGTATGCGGGCCTGCTCGACCTCGGCTACGTCGCCTTCTACGCGATCGGCGCCTACACGGCAGCGTGGCTCGCCTCTCCACACTTCGCCGCCTACGGCGTCAGCTTCGATCTGGGATCGGTTGCCGAGAAGAGCATCCTGCAGGTGGGCGGCATCCACCTGTCGATCTGGCTCGTCCTGATCGCGGCCGGCGTGCTGACGGCAGTGGTGGGCGTGATCATCGGCCTGCCGACGCTGCGCCTTCGCGGGGACTACCTCGCGATCGTCACGCTTGGCTTCGGCGAGATCCTGCCCCAGGTCGCGCGCAACGGGGACAAGGACGGGCTCGGCTTCAACCTGACGAACGGCCCCCCCGGGATCAACCCCGTCGACCCGCCGGGCTTTGGCAACTGGCTCTCGGGCCATGTCGGGCTGCCCTCCAGCTACCTCCGCGAGCAGGGCACATACGTGAACTTCGTCACCCTCATGTTCTGGACTGCGCTCGGGCTACTGCTGATCACGATCTTCTGCAGCGTCCGCCTGCGCGACTCGCGCCTCGGCCGGGCGTGGATCGCGATTCGCGAGGACGAGACCGCCGCGGCTGCCATGGGGATTCCGCTGATGCGCACGAAGACCTGGGCCTATGCCTCGGGCGCCTTCTTCGGCGGAATCGCCGGAGCTTGGTTCGCAACCATCAAGACGGGCGTGTTTCCGGATGACTTCTACTTCAACATCTCCGTGCTGATCCTCTGCATGGTCATCCTCGGCGGGATGGGCAACGTCTGGGGGGTGGTGGCCGGCGGGGCCTTCCTCGAGTACCTCAACCTGGAGGGGATCGCCAACTTCAACGGCTGGATGAACGACCATGTTCTCGTGTGCGACCCGAGCAAGCAGAACCCGTCGTCGGTCATCAGCGGCGGGTGCCTCAACGCCCCTCTGGTGACGTTCGGGATCTATGGGGCGATCATCGTGCTCGTGATGTTGCTGAGGCCGCAAGGTCTTTTCCCCGAGCGCAGGCGGAAGCTCGAGTTCGAGACCGGCGTCCACGACACGCCGATCCAGGACGAGACGGCGTGAGCGACGACGTCCTGGTCACGCGGGCGCTGCGTAAGGTGTTCGGCGGCCTCGTAGCGGTCGACCACATCGACTTCACGATTCCGCGTAGCTCGACTGTCAGCTTGATCGGCCCCAACGGCGCCGGCAAGACGACGTTCTTCAACATGCTCACGGGCGTGTACAAGCCGACGAGCGGACGAGTCGAGTTCGACGGCGAGGACATCACCGGTCTGCCTCCACATGCGATCACCAAGCGCGGCGTCGGCCGCACGTTTCAGAACATCCGCCTCTTCCAGCAGATGTCAGCTCTCGAGAACGTGCTCGTGGGCATGCATGCGCGGCTCCGTGGCGGCATTCTCGCCAGCGTCGTCCGCACACCGCGGATCAGACGCGAGGAGGAGGAGGCGCGTGAAACCGCGCGAGAGCTGCTGGCGTATTGCGGGCTCGCCGGACGCGGCGAGATCTACGCGCGCAACCTCCCCTACGGAGACCAGCGGCGCCTCGAGGTCGCCAGAGCGCTCGCCACCCAGCCGAAGCTCTTGCTGCTGGACGAGCCGACCGCGGGGATGAACCCACAGGAGACGGTCGATTTCATCGGGTTCGTGCACAAGCTGCGCGAGGAGAGGGAGCTGACGGTGCTCATCATCGAGCACGACATGCGGGTTGTGATGGGGGTCTCGGACCGGGTGACGGTACTCGACTACGGCGCGAAGATCGCCGAAGGGCCGCCGAGCACGGTCCAGAAGGATCCGCGCGTGATCGAGGCGTATCTCGGGACGGGAGCGCTTGCGAGTGGCTAGCGACCTCGTCCTCCAGGTCGAGGACATCCACACCTTCTACGGCACGATCGAAGCGCTGAAGGGGATCTCGCTGGAGGTCCGTTCGGGCGAGATCGTCACGCTGATCGGCTCGAACGGCGCAGGCAAGACCACCACGCTGCGCTCCATCAACGGTCTCAACCGTCCGCGCCGAGGCACGATCCTCTTCGAAGACAACGACGTCACGAGGACGCCGCCGCACGAGATCGTGAGGCGCGGGATCTCGCAGTCGCCCGAGGGCCGCAAGCTCTTCCCTCGCATGACGGTGATCGAGAACCTCGAGATGGGCGCCTTTCAGCGCACGGATCGGACGGAGATCCGAGAGGACCTGGACCGTGTCTTCTCGCTCTTCCCGCGGCTCGCGGAACGGAAGAGCCAGAAGGCGGGGACGCTGTCGGGCGGCGAGCAGCAGATGTGCGCGATCGGGCGGGCGTTGATGGCCAGGCCGAAGCTGCTGCTGCTCGACGAACCGTCCATGGGGCTTGCACCGATCTTCGTGGAACGTATATTCGAGACCCTGAAGGAGATCAACGCACAGGGGACGACGATCCTGCTCGTGGAGCAGAACGCGATGATGGCCCTCGACGTCGCCAGCCGGGGGTACGTGCTGGAGACCGGCAAGGTCGCCCTCGCGGACCAGGCCTCGGCGCTTCTCCGCAACGAGCAAGTCCGAAAGACGTATCTTGGCGAGACTGATTAGCGAAAGGAGCTCAGCCGTGTCCCGCTCTAAGCTGACTGCGCCGGTAGGCGCCCTTGTTCTCCTGCTTGTCCTCCTTGCCGCGGGGTGCGGCGGCAGCAGCAAGAAGGCGGCGACCACGACGAGCAGCAGCGCCGCGATCACCGCGCCGTCGTCGATTTCGAGCGCCGGCACGCTCGTCTTCTGCAGCGATATCACCTACCCGCCCGAGGAGTCCTACAAGAAGGGCACCACGACTCCGGAGGGCTCGGACATCGACATCGGCAACTACATCGCCGGCAAGATGGGCGTGAAGGCGCGCTTCGACAACACCGGCTTCGACGGCATCATCGCCGCACTGCTCGCAAAGAAGTGCGATGCAATCATATCGGGGATGAACGACACGCCTGAGCGGCGTAAGCAGGTCGCGTTCGTCGATTACCTGAAAGTCGGCCAGTCGTTCATGGTCAAGAAGGGCAACCCGGAGAACATCACCGGCATCGACAGCCTGGCCGGCAAGGTCGCCTCGGTCGAGACTGGCACCACGAACAAGGATTACCTCGATGCTCAGAGCAAGAGGCTTACGTCCCAGGGGAAGAAGGCGATCAAGGTCGTGCCGTATCCGAAGGACAACGACGCCGCGAATGCGCTGCGAACCGGTCGAGTCGACGCGTACTTCGGCGACGCTCCGGTCGTCGCCTACTACATCGAGCAGACGCCCAACGCATTCTCGCTCGGCGGCACCCCCGTGAATCCGATTTCCATCGGCATCGCGATCCGCAAGTCGGACACCGAGCTTCAGGCGGCGGTGAAGCAGGCGATCGACATGATCAATTCCGACGGGACGATGGACCAGATCCTGACGCGGTGGAAGCTCGCGGGGGCAGTCGAAAAGATCAAGTAACGGAGTTCAAATGACGCTCGTAGCTGCACTCGAATGGCACATCCTGTGGCAGCGGATCTTCCACCCTGACCATGTGTTCGTGCTCGCGCTCTGGCGGACGATCTACATCTCGGTGCTCGCACAGGTGCTCGGGGTCGTCCTCGGGCTGATCCTTGCCTTGCTGCGGATGTCGAGGTTTCTGCCCGTGCGATTGTTGTCGGGGATCTACGTGCTCATCTTCCGTGGCACGCCTTTGATCGTGCAGATCTTCTTCGTCTTTTACGGTGCGAATCTGCTCTTCGGCGTGAACCTCATCCCACGCACCGTCCACTTCGGCCTCTTCGACATGGACGGTGCTGCTTTCGCCGGCATCGTTGCGCTCGGGCTGAACGAAGGTGCGTACATGCGCGAGATCATCCGCGCCGGGATCGACGCGGTCGACAGAGGCCAGTTGGAGGCGGCGCGGTCGCTCGGCATGCCGTACCGGCTCGCGATGAGGCGCGTCATCCTGCCGCAGGCGACTCGGTTCATCATCCCGCCGCTCGGAAACGAGTTCAACAGCATGATGAAGAACTCGTCACTCGTGTTCTTCATCGGCGTGACCGAGCTGTTCGGCGATGCGGAGATTCGCTACTCGACGTCGTTCAAGCCGGTCGAGTACTTCCTCGCCGTCGCGTTCTGGTACCTCGTGCTCACGACCGTGTGGAGCCTGATCCAGGCACAGATCGAGCGCAAGCTCGCAGCCAGCGAGCGGGGTGACGAGTTGAGCTTCCGCGAGCGTGTGGCGGCCGCCTGGTTGCCCACCTCGATGAGGATCCGGGGGACGCCGTGAGCACGAACGGGACAATCATGCGCGCCCAGGACGTCCACAAACGATTCGGGCGCCTCGAGGTGCTGAAAGGAGTCTCGCTCGAAGTCAACGCGGGTGAGACCGTTTGCATCATCGGCCCTTCCGGGTCTGGCAAGACGACGTTCATCCGCTGCATCAACCACCTCGAGAAGATCGATTCGGGACGGATCGAGGTGAACGGTCATCTGATCGGTTACCGCGCCGAGGGCGAGCGCTTGGTCGAGGACTCCGAGAACAACATCGCCAAGCAGCGCTGTGAGATCGGGATGGTGTTCCAGCGCTTCAATCTCTTCCCGCACATGACGGCACTCGAGAACATCATCGAGGCGCCCGTCCGCGTCCGCAAGAGTGCGAAAGCGCAGGCGATTCAAGAGGGGGAGGCTCTACTGGCACGTGTCGGGCTCGCCGATAAGCGGAACGTCTACCCGGGGAAGCTCTCGGGCGGCCAGCAGCAGCGGGTGGCGATCGCCCGCGCACTCGCCATGAAGCCGGCGCTGATGCTCTTCGACGAGCCGACGAGCGCCCTCGATCCGGAGACGATCGGCGAGGTGCTCGCGGCGATGAAAGAGCTCGCTGACGCGGGGATGACCATGATCGTCGTCACGCACGAGATGGGTTTCGCGCGCGAAGCTGCGAATCGTGTCGTGATGATGGACGACGGCTGCGTGATCGAGGTGGGGACTCCCGAGCACTTCTTCACGAGCCCGGACCACGAGCGCACGAAACAGTTCCTCTCGAAAATTCTTTAGCCGCCGCCCGAGCCGACCCGAAGGGGAAAGTACGGCGGGGAAAGGAGGAAGCCGATGCGCGGCGGGCGCTCTGTCCAGCCGCGCGCCATCGTCAGCGCCGCCCCGACACCGTGTGTCGGGACGAAGCCGAGCTGCCTGGCGGCGCCATGATCGCGGGACCCGGCGATGATTACGTGACCGAGCCGGCCGAGTGCGGGCCGGCAGCCTTCCCAGTCCACGAACGGCAGCAGCGGATGGCAGGAGCGTCCGGCACGGTAGGCCTCGAGGGCACGGGGATCGGCAGCCGCGGCAAGCTCGGCTTCGGCGAGCGCGGCGTTGTCGGGACCCGTGGCGCGCGTCGCAGCGAAGAAGGCGCGGTACGGCTGCTGCGTCGGATGCGTGAAGTGACGCTGGAAGCGATTGAAGAGGATCGCGGTGCCACCGTCGGCGAGCGGAAAGGAATCGCGCCAGAGGCGTAACGCCAGTCCGAGCCCAAGGTAGGCGCC
>WNGG01009411.1_pt1 | contig 11374 bp, 14 predicted proteins | sample 5400661 | NCBI WGS metagenome assembly WNGG01 (sample SAMN13153372, study PRJNA577476) | soil metagenome | isolation source: 100 cm soil or saprolite under Garry oak tree replicate 1 | place: USA:California | collected 2016-06-15 | reverse complement strand
TTGTGGGAGAAAAGCGTCTCTGGCAATCCGAGTGGAACTCAACTGCTTGCGTTGCCGGGCCACAGCAGTCATGTCAATGCCGGTGCCACGAGCCGGTTTGGAGGCAACCTCGTTTCAGCATCGGCCTCGCGCAGTGTGGTATAGTGAGCAGGTACAGACTGTCCGGCCATCAAACACAGCGATGGCAACCCTCTCGAGGAGCAACGATGCGAGAGTCGATACAGATCAGACCAGCACAGCCAGTCGACGCTGAGGGAGCGGCGGTCCTGCTTTCCTCAGCGTATACGCATACACACGTCAGCTCTCCTCTGCGAGAAGCACACGCGAGCGGGTTGATCGAGCGTTTAGAGCACTTCTTCCGCCAGGACGGCAATCGTTTTAGCTATCAAAACATCCAGGTCGCTGAGCAGAGCTCAGAGGTGGTCGGGTTGGTGTTGAGCGGATGGCGGGTCGAGAGGAGGCACGGCTCAACGCCGCCGTTGGAAGCTGGCTCGAACGGGAGGCTCAGGACGATGAATGGTATGTCGATGCCCTCGCTGTGTTCAGCAATTGGGGCCGCAAGGGGATCGGCGCGTGCCTGCTGCAAAGTGCGGAGCGGCAGGCGCGCCAGCACCACTCTCCCAAAATCGCTCTGCATGTCGCTCAAGGGAACAAAGAGGCATTGGATCTGTATGCGCATCTGCACTATGGGGCTATGTCCGCATGGTCAAAACATGGGAAAACGGGGAACAGGGAAACGACGGAACGGAGAGGACGCCGAGGCGTTCTCAATGAATGTGGAGGTTCTGTGGCAACAAATGAGGAAGAGGAACAGGAGCTGCACGTTCCACGCTCCTGCTGGGCTGAGTTAGCTCTGACACACACCTGGATGCTGAAGAGAGCCTGTTTCGGCCTGCCTGATTGGTAAATAGGCTGAAGGTTCGGACGCAAATGCTGGGTCGAGGACCCCTTGTCCGAACCTTCAGCCTATTTACCACTGATTTGTTTCCTGGTAAATTGGGCCAAATATGCACGGATTTTGAGGTGAAATGTAGGAAATCGGCACGAAACAGAGGAATCGACCATTCAGAGCCTGGGAAAACCGCTCCCCATCTGGGGCATCAGCATCGAATGTGGTACATAACCCGCTCGCGACCTCATGAGGCGTCCAAGTCGTCTGGATAGTGTCTTTCCAAGGCTGCCAGACGAACTGGCTGAGACACGAGAACCGTGAGACAGAACGACAGGGAGAACCAGGATTCATGCAACAAGCTCTCCTCAGCCTGGAGAACGGTTCTCGTCTTTCTCATCGGCCAGCGCGATCCTGCGCCGCTTCCCGCAGCCGTTGCATGTCGCGCATCGGGGGGACGCCGAAGAGGCTTTTGTACTCGCGATTGAAGTGGGAGGCGTCGTGGTAGCCCACCCGATAGGCCGCACTTGCCGCGTCGAGGTCTTCGCCCAGCATCAGACGGCGGGCCTCCTGCAGCCGCAGCCGCTTCTGGAATTGCAAGGGGCTCATCGCCGTGACGGCCTTGAAGTGGTGGCGCAAACCCGAGACGCTCATGCCTAGCTCTTGTGCAATATTCTCGATGCGCAGTGGCTGGTCGAAGTTTTGACGGAGATGCCCGACCGCTCTGGCGATGCGGGGGGTGTAGCCCCCCTGAAGAGCAAGGTGACGGAGCCGGCCACCCTGCTCTCCCAGCAGGAGTCGGTAGATAATTTCCCGCGTGATCAGCGGCAGGAGGACCCGCGCTTCGGTCGGGGAATCCAGGAGCCTCGTGAGCCGCACGAAGGACTCCAGCAGGTGCCCATCCACCGGGCTGACGGCGATGGCCCTCACATCAACATGATCTCTCGGCGAGGCGTGACCGGCCTCCACCATGACTTCATCGACGAGGATGGGGGCGAGTTCCAGGCGCAGACTGAGGAAGGGCCGCTCCTGCGAGGCTTGCAGGATCCGGCGGATGGTGGGCAGCTCGACGGTAGCGAGCAGATACTGTGAGGGGTCGTAGCGGTAGCGGCTCTCACCCAGAAGGACCTCCTTGCTCCCCTGGGCAATCACGCACACCGATGGCTCGGCCATGCCGTGACCCAGCTCCAGAGGCAAGGAGTAACGGTACAGGTGCAGCCCTTGGAGCGGCTGGGCGGTCCCATCTTGGCGCATGGCCCGCGCAATCCGTTCCACCAGTTCCTCGCGGTTGGCTTGCATCCGCTCGGCCTCGCGTTCTGCCTGCTGGTAGTTCATGACATCCATAGCAACCTCTTCTCGTGTTTCTCCATCGCTCATCTGAAAGATTTGCAGAATCAGACAATGATTTTCCACAATTATTCTACCATCCGGTGCGAAGGCGCGTCTATAATTACCACCAGAGAGAGAACATGCTTCTCTGCTTTGGCAGGTAAGCTGGACTTTTCTTCAAGAAGGGACGCAGCTGCACTGCTTGGTTGGTCTGTCCAGCCCTCAGCGGCTTTCACAAGCATACGGGCATGCATGCACATGCCTTTCGCCAGATCTTGAGGCTCTCACTTCACTGAGAACCGCAAGAGATGGATCGTGAGGCCTCATGCGTTCCCAAAAACGATTCTTCAACGTGGAGGACTTGAGAACATGGACATCACAAGAAGTGGCTCGCAACCTTCCGGCAAAGGACCGGCCGAGTACTTCACCGGCGCCGTGCGCGTCGACCCCCTGTTCGAGGCACCCGCTCCAGCACGCGTGCGCGGCGCCAGTGTCACGTTCGAGCCCGGCGCCCGCACGGCATGGCACACCCACCCGCTGGGTCAGACCCTGATCGTGACGGCTGGCTGCGGGCTGGTACAGCGCTGGGGCGGCCCGATTGAGGAAATCCGGCCGGGTGACGTGATCTGGTTTCCGCCTGGTGAGAAGCATTGGCACGGTGCCACGGCAACCACGGCCATGACGCACATCGCCATCCAGGAACAGCTCGACGGCAAGACCGTCGACTGGATGGAGAAGGTCAGCGACGAACAATACCGGACGGCCGAAGAATAGGAAATCGTGATCAGGAACGTCTGGTTCATCGCGCCAGGAACTGGAAGCTTCCCCCGCTTCGTATGTGATTCTGCTCGCCGTGCAGCGACGCGGCACCAGATGGAGGAGAACGAGCCATGCCCAGATTACGATGGGGAATCAAGACAGTGCCACAGCATACGACCTACGACGCGCTGCTCAAGGTCTGGCAAGACGCTGACAGGACGCCCGCGTTTGAGCACGCGTGGCTCTTCGACCATTTCGCACCGATCCAGGGCAGCTTGGATGGCCCATGCTTCGAGGGGTGGACGCTGCTAGCGGCACTGGCGGCGCAGACTTCGCGCCTGCGCCTCGGTCTGATGGTCGTGGGCAACACCTACCGCCATCCCGCGGTCCATGCACATATGGCCGCCACGGTGGACGTGATCTCCAACGGTCGCCTCGATTTGGGCATCGGCGCCGGCTGGAATGAGTACGAGCACCAGAGCATGGGCATCCCACTCTACACGCCCGGCGAGCGCATCCGGCGCCTCGGCGAGGCCTGCGAGATCGCTCAGCGGCTCTTCACGCAGCATCTCACGGACTTCGAGGGGCGCTACTACCAGCTCAAGCAGGCCCGCTGCGAGCCAAAGCCGATCCAGAAGCCGTATCCACCCTTCCTTATTGGTGGCAGTGGCGAGCAGCTGACCCTGCGTGTCGTAGCGCGCTACGCCGACGTGTGGAACTCCATGCCCACCGACGTGGAGGAATTCCGGCATAAGGTGCGCGTGTTGCACGAGCACTGCGCCGCCGTGGGCCGCGATCCCAAGCAGATCGAGCTGTCGGTGCAGACGCGGGTCAACTATGACGACCTATCGGCGACGGTCGCGAAGCTCCAGCCGCTCGTCGAGGCCGGCGCGACACACCTCGTCCTGATGCTGAACTACCCATACCCCGACGGTATTGTCGCCCGGCTGGCCGACGAGGTGGTTGGGCGGGTCGGTTGACGAGCGTGCAACCAGCATGTGTGGACGCCTCTCCCGGACTATTCAGGGGTGCCGCCCAAAGGGGCATGGTCAACGTAGTCGTCACATCTGAGGATAGAGCGTGGCTTGGGCTTATTGAGCCAGTGGACTATTATCCAAGAGAAGATCCGGCTTTGGTAGGGCGTGGGACCTGCCTGCTGACAACAAGACGAGGAGCAAAGGAATAGGAGAATCTATATGCGAGGAGCCATTCTTCATGCCCCGGGTGATGTGCGCTATGAGGAGCGTCCCGACCCGATGATCATCAAACCGACCGACGCCATCGTCCGCACTGTGGCCACGTGCATCTGCGGATCGGACCTGTGGCCCTACCGCGGTATCGATGAGGTCACTCAGCCCTGGGCGATCGGTCACGAGTACTGCGGCATCGTGGAGCAGGTCGGCAGCGCCGTCACCTCCGTCAAGCCCGGCCAATTCGTGATCGGCGGGTTCGTGGCCTCCGACAACACCTGCCCCAACTGCCGCGCCGGAGTGCAGACCAGCTGCCTTCAGGGCACCGGCTACGACGGCTGCCAGTCGGAACTGATTCGTATCCCGCTGGCCGACGGCACGCTGGTAGCAACCCCCAAGCTGCCGCCGGAGGACCTCATCCCGAGTCTCCTGACGCTGTCGGACGTAATGAGCACCGGCTGGCATGCCGCCGTCTCGGCCGGCGTCAAGCCGGGCATGACGGTGGCTGTCGTTGGCGACGGCGCGGTGGGGCTGTGCGGTGTGCTGGCCGCGTCCCAGCTGGGCGCCGAGCGGGTGATCGCCATGAGTCGGCACCAGCCGCGCCAGCAGCTGGCCCGCGATTTCGGGGCCACCGACATCGTGGCCGAGCGGGGTGACGAGGGCATCGCCCGCATCAAGGAACTGACCGACGGGGTGGGCGCCGACGCAGTCCTGGAGTGCGTGGGCACCGGCGAGTCGATGCTGCAAGCCCTGCGGTCCACCCGGCCCGGCGGGATGGTCGGCTGGGTCGGTGCCCCCCACGGGGTGGAAGTCCCGATCCAAGACTTGTTCTGGCCGAATGTGGGGCTGCGCGGCGGCCCGGCACCCGTGCGACACTACCTGCCCGACCTCCTGGATCGGGTCTGGAACCGCCGGATCGACCCGGGAAAGGTGTTCGACATGGTGCTGCCCCTCGAGCAGGTTGCCGCCGGTTACCGCGCCATGGACGAGCGCCGCGCCATCAAGGTGCTGCTGCGCCCATAAAAGGAGGCACGCCAATGACTACGTGGACGAGCGACGAGTTCACCAAGATCGGGGCAGCCGAAGAGCTGAGGATCGCGTTACTACGAAGTGACGGCACGCTGCGAAACCCGGTGACGATCTGGGTCGTGCGCCACGGCGACGACCTCTACGTCCGATCCGTCAACGGGCGCACCGCCGCCTGGTTCCGTGGCGCCCAGGCGCGCCACGAAGGTCGGATCTGGGCTGGCGGCGTCGAGAAGGATGTGCGCTTCGAGGAGGCTGGCGAACTCAGCGACGAGCTCGATGTCGCATACCGCACTAAGTACCGTCGCTACCCATCGAGCGTCGTCCGCATCACCAGCCCTGTGGCGCGATCGGCGACGCTCAGACTCGTGCCTCGCTGAATGACCCTTTTGATCCGGAGACCACTTGACAGTACCATGGGTGAAATCAACTACCAAATCACGCAAAAAGGCGAACCGTTCAAAGGTCACGACGTATCGCTGAACAGCCTGTCCGATCTGATCGTAAAACTGGCGCTGAACCCGACGATGGAAGTGCGCCGCAGCATTAGGGTGAGCCGGAAGTAAATCAGGAAAGGCAAAAACAATGAGAATCACTGAAACAGCACTCAAAAACCACGAGGAACTGTTCCCGAATCGCAAATCAACCTTGATGGTGATCGATCCAGAAATGATTGAGGTCTTCGACAATTTTGCTTTTGATGAAGTGCTTGCTTATGGAAATCTGGATACCAGAACAAGGTTGATGGTCATTCTAGCATCCATGATTGCCAGCCAGGCTTTGGGTGAATATAGGGTGATGCTGGGTGGCGCCCTGAATGTAGGGGTAACCCCGGTTGAAGTCAAAGAAATCGTCTATCAGGCTGTACCCTATGTGGGAATTGCCAAAGTGTACGATTTTCTCCATGCCACCAATGAAATCCTGGAGAGCAGAGGCATAAAGCTGCCACTGGAAGGACAATCCACAACTTCACCGGAAACACGCTTTGAAAAAGGCCTGGAATTACAAAGAGCCATATTCGGCGAAGCGATCGACAAGATGGACCAGGAATCACCAGCAAATCAGATTCACATCCAAAAGTATTTATCGGCCAATTGCTTTGGTGATTACGTAACCAGAACCGGCATCGACATCAAAACGAGGGAGCTTATAACGTTTTCCATGCTTCTGTCCCTGGGGGGCTGTGAGCCGCAGTTGAAGGGGCATATCCAGGGCAACATAAATCTTGGAAACACGAAAGACGTATTGCTGAGCGTGGTCACCCAATTGTTGCCGTATGTAGGGTATCCGAGAACCTTAAATGCCATCAGATGCCTGAATGAAGTGGTGCCAGAGCAATAGGATAAGAGCAATCGTCTGGGAATTGAGAAAATATTGTCCGGTGAATCCACGGGAAACAAAAACACATCTGACGAAAAAGTTGTACGTGTTAAGTTCGAAATTGGCGGTTTGGCATATAACCCGAACCGGTTGTAATCATTTACATCTACCAAAAGACAGGAGTTTGAACCATGCAAAAACGCAAACTCGGAAACAGCAACCTTGAGGTCTCAGCCCTCGGGCTCGGCTGCATGGGCATGAGCACCAACTACGGCCCACCCAGAGACAGGCAGGAAATGATCGCACTGATTCGGGCAGCCGTCGAACGCGGCATTACGTTTTTCGACACCGCCCAGGTCTACGGCCCGTTCACGAACGAAGAACTGGTGGGCGAAGCACTTGCTCCCTTCCGTGGGCAAGTGGTGATTGGCACCAAGTTCGGGTTCGAGTTCGATTCCAACGGACGGCGGGGTGGCCTCAATAGTCGGCCCGAGTACATCAAGCAGGTCGCCGAGGGTTCACTCAAGCGGCTCAGGGTCGAGACCATCGATCTGTTCTATCAGCACCGCGTTGACCCGGACGTACCCATCGAAGACGTGGCGGGAGCGGTGAAGGACCTGATTCAGGAAGGGAAGGTCAAGCACTTCGGCCTTTCCGAAGCGTGTGCGCAAACGATCCGTCGCGCACACGCCGTCCAGCCGGTCACTGCCGTCCAGAGCGAATACTCCCTTTGGACGCGAGATCCGGAAGCGGAAGTGCTGCCGACTTGCGAAGAGCTCGGAATAGGCTTCGTTCCCTGGAGCCCTCTCGGGCAAGGTTTCCTCACAGCGCAGATTGATCCCGCCATGGCCTTCGACACCTCCGACGTTCGGTCCTGGTTCCCGCGCTTTACTCCCGATGCCCGCAAGGCCAACCAGACCATCGTCGATCTGCTCAGCCATGTCGCAGCCCGGAAGAATGCGACGCCTGCTCAGATAGCGCTCGCTTGGCTCCTCGCCCAGAAACCGTGGATCGTTCCGATCCCGGGTACGCGAAAGCTGGAGCGTCTGGACGAGAACCTTGCAGCAGTTGCAATCGAACTCACTTCCGACGACCTCCGTGAGATCGATACAGCCACCTCAAAGATCAAGGTGCAAGGAGCTAGGGGGACTGGACAAGAGCGATACGTTTGAGGCTGTTATTGACAGCCATTTCAAAGATCAAGGTGCAAGGGGCACGCTACCACGAAAACCTGGATCAAACGGCCGCTCGCTGGGCGGCTCGAGGAGCAGTAGAGACTATGAGCAAGACCATCGCAGGAAACGTCGTCGTCATCACGGGCGAAAGTCTCGGGCTGGGCGAGGCGACCGCCCGGCTGCTCTCGGCTCAGGGCGCAAGCGTCGTGCTGGGGGGCGCGGCGCCTGATCGCGCTGCCTCACGGTGAAATGCTGACGCGGAAGAGGAGAAAAACATGCCACAGATCGCTATCGTTGGTGCCGGGATTGCGGGACTCAATGCTGCCCTGACCCTGCAAGACGCCGGTCTTTCATCCAGTATCTACGAGGCATCCAGCCATATTGGCGGTCGCATGCATTCCGACGCAACCACATGGGGAGGCGAAATGGTGGCCGAATTGTGCGGCGAATTCATCGATGGCGATGATGAGGTGCTTCACGGCCTGATGAAACGTTTTGGACTCAAAGCTGTCAATCTGGAACACAAAGGCATCCGCCGAAGGCAAAACATCACCTATCTCTCCAATCACTATCGCAGTGCAGAGGAGATCGGCGAGGCACTCGAGTCCATAGCCCCCATCCTCCGTCAGCAAGCGGCAGAGGCGCCGTTCCCGACGACGTACGATTCCTATACCGAGACGGCCTATCGCCTGGATCACCTGAGCGTCTCTGAATGGATCGAGCGCTACGTGCCGGGCGGACATCAAGCACTTGCTGGTCATCTGCTTGATACTGTCTGCACGGGCTTCTACGGCCTGGGAACGAAGGAACAGAGCGCACTCAACCTCGTCTATATGTTTGCCCCAAGCGTCTCTGAGGGCAGTTCAGGCCCTTCAGGACCGTTGCAGGGCGCCCTCAAAATCGTGGGAGGCAACCAGCTCCTCCCGCTTGCCATCGCTGGCAGCCTGCCGCAAGAGCGAATCTGCTTACAACATCAACTGGTGGCGGTCCGGCGCAGCCACGATGAGACGATCACGCTCTCCTTCACCACCCCGCGCGGCCCTCTGGACGTAATCTGCGATCATGCGATACTGGCTCTTCCATTCAGTACCCTGCGACACGTCGATTACAGCCAGGCTGGATTTGATGCCTTGAAGCAAACGGCTATCACACAGCTTGGCTATGGTACGATCTCCAAGCTGTTCTTGCAGTTCGACACACGTTACTGGGATCACGATGGTCCCTGGCCTGGCCCGCACAGCGGCTTGATCATCACTGATCTGGCTCTCCAGGTTCTCTGGGATGGCTCGCTTGGACAAGCGGGGCCGGGTGGCCTCCTTGTTGATTACAGGGGTGGCGCGTTCGGTGCCGCCTACAGCCCACCCATGCCCTACACCACCACCCGTGACTCTGAACTGATCCAGCACTATGCGCAGCGCTGTCTGGAGCAGGCAGAACGCATTTTCCCAGGCATTCGTTCACATTATACCGGGACCGCGGCCCTCAGCTACCCCACAGGCGATCCCTACCTGCGGGGCAGCTATTCGTGCTGGGGCGTTGGACAATATACACGCTTTGCTGGCTACGAACGTGTGCGGCAGGGGCCGATTCACTTTGCCGGTGAGCACTGTTCTCTTGAATACCAGGGATTTATGGAGGGCGCCGCTCGCGAAGGAGCGCGCGCCGCACGGGAGGTTTTACAAGATTTCGCTCCCAACCAGAATTGACAGAGAGGAGAAAAACATGAGAGCAACCGTGTATCATGGACCCGGAGATATGCGCATCGACCAGGTCCCCGATCCCATCATTCAGGCTCCAACCGATGTGGTTGCCCGGGTGACGCATGCGGGGATTTGTGGCTCGGATCTGTGGTCCTATCGTGGCATCGATCACCGTGAGCCGGGAGAGCGCATGGGACACGAGTGGCTGGGGATTGTCGAGGAGGTCGGGGCGCAGGTGCGCACCCTCAAAAAAGGGGATCGCGTGATCTCCCCTTTTCTGATATCGGATGGCACCTGCGAGTTCTGTCGTGCAGGCTTGCCAAGCTCATGCGTGCATGGAGCGCGCTGGGGCGGTGCCAATGATGGTGGCCAGGCCGAAGCCGTTCGCGTCCCATACGCCGATGGCACCCTGGTGGTGGTTCCCCCCTCGGTGGAAGGCGACGAGCATCTGCTCAAGGCCATCCTTCCCCTCACCGATGTCATGGCGACAGGCCATCATGCGGCCATCAGCGCAAGGGTCAGGGCAGGCAGCACGGTGGTAGTGATTGGCGATGGAGCTGTCGGACTCTGTGCAGTCCTCGCGGCCAACCGTCTGGGGGCCCAACGCATCTTTCTCATCGGACACCGGGAACAGAGGCTGAAACTGGCGCAAGCATTTGGGGCCACCGATGTCATCACGACGAGAGAGGAGCAAGCGGTGCAGCGAGTGCTGGAGCAGACGCATGGGGGGGCCGAAGCGGTCCTGGAGTGTGTCGGCACGCTCCAAGCCATCAACATGGCGATTCACATGACCCGACCGGGCAGATCAGTCAGTCTCGTTGGTTTTACCCATGTCAGCCAGGCTCCTGATCTGACGCACCGCTTGTTCCAGAATATTACCATCAGCGGTGGCGTGGCACCTGCGCGCGCCTACCTGCCAGCATTGTTGCCGGAGGTGCTCGCAGGCAAACTTGATCCCTCACCCGTCCTGGACATGACGGTCGATCTTGATGGGGTTCCTGCTGGATACGCGGCGATGGATAAACGTTCCGCCATCAAAGTGATGGTGCTTCCGTAGAGACCAGAGGTATTCTTCCATCAACAAACGATGAGTTCGAATCACCAAAGTTGAGCCGGATCCGAAAAGTGAGCACTTGATGCGAATGGTGAGCAGTCGTGAGCCATCGGAGGTTCGCATGGCTCACGACTCGGTTTGCGTCACTCGACGGTTGTCCATTCACAAAGGAGACCTCTATGGCACAGACAGATTTTCGCACTGCCTGCAGGGCGCCAAAGAAATCGAGATCACCGTGACCGGTCGCACGTCCGGTCGCTCCCTTTCCTACCCCGTGTGGTTCGCCCTGGATGGCGACAAGCTCTATCTGATCCCGGTGAGGGGTTCAGATACCGACTGGTACAAAAACGTGCGCAAGACCCCGACCATCCGCCTGGGGGCCCGTGGGAAGACCTTCACCACGAGCGCCCGTCTGCTCACCGACGAGGCGCAGATCGGCAAGGTCCTTGAGAAGTTCCGAGACAAGTACGGGAGGAACGTGCAGTCCTACTACCCCAAGCTCGACGTTGCCGTCGAAGTCCCACTCGCGTGAGGTGCCAGCTCGGTTCTGGTATGCGCGTTTCACGCTTGAGCGCGATGCGACGCTCAGCGAGCGAGACGTCTCGCATCTGATGCGAGCAGCGAGAGCGCTTCTCGGTGGGGCGACTCCCAACCCAGAACGTCTCCCCTCAAAGGAGGGTGGGAACGCGATGGAAGGGAGAGGTGAGGTGAGCGTGTCTCGTTGCTCGTGTCTTTCGTTGTTTCCAATACCCTTCACCTTCAACTACAACATCGGTATCTTCACCCCTCGTTCCTGCGCGCATTCTCTGGCTTCTTCATAGCCGGCATCGACGTGACGCATCACGCCGGAGCCGGGGTCGTTGGTCAGCACTCGCTCCAGCCGGCGCGCTGCCTCCGGCGTCCCATCGGCCACGATCACCTGCCCGGCATGG
>WNGG01008396.1_pt1 | contig 11374 bp, 9 predicted proteins | sample 5400661 | NCBI WGS metagenome assembly WNGG01 (sample SAMN13153372, study PRJNA577476) | soil metagenome | isolation source: 100 cm soil or saprolite under Garry oak tree replicate 1 | place: USA:California | collected 2016-06-15 | reverse complement strand
TGCGCTTTGCCAGGTCGAGGGACGCGATGACCTGCTTCCGCTCTAGCCATTGGTTGATTCCGTACTGGTCACGGATGTCGGCACCCTCCAGGCGGTCAAACTTTTCGTCGAACTTGTCTTTGAGTTCTCGTTGCCACTGAAATTTGAGATTGGCCGGACAGACAATGAGGATGCGCTCGGCCGGTCCCCTGAGCTTCAGTTCTCGGAGGAGCAGCCCGGCCATGACAGTCTTGCCAGCACCGGCATCATCCGCCAAGAGGAACCGCACCTGCGGCAGTTTGAGCAAATAGTCGTAAACGGCTTCGAGCTGATGGGGCAGCGGATCCACCCGAGAGATAGATAAACCGAAATAGGGATCAAACTCGTAGGCAATGCCAAGCGCATAGGCTTGTAGCCCGAGCCGCAGCAGCTGTCCATCTCCGTCGTAGGTTGCGGTCGTGTCCTGCACTGTAAGCGCTTCGAGGTCCTGTGTCGTCAGGGTCACACTCCGGAAGCGCTCGGAGTGGAGCCCAACCAATCCCACTCTCCACGCGTCAGGACCAGCGGGGCCGACGGTCTCAACCCGCATCGGTTCACTAAAAAGGGGGCCAGAAAGAATCTGGCTGGGCCGAATGATCTTTTTGCTCACGGGGGTTCTCTTTCAACGTACTCTCTACTCAAACCATCATATACTCTTCTGAAGCGTCTCACTCCCTCCTTCCTCAGAGCAGCTCTTCAGTCGGGTGCTAGGTGCTGGGTGTTGGGTGCTGGTCCCTGGATCTCAACCCTTTCTTCCTCAAGACAACTCTTCGTTCTCCTTTCGCCTTTCTCCTTTGCCCTTCGCCTTTTCCCCTTTTCCCCCTCTCCCCCACCAGTCTCAATCCCTTCTTCCTCAGGGCAGCTCTTCGCTCATGAAGTACCGCAAAGCAAAGAGGGACAGTGCGCACAAGAGGTTATCTCAATCCCTTCTTCCTCAGGGTGGTTCTTTGTCCTCGTGTACCTGCTCAACCGTCGCCCATCCCAGGGGAGCCATCCTATTGTTCCCCGCAATGACCAGCCGTCTCGACTTGGGAGCCGGAGCAGGTCCCCGCTCAGTAAAAAACGTGTTGCGAATGTCTTGCAACAGGGTATCGGGCAAGAGCATGTCCACCGAGGTGCCCAGCAGACCGGCTCCCCAGCCCACACGGATCTGCGGGCGGTTCTTGCGCTCGGGAAGGACGCCGGACAGCCGCAGCTCACGGGAAAAGAATTGCGCTTCTCGTTCCCACAGGTCGCGCCCCATCTCAGCCCATACGTCTAACGGGTCGCGGAGCAGCTCTGCGAGCTTGGCAAACTCAAGGCCAAACCGCGTCCTGGGATTGCGCTTAGCAAACTCTGCCAAGATCTCCTCGTCAACACTGATCTCAAACTCCATCGCGCTTTCCTTTGGCAGACATTCAGCGTACAGAGACCAGCGCTTGGGGCTGTCCTGCGAGCGGGCGCTCCAGATCTTAATCTCTTCGACCCTGGCCGCCCCAGGCCCCAGGGCGGCCGAATCGGTGACACGCAGGCAACGGAAGAAGTCGGTGTGTGGGTCAAAGCGCTGCTGTCCCTCGCGCAAGATAAACTGCTGGAAGAAGTCTGCGTCGAGCTGTTGAGCAAACCTCTGCTTGAAACGGTCCTGAAACCAGCGCAATCCTCTCTGGCTACGAGGGTCGCGGCGGTACTCCTGCAGACGAGCGCTCACAAAATCATCGAGGAGTCGCTTCCGCTGCTCAGGGGAGAGACCTTTCAGCAGTTTGTAGAAAAAGGCCGTCCGGATTGCGCCCTTGATCCCTGACCCAGGGAGGAACGGCCGGTTGAAAGCGTCGCGCACAAACGGTCGCACGGGGCCATCGACCCGTGGCGGAGCAGGAGCGGAATAGGCAGAGACTCGCTCGAGAAACGCACGACTAAGCAGGGTCTGGTCGCGGAGAAAGTCGCGCAGCGAAGGACGGGAGCCTCCGGTAACCCAGTTACAGAAGATGTCGCTCTTGCCTGTCTGTTGCAGAGATGTGGCCAGTTTGTTCTCGGAGACAATATAGCAGCGCCCCTCAAAGAGGACGAACTCTAGGGGATTGAGTGCACCTTCTCGGCCACCAATGTGGAGTGGGGTCACAGCCGTCAGTCGCACCTTCACGACACTGCTTCCTTCCCTACCGGGTAGGCACGAAGAACGGCAGCCCGAAACGGTAAATCGGATGGCTGCTGACCACGTCCCATGCCGCAGGGGTGACGTCGAGCACCTGCCCCTGCAGTGGGTGGGAGAACACCGACCCTGCGGTAAACATCACCACCGTCTTTCTCTTGAGCTGGCGATAGGTGAACGGACTGTGAATCCAACCTTTTCTCTCAATGAGCCCGTAGGAACAGGTCTCGTCAATAAGGTCCAGGTCCGGCTCTGGAGGGCAAAACAGCGCAAGGGTGAGCACCCGCGGACCCTCTCCATCCGCCAAGAAATTCCAAGCTGCGTCAGCTTGCACGAGCTGCACGGTAAAGCGACCCAACCCGTACGCCCGTTCTCCGCCGAGCCCCAGCTCACCCAACAGCGCCAAAGCCGCGCGGAGTTGGGGGAGGAGGGTCTCGTCAGCGAGCCGCAGCAGAAAGTAGAGCCCGGCATTTTTGGCAAAGCGGAGGAGGCTGACATGAAAAATTTCACAGCGGTTGTTCTCGCGCCCCAGCGCTACACGAGGAATCAGGGTTTTGTGGTACACGCGAGACACCAACTCTGCCGCCTTGCCCAGCTCGGTCAAGGAGAACGGCTTTCCTCGCACCCAGGCAGCGAAGTGCTCACGCGTCAGGTACTCGGCTTCCTGTACCCTCTTCGCGTACTCTCGGCGCAGCTCGGTCTGCTCAACCCCCGCAGGCGGAATCAGCGGTTTCGGGAGGAAGAAGGTATCGTCGAGGAAGAGAAAGGCCGAAGAAAAGAGGAACGGGGGATCACGTTGGAACCGAGCGATGAGCCCGGTGAGATCGCTCGCGCCAAAGCGCGCGTTCCAGGCGTGGCACAGGGCGCTGTAGAGAGAGTCCGAGTGCAGGGTCTCTTCCGCGCTTTCCAGGCCCACACCGAGGCTGCCGAAGTGGACCCGGTCGACGAAGAACAACCGCACACACCACACGCTCATGACCTGGTCCCGTTCGTTGAAAAGAGCTTGACCACGTCTCCTAGTTTTTCCTGGCATTCGCCGAGCGTCTTCACTGGCAAAACAGCCGAAACCTGCTGCCGCGCATCTGCAGTCTCCGCGCCATAGAACTGGACTTTTCGCCCGCATAAGGCGGTCAGGACAAACTGAATCTTGCCATACCCGCGCGACCCGTGTCCGCCGAGGAAGTCGTCTTCGAGTAAGCGTAAGGTCTCCAGCAGGTTCACGAGATCCTCGTGCGTCTCGGTGGCATTGGCCGCCTCCACATTGTAGACCAGTTCAAAGGTGAACTCCGCTCCGGCCGGCACCCGCTCTAACTGGCGCGGGTTAGCAGCGGCGGTGATGCGGTCGAGCGCATTCTCAAACTTCCACTCGGTGTATTGCAGGCCGGTGTCGAGGCTGCTCAGCCGCTCCCGACTGTTCGCGGTGAGCAGGCTATCGCGGACAAGGAGTCGAGCGGGCATGTTATCCCCTTCGCGTCCCCCGGCTGCGCCAAAAAGACGGCACACCCGGCAGGCAGGGTCTACACACTCATGGCGGTACACCCCTTGACCACTACAGCGGTTGTACGTCACTCCCTGGCGCCGCTCAAACAGAGAGCGCAGCTTCCCCTTCAGTGAACTGCCGGGGATATACGGCTCACGCGTGACCGGGTCGCGCAGCACTGGCGCGTCGAGACCGCCGATGTCCAGGTTGTCCTTTGACGCGCCGATGTGGAGCCCGGTCACGCAGTGCACGATACCGCTCAGGATGACCTTGCCCTGCAGCGGCTTTCTTCTTTCCTCCGCCACGTTCCTTTCCTCCTGCCTCTAGTCACGCCCGCCATGGTACCGATGGTAGGCAAGGATCGACTCCACAAACCGGTAGAAGCGGATGAAATCGTCCTTGTCGTGGACCTTGTCGAGGCAGGGCGCAAGAACAGCCATGAGCGGTTTCACTTCTTCCTGGCACCCGGCGGCATATGCGAGCTTCGGCTTCAGCAGCAGGCACTGAGAGCGGAAAAAATTTGCCTCTTTCTCCTGCGTCCCTTCGCTCTTAATCTCATTCACGGCATCGACAAACTTGCGGATCTGGCCGGTCCTCAGGCGGATTCGGTTGGCGAGGAATTCCCCCATTTTCTCTGCCAGATCAACCAGCCTGTCCGCCTCTAACGCAGAGAGCTTTTTGAGGGCACTGATCTCTCTGACGACTTGATCAGTAACAGCGAGACCTTCGCTGCCGCTGCGATACCCGCCGCGCTCGTGCTGTCTTCCGTCTGACATGCCCCCTCCCCTCCTCAGCCTATGTTCTCCCTCATGTCGCCTGACCGGAACGACACAACAGCTCAAGCCAGGTCAGCACCGTGCGCAACTGCGCCATGTTCTCTGGGGCCATCAGTACGCGCTGAATGCTACCCCATCCTACCTGCGTGTTGCTTCTCTCCGCGGCTTCCTGCAGGTGGCGTAACGTGTAGGCCATATGGGGCAGATATAACCGCCCGTCACGCTTCCATTCTTCAATTAAGCCGAAGAGCCGATAGATGAGGGATTTGGGCAGCTTGAGCGTTAACCGCCTCGCCTCAGGGTCGTATGTTCCCAGGACAAGAAAATTCTGCAGGAGAGGTAAAACCTGGGTCTCCATTTCCTGCCACAGGTAGGTCTGCCGTTCTTGGGCAGGCCCCTGCTTTTCCGGGAAAAGGGAGAGGGTCAGGCGGTCTCTCCCCTGGCTTTTGGCGCGCTTCTCTGCGGCACCAGCCTCGGCTGCGATATGGTGGAGGGAAAAAAGCGGGTCCTGGATGACGACCCCAGCTGAGACCGTTATTTCCGGATTGCCAGTGAAACGACGAAAAACACGCTGCACATCAACAGCGAGCTCCAGCACGTCATCCCAGGCACCGATAACAAAGAGGTCATCTCCTCCCGCGTAGACTACCCCAAGCCGCCGTCCTCGCTCTCCCAGAGATTTGCCACTAATATTAAGTAGTGCTCTGACTTTTCCCTGGCAGATCGTGTTCAGGTGATATGTGAAGAAGAGGGACAGCTGGCGAGCGAAGCTGGCCAGACGCGCAAAAGACGGGCTGGGGAATCCGCCCGCGAGGAGCTGGCCCAGATTATCCACGTCCATGCGTAGGGCAGCGATCCGGTCGATTCCTGTGGCCGCACAGGCAAGGCCAGCAAGGCTGGCAGTGGCAGTAGGGCGGGCGTCGGGGTTCTCTTGGCGTTCCCGGTGCTGCGCCTCTGCGGGCAGGTCTGCGACCCGTGCGACATATCCCCCATGAAAGAGTGGAGCCAAGGCCGGATGCACGTAATCCTGCAGCTCCCAACTGTTGAGAACAAAGCCGCGCTCTAGGGTTGTGGTGTCATCGAGATGGCGGAGCAACCGGTACGTCAGGAAGGAGCCCTCCTGGGTCGGCAGTCGTAGAACTCCCTGAGAGGGGGGATTCGCGACCTTTTCTGCCACTAGATAATTTTTCTCTCGCGCCAGCTCATCGCCAAACTCGTAGAGCACGCGACAGAATCGACAGGCCCGGGGCGAGTCCGCATCCCCTTGACGCAGAGGCCCCAGTTCTTCTTCTGGCAGATCATCACGAAGGCAAACCGTGCAGCCGTCTAGCAGTGGCTCCCGAGGAGCCATCACCTCCTTCAACTCGCGGCGAAAGCGGAGACCTTTCTCCTTTCCCAGTTCTTCCCCGACCAGTTGCCAGACCTGCGACATGGTTTTGGTCGTCAGGTCCCGGGCCGCGGCCGTAACACTGGTAAGGGTCAGGTAGAGATGCAAGCCGAAGTGCTCTCGTAACCAGTGGTTTACTATCCCTTTGGTTCTGTGAATGAGGCTTTCGGCCTGCGGAGTATTCTGGCAGAGGAGGTAAAAATGCCCACCGCCAGCAAAGATCACATTGGTTCGAGACAACCCCAGACCCAAGAGCAATTCGTCGGCGACGTGCTCAGTCAACAGCTCAAGGAAAAAGGAGCGTCCACGCAACCCCTTGAGCGTTCCACGAGAAGAAAGGGTGTAGATAAAGCGCTGCGCCCCGGAGAAATCACCACCAACGAGGCGGAAATATTGCTTCTCTGGGTCCAACTGCGTGTGATCTAAATCCGCAATAATAGAACGCGGCAGCGCGCCCCGCTCCTGCTCGCGGAAATATTGGTAGAGCGCCAGGGCAAAGGCCGCTGTGGTCTTGGTGTGATCGTAGAGAGAAATGTCAGGGAACGTTTGCGGGTCGCGCCATCCCCGCTTGGTTTCTGCAGGGATTGTGCTCCAGTACTTCTCCAACAGAACCGGCAGCGCTCCGATCGGCCGTCCCCTGTTCAGCCAGCGCTCGAAATCGCGGGTGAAGAGCTGCAGCAGAGTGTCGTAGGCCCCATCTCCCATCTCCACTTGATCAAGCGGCTGCGGGAAGAGCATCTCCTCACCCATTGGGCGCAGGGGTAAAAAGGCTTGTGGCCGGGAGGTTTCGCACAAGCTGAGCCGAGAAAAGATCGAGGCCAGAGGTGTTCCACGGTGATCAAACACTCCTTCCTGGTCCAGGCGGTCCCCCGCGGCCGAGAGGTTATCAGCGTGGTAGACCAGGAGTGTCAGGTTGCTCTCACGGATCTCACGGAAGTAGCGAGCGTGATGGAGGCGCGCACAGGCTGGCACCCCAGCAGGAAACCGATCCGCATACTGCAAGAGCCATGCTTCACCTAGCTCGCTATGATCTTTCCCCTCGCCACTCCTGCGAGAGCGGATGACGAACTTCCCCACGTCATGAAACAGGCTCCCGAGGAGGACTTGCTCTTGCTCTTTTTCCACCCTCTGTCTCAATCCTCTGCTGGCGCGGCCGCCCCTATGACATACTTGCCCAACCCAAAGCTCGTTCCTTTGCCGATGTGCACGACCTCACCCAGGCGCAGCAGAAGCAGAAAGGGCTGTAGGTCTCCCCGGTACGTTACCCGGCCAACAAACCCGCCCAGCTTCATGCGCGCATCCTGGCGGGCGGAGTAGCGTTCCCAGTCGTACCAGCGCAGGTCGCTGGTCACAGTTTCGATTTGCTCGGCCGCAGTAATAAGCCCGCGGAAGTCCAGGTTGAGCTCGGTCCCGCAGTGGAAGTACGCCAGGTTGGACAGACGGCGCAGGAGGGTACGGATCAGGATGTGAAAGTCCGGCATTGGCGTGAGGGCCTCAGCGTAGACCAAGCGGGTCGGCGTTAAAAAGTGCAACGTGAGAAAGGGCAAAGTGGAAAGTGCAAACCGTTGTAGCAGATCGTGTACGGTCATGGGGCGAAAAGAGTTCCCTAACGTCTTGGCGCTGCCATCGTAAATCAGGGTCTCCTCGCCCTGCGGGGCGAGCCAGGCAACCGACTCTACCGAGAACCGGCCCCGGCCCTTACCCAGGCCCCGCTGCTCTCCCAGCCGCTCGAAGGCGTAGATGAAGTAGGGCAGGAAATCCGCGCCTTTGCCGATCAACGTCAGGTCAAAGGTCAGCGCTTCACCAGGCTGGTAGCGGGTCTTCTGGTCTAGCGGCGGGAGGAAGACGAAGGGATGGGGTGCCGCCGGATACTTACGCAAGCGCGTCGCGTCTTCGGGTATGGGCGTGTCGAACACATAGGGGAACGCGCAGCGCGAGCGCAGCAGGCAGCGTATGCAGTCGCGGTGGGTGACCACACACACCGTTTCTTTGAAGACGGAGCCGAACCCGCCGCGTAAGGTCGAGCCCTTGTATGGTGGAAGTCGCAGGGGATCCCGCGCCCGTAGGGTCACGCGCACTCGTAGCAGGCCGAGTGCCGCAAGCTCTTCACCGAGCTTCTCCATCGCCCCACCCCATCTCCCCACACACCACATCCCTAGCATCCCTGGGCTGGATGCCGTGAACTCCTCACTGAACTATTCTGTCTACATTGCCCCTGAGAGGGAGTTATAATACACACTGTCTATTCAGAAGGCAAGGGAAAAACCGTGGCGGGACCCTTGCCAGGCTGGCAACAGTGCAGGGAACCTCTTTACTTACGCTCCACCGTGCGGGTAAAGATTGGGGGATGAAAAGCTTTGAAAGGAATGACAAATGGCTACTCCCTTTCACCAGCATCTGCGTGAAACAGCGCGACCAGTCTGGGAGGCGATCTTTGCCCATCCCTTTGTGCAGGAGCTGGGAGCGGGCACACTGAGTCGCGCGCGCTTTCTCTTTTTTGTCCGCCAGGACTATCTCTATCTGCAAGATTTCGCTCGCACGCTCTGTCTGGCGGGAGCCAAAGCTGACTCGTTGGACACCCTGGATATGTTTGCCGACCATGCCGCCACCGTGGTACGGGTCGAGCGCAATCTCCACAGTAACTGGAGCGGGAAGCTGGGCCTGACGCCGCAGGAACTAGCGCAAACCGCACGCGCACCGGTGACTCAGGCCTACACCCGTCACCTCCTCGCCGTGGCTCAGAGCGGCACGCTGGCCGAGACGGTGGCCGCCGTGCTCCCTTGCTATTGGATCTATTGGGAAGTGGGTAAGCGTCTCAGCCCTGCCTTACCCGCGGACCCCTTGTATGCAGAATGGATTCAGGCCTACAGCGCCGAGGGCTTTGGCGCGCATGTGGAGCAGCAACTGCAACTGGTGGACCGGTTAGCAGTGGGCGTCTCCCCTGCTGAACGGGAGCGGATGCAGGAACACTTCGTGCAGAGCAGCCGCTACGAATACCTCTTCTGGGAGCAGGCCTATCGCCAGGAGGACTGGCCGGTGTAGCGCGGAGGCATCCCACGCTTAAGCCCTTAATCGCCTTGTTTCTCCGCAGGTTTTTCTTCTTTCCCCTTGATGGTACCGAGTAGCTCTGCCACCGCCTCGGGGTTGCCAGCAATCAGCAGGCTATTGGTGGGATAATAGGGGACGATCGTCACCCCTGGCGGAGCGAGCGCGGCCAGCGTATACGCGACCTCTTCGGCTCTGGCATAGTTGAGCGGTACGACCTCGACAGTGTACTTGGCCAGAGCAGCGGCCTGGGCTGCGGGCACAACCCGGACGACTCCCTTTTCGCTGACCAAGGCGTACCCGCGCAGGGCAAGGGCGGACTGCAAAAGCTGTAGCGCCTCCTCAGGAGAGACCTTCTTAGCGGGGAGGATGGTGATCTTCCCCTTCACCTGCTCTGGGTCAAAGAGAAACGTCATGCCCGTTAGCTCGCTGGCCTTTTTGAGCACAGCGTGCACGTCGGCGTTCTCGAAGGTGAAGAGGAACTCGTTGGCCCCCCAAGCGGTCGCAAGAAGAGACGAGGAAAGGAGGGCCACTATCAGGAAAAGCAGCAGGCCCCTCCGCTGTCTCCTACAGGCAAAGCGGAGCAGACGGTGGAGAAAATTCTTCACCTGGTTTCTCACTGCACAAGCTGCCGATATGTCTCCGGCCGGCGGTCAGCGAGCAGGTCCCATTTGCTTTTGAGGTCGGCAATATCATCCAGATCAATGGCGGCGACCACCAGTTCATCGCCTTCAGTCTGGGCCTTCGCCAGCACCCGGCCGGTTGGGGAGATGATCTCACTGCCCCCGATATATTCAGCGCCATCTTCAACGCCGGCTTTCCCCACGGCAATGATAAAGAGCTGGTTTTCAATGGCCGCGGCGCGCAGCAGCACCTCCGAGGTCTCCTGTCCGGCCTCTCGGGGTTGGCCGAAGCTCGGGGTGTTGTACGGCACGCAGATAAGCTCCGCGCCCCCGAGCGCCAGGGCGCGGTAGCCTTCCGAGAAACGGCGGTCATAGCAAATAAGAGTTCCTATCCGTACCTTAGGGAGCGAGACAACCGGGAAGCCTAGATTGCCGAAAGAGAAATACCGCTTCTCCAGGATGTTTAACCCTTCAACCCGGGGCTCGACCCATCCCGGGATGTGCGTCTTACGGTATTTTCCCAGGATCGTTCCCTCTGGCTCGACGAACACGGCGCTGTTGTAGTAGCAGCCGTTCTCCCGCTCGGCGTAGGGGAGGACAAAGTGCATATGGGTCCTGCGCGCTGCCTGGAAGAGGGAGAAAGTGACAGGCGAGGGGAGCGCCTCCTCAAAAAAGTCATCCCAGGACTCGTGGACCTTGGTCGCGAAATAGGGCGTGAGAGACAATTCAGGAAAACAGAGGAGCTCTACTTGTTGTTTCCCGGCTTCCTCCATGAGCGTCACCATCCGCTCGACGGTTTGGGCTTTGCTTGGTGAGCTTGGTCCTAACTGGGCAGCCGCGACAGTGAGAGGACGTGCCATACTACTCCTCCTTTTTCAGTCAGCTCTCAGCTCCTAGCGTATAGCATATAGCTCGCTCACTCCGTTCGCTCTATAGCATATAGCTTCTACCATAAGCCATAAGCTATAAGCCATAAGCCGGAAGGGGTTGACGGCTGATCGCTGATAAAAAAGATTGCGTCTTTCACCAGGATTCTATATAGCTCAGGGGCGGAGGGGTATTTATGGAATTCGGCATCTGTGTTCCGCACTACGGCAAAGCGATCGACGTGCAAGGGATCATCACTAACGTGCGTCGGGCCGAGGCTCTGGGCTTCGACTCGGTCTGGGTCACCGACCACATCATTGTGCCGCGCACGATGGATCTCATCTACCGGGACAATATGCTGGAGCCGGTCGCGCTGCTGAGCCACCTGGCTGCGCTGGTGCCACGGGTGAAGCTCGGCACTAGCGTGCTGATCCTACCCTACCGCAACCCCGTGGTCCTAGCCAAGATGCTGGCGACGATAGACCAACTCTCAGGTGGGCGCTTGATCGTCGGCGTGGGCGGCGGCTGGCTGACCGAGGAGTTTGCGGCCTTAGGTGCGTCTTTCCCTGAGCGTGGCAAAGTCAGTGACGAGTGCCTGCGCGTGATGCGGGAGATGTGGACGCACGAGACCCTGAGTTTTAGCGGGCAGTACTGGTCGTTGCAAGATATGCAGGTCTCACCCCTGCCGGCGCAGCGGCACCTGCCGGTATGGGTCGGCGGCATCAGTGCACGGGCGAGACGGCGCGCGGCCGAGTTTGGTGACGGCTGGCATGCGACGGCGCAGTCACCCGAGATTTTGGCTGAGGGCTACCGGCACCTCAAAGAGCTCTGGAAAAAGAAAGGCCGGACCGGTGAACCCGTGCTGTCGATGCGGGCCCATCTATTTATCAACGGTGTCTCTGAAGAGGTCCTGTCCTACCCCCCTCGGCCGGGCTACGACCTGCTGCGCGGCGACCTCGACACCGTGACCGCCCGCCTACGGGCCTATCAGGAGGTCGGCGTACAGCACATGGTCTTTGAACTCTCCACGCAGTCGTTCCAGAGTAGCGC
>WNGG01013521.1_pt1 | contig 11375 bp, 7 predicted proteins | sample 5400661 | NCBI WGS metagenome assembly WNGG01 (sample SAMN13153372, study PRJNA577476) | soil metagenome | isolation source: 100 cm soil or saprolite under Garry oak tree replicate 1 | place: USA:California | collected 2016-06-15 | reverse complement strand
CAGCCCTGCTTGGTACCGCACTGCCCGGTGGTGGCCCGCCAGCAGTGGGGTCAGCCGGCGTCCGGCCGCCCAGCCACCGGTTACCCCGCACCTGTCCGGAAAACGGCTGATCTGCGACATGACCGACCGGCGGCGCATCGATTAGCGGTGGCTCACCAGCCGGAGGAATTGGGATCCCGGGGGCAGGCACTCCAACGTCGCCCACGACTGGCGGACCGGCGGCAGATCTCGAACTCGAAGACAGCGGACCGGCGGCAGACGGCGGACCGGAAGGCGGCGGACCTCCCGGGGGCAGCCCGCCGGACGACCGCGGGCTTGCGGCAGGAGTACCGGCGGACGGCGTGCGACGAGGATCAGTCAGCGACCTGCCGCGCCGCGGTGGCTCAATCGTGTCAGCAGGCAGCGGAATTGGTGCCGCGGCAGGCGGCGGAGTCTCGGATGCGGGCATGTCCGCCAGCCAAGGCGGCACCGGGTCGTCCACGCTGGCCTCCTCCGGATGTCCCGTCCGGGAAGCGGCCAGGTCGGCTCGGCGCTCCCCCCAGGGCGAGGTGGTGGCCGACGAACCGGCACCTGCCCTTCCGGACGTATCCCCCGTAGTCACGCGGGCATTCACCGCGTCGGCGGCATGGTGGCCTCACTGCTCGTAGCTGCCGGGCCGTCCGCAGCGCGCGCCGCATCCGCACCACTGCGGACCCGATCCTGCCCCCGCCACCTAGCGTCTCCCGCGGAACTCCCCTCAGCCCCAGAAGGTGGCTCGCCGTCTCCCGCAGAACGCCCGGTGACCGCCTGCTCCTCCAGCTTGGCGGTTATCCTTCCCGACGAGGTGCTATCGCCGGAGGCAGCCACCGCGCGTGGCGTGGCCGCCGGGCGAGCTTTCACGAACCGCCCGCCCGAGTCGCGGGCCGGGCCCTTCTTAGCCGCCCTGGCAGTTTCGCCGCCCTCAGAGCTCACCGGTTAGTCTCCCTCCGCACAGCGGAATCCGCACCGCGGAATGGTCGGTGGCCGGGATCCGCGGCACCACTCGACAGGGCTAAGAATCAGCCGCGGCAGGGTCGCCGTTGACATCACCACCGGCTTCGCCACCGGCGTCATCACTCGCGTCATCACCGGCGTCACCGTTGACGTCATCCAGGGATTCTGCGTTCCTGGCAATCGCCACAACGCTGTCGCCTGGGGCCAGATTCATCAGCCGTACGCCCATCGTCTGGCGGGCCGATCGCTTGACCTCTCCCGCGCTCGTACGGATGACTCCTCCCGCCGATGTGATCGCGAATATCTCGTCCTCCGGCCGGACCATCAGGGCACCGACCAAGTCGCCACGTGAGTTAACGATCTTGGCGGTAAGCACACCCTTTCCGCCCCGGTTCTGCACAGGATACTGGTTTGCGCCTGTCCGCTTCGCGTAGCCTCCCTCTGTCGCGACAAGGACGTCGCCTCCGTCGCGCACCACATGCATACCCAGCAGCTCGTCACCGCCAACAAAGCGCATCCCGATCACGCCTGTTGTCGCACGGCCCATTGGCCGCAGCGACTCATCGTCGGCGTGGAACCGGATCGCTTGCGCTCGCCGGCTGACAAGCAGCAGGTCGTCCTCGGGATGAACCAGCCGCGCGGAGATCACCTCGTCGTCGTCGCGTAGGTTGATCGCGATGATGCCACCCGAGCGGGCCGAGTCAAACTCGGTTAGCCGTGACTTCTTCACCAGGCCGCCACGGGTGGCGAGCACCAGGTACGGCGCGACCTCGTAGTCGCGCAGGTCGAGAACCTCGGCGATGTGCTCGTCGGGCTGGAAGGCGAGCAGGTTGGCGACGTGCTGACCGCGGGCGTCGCGTGCGGCTTCTGGAAGCTCGTACGCCTTGGCCCGGTACACCCGTCCTTTGTTGGTGAAGAACAGGATCCAGTGGTGGGTCGTGGTGACGAAGAAGTGCTCGACAATGTCGTCCTGGCGTAGCTGCGCGCCGCGCACGCCCTTGCCCCCGCGGCGTTGGGCGCGGTAGAGGTCCGCCTTTGTGCGCTTGGCGTAGCCACCGCGAGTGATGGTGACGACGATGTCCTCCTCGGCGATCAGGTCCTCCATGGACACGTCGCCGTCATACGGGATGATCTTCGTTCGGCGGTCATCGCCGTACTTGTCGACGATCTCGTCGAGCTCGGCGCCGACTATCTGCCGCTGGCGCAAGGGCTGCGCGAGAATCTCGGAGTAGTCGGCGATCTGCGTCATGAGCTCGTCGTATTCGTCGACAAGCTGCTGGCGTTCCAGCGCAGCCAGCTTGCGCAGCTGCATATCCAGGATGGCCCGCGCCTGGATCTCGTCGATTTCCAGCAGGTCGATCAGCCCTTGCTGCGCCTGCGCCGCGGACGCGCTGGCCCGGATGAGCGCGATCACCTCGTCGATTCGGTCGATGGCCTTGAGCAAGGCGCGAAGGATGTGTGCCCGCTCCTCGGCCCTGCGCAGCAGGTACCGGGTGCGGCGCACGACGACGTCGATCTGGTGCGCGACCCAGTGCCGGACGAACTGGTCCAGGCGCAGGGTGCGCGGCACGCCATCGACAAGCGCGAGCATGTTCGCGCCGAACGTTTCCTGCAGCTGTGTGTGCTTGTACAGGTTGTTCAGCACGACCTTGGCGACCGCATCCCGCTTCAGCACGATCACCAGCCGCTGCCCGGTGCGTCCGCTGGTCTCGTCCCGCACGTCGGCAATGCCGGTGACCCGCCCGTCGCGGACCAGTTCGGCGATCTTGAGTGCGAGATTGTCCGGGTTCACCTGGTAAGGGAGTTCGGTGACGATGAGGCAGGCGCGCCCCTTGGCGTCCTCCTCGACATCGATGACGGCCCGCATGGTGATCGACCCGCGGCCGGTGCGGTACGCCTCCGCGATTCCGCGCCTGCCGACGATCAGCCCATAAGTCGGGAAGTCCGGGCCTTTGACGCGCTCGATCAGCGCGTCAAGCAGCGCGTCATCGCTAGCTGTCGCGTCGTCGAAATGATCCAGGTACCAGTGCACCCCGGCAGCGATCTCGCGCAGGTTGTGCGGCGGGATGTTGGTCGCCATGCCGACGGCGATCCCGGACGAGCCATTCACGAGCAGGTTCGGGAACCGTGACGGCAGCACGACAGGCTCGGACGAGCGGCCGTCGTAGTTGGGGCGGAAGTCGACAGTCTCCTTGTCGATGTCGCGCAGCATCTCCATGGCGAGCGGCGCGAGCCGGCACTCGGTGTACCGCATGGCGGCGGCCGGGTCGTTGCCCGGTGACCCGAAGTTGCCGTTGCCGTCGACCAGCGGCATCCGCATCGACCACGGCTGGGCCAGCCGGACCAGGGTGTCGTAGATCGCCGAGTCGCCGTGTGGATGGTAGCTGCCCATGACGTCGCCGACGACGCGGGCGCACTTGAAGTAGCCGCGATCCGGCCGGTAGCCGCCGTCGTACATGGCATAAAGCACCCGGGTGTGCACGGGTTTCAGCCCGTCCCTAACATCGGGCAGCGCACGGCCGACGATGACCGACATCGCATAGTCGAGATAGCTGCGCTGCATCTCGACCTGGATATCGACCGGCTCGCTGCGGCCGCCCTCCGGCGCTGGCGCCTCCGGGGTGTTCACGTCCGTCACGTGCTGTCCTTCCTCACAATCAAGATCAAAATCTCAACCCCGATACTTAACGGCTGCCGCCTCCTGTCGCCCGCCCGAGCTGCGGAGCACTCGGAAGGGGACCCGCCCGCACGGCGCCGCACCCACGAACTGCGGAGCCCTCGCAGGGCAGCCCGCCCGCACGGCGCCGCACCCACGAACTGCGGAGTCCCCTGGGATGGCGTCTGTTCACGACCTCTATGACGACTTTGTATCCTGGAGCGTTGTACCTGCGCCCGAAATGTCCGTTTGTGACGGCATTCTGGACCCTGTTGGCTTATCCGGCTCGTGCGCTGAGGGGCCGTGCCCACGTCCGGCCCGCCGCGCCAAACAGACACCAGTTCCGGCCCCACCGCACGATCCCACCGCGGGACAGCCAGCAAATCATCGCAGCGTCGCCGCCAGTTGAGGCCGGCACCATGGTGGCCGCCGGCGCATTTGGGAATAGGCCAACAGAGTCCATTCTGGAGTACAAAGTGGTGCGGGCACGCAGTTGGACCCCGCTCGCTCAGCTGACCCCTGTGGCAGACCACTAGATGTCCAGGAACCTGACGTCCTTCGCGTTGCGCTGGATGAACGAACGCCGGGCCTCGACGTCTTCGCCCATGAGAACGCTGAACAGCTCGTCCGCCTGGGCTGCGTCGTCCAGGGTGACCTGGAGCAGTACGCGCCGCGCCGGGTTCATGGTCGTTTCCCATAGCTCGTTGGCGTTCATCTCGCCCAAGCCCTTGAAGCGCTGTATGCCATCGCGCGGCCGGGGATCTTTGCGGCCGGCCGCCATACCCCCCTCGATCACCGCGTCGCGCTCCCGGTCTGAGTAGGCGTACTCGGGCGCGACGCCACGTCCCTCCCATTTGATCTTGTAGAGCGGCGGCTGCGCGAGATAGACATGACCGGCTTCGATCAGCGGCTTCATGAACCGGAACAGCAGCGTCAGCAGCAGCGTCCGGATGTGCTGGCCATCCACGTCGGCGTCAGCCATCAGGATGATCTTGTGGTAACGGAGCCGTGCGATGTCGAAGTCGTCGTGTACACCGGTGCCAAGCGCCGTGATCATTGCCTGGACCTCGTTATTGCGGAGGACCCGGTCTATCCGCGCCTTCTCCACGTTCAGGATCTTGCCCCGGATCGGCAGAATCGCCTGGAAGTTGGGATCCCGCCCATTCTTGGCCGAGCCCCCAGCCGAGTCACCCTCCACAACATAGATCTCGCACCGCGCAGGGTCGGTTGACTGGCAGTCGGCCAGCTTGCCGGGCAGCGACGTGGACTCGAGCAGGCTCTTGCGGCGGGTCAGATCCCGTGCCTGCCGGGCGGCGATCCTGGCCCGCGCCGCCTGGGTGGCCTTGGTGATGACCTCTTTTGCCTCACCCGGGTTGCGGTCCAGCCAGTCGCGCAGGTGCTCGTTGCACACCTTCTGCACGAACGACTTGGCTTCTGTGTTGCCGAGCTTGGTCTTCGTCTGGCCCTCGAACTGCGGCTCGGCAAGCTTGATCGAGACGATCGCGGTCAGGCCCTCACGCACGTCCTCGCCGCTGAGGTTCTCGTCCTTTTCCCGCAACAGCTTCTGCTCGCGCGCGTACCTGTTGATGATGGACGTCAGCGCGGCGCGGAAGCCCTCTTCGTGAGTGCCGCCCTCGGCCGTGTTGATCGTGTTAGCGAACGTGTGCACCGACTCGGAGTAACTGCTGCTCCATTGCATCGCGATCTCGACCGCGATGCCGTGACCCTCCTCGGCGAACTCGATCACGGAGCCGTGCACAGGATCTTTGGATGCGTTCAGGTAGCGGACGAAGTCGGCGATGCCGCCGTCGTAGCAGTAGGTGACCGTGCGCGGCTCGCCGTTAATGTGGTCGGGCCGCTCGTCGGTAAGGCTGATCCGAAGACCCCGGTTGAGGAACGCCATCTCCTGCAGGCGCCGTGACAGGATCTCGAAGCTCCAGGCGGTGGTCTCGAAGACCGACTCGTCCGGCCAGAACGTGATCGTGGTGCCGGTATCGCTGGTGGCCGCGCCCTTGACGAGCGGGCTGGTCGGCTGGCCGACCCGGTAGGACTGCCGCCAGACGTGGCCGTCCCTGCGGACCTCCACCTCCAGCCGCGCGGAAAGGGCATTCACCACGGAGACGCCGACTCCGTGCAGACCGCCGGAAACCGCGTAGGACTTGCCGTCGAACTTGCCGCCCGCATGCAGGGTGGTCAGCACGACCTCGACCGCGGGCCGCTTCTCTGCTGGATGGTCATCGACAGGGATCCCGCGGCCGTTGTCAGCTACCCGGACGCCGCTATCGGGAAGGAGCGCGACATTGATGGTGTCGCAAAAACCCGCGAGGGCTTCGTCGACCGAGTTGTCCACAACCTCGTACACCAGGTGGTGGAGGCCGCGCTCCCCGGTCGAGCCGACGTACATGCCGGGGCGCTTGCGTACCGCCTCGAGGCCCTCGAGGACCGTGATCGAGCGTGCGTCGTAGGACAAGTGGGAACTCCTCCTGCCAGAACTCCTCTTCGGTGAGGATTTGGCGCCGCGAGACCTGCCACGCGATTGCTCGCCTGTTGTGCCTGCTCCTCTGCTCGCTCGCTTACGCTCGCGTGCGTCGCTCGCGGGACTTGATTGCTCCCTCGCCTGGACGCGCACGCGCGTTCCGCTTGGGGTGAGTTGTCTGCCCGGGGCGCATCTTCATTCTACCTGGCAGACCGTGCTCACTGGCCCGGAACCCGCCGCCTGGTGACCCATTTACGAGGCTGAGGCGCGCAGTCGCGGCCGAACGCCGGCTCCGTGAATCCCCCTACATGCATAACAGGTCCGGCAACAGGGCGCGCGGATAAGAGCCGCGCTCGGCTGACGCTCCGCAGGCCGCTATCCGTAGGTGTCGCGCGGGCCCCGTCCATCGCGCACCCGCCACCGGCCGCGCCCTGGCTCGCCGGACGGGCCTCGGACCCTTACCCGCAGGACAGTTCGGTCACCGAGCTCGGCATTCAGCCGCCGCACCAGGTCCGCGGCGAGCAGCCGAAGCTGCGTCGCCCATGCGGTGGAGTCGGCGACAACGACGAGTTCGCCGTCGGTGAAACTTTCCGGGCGCGCATGCGCCGCGAGGTCGGCACCGACGATTTGCTGCCACCGGCCAAACGCACCACCAACGGCGGCGCGCTGTCGCCATCCCTGGTCGGCAAGGAGCCCGTCAATGGCCGTGCCCAAGGGCTGCGGGTCATCCCTGCGCTTGCGCGGCACACCGCGCAGCCGTTCTGGCTCTGCTAGCCCGGGGGGACGACCCCCCGTACCCCCCGGCGGCTCACGGTCCGCGCCAGATCCGCCCGCACGCCCGGTGCCGCCACGCCAGCGCAGCCGTTCTGGATAAGTATCTGGGCGCACCGGCCGGGCACCCTTGGCCGCCGCGTCCGCCTTCGCTTCTGCAAGCGCGCGGCGCGCCCGTTCCACCGCGTCACCGGGCACGTTCCACCACCCCAGCCTCAATCGTAAACCGCGCGCCCTCCATCCCGCCCGGCACATCGGCGGGCGCCGCAGCGGTCACCAGGGCCTGTTCCGCGCCGACCGCGAGCGTGGCGAGCCGCTGCCTGCGGCCTGGATCGAGCTCGGCAAACACGTCGTCGAGCAGCAGCACCGGATCTTCACCATCTGCGCGCAACAGCTCGTAGCTGGCTAGCCGGAGCGCCAGCGCAAGCGACCACGACTCGCCATGGCTGGCATAACCGCGGGTGGGCAGCTCCCCGATGTTCAGCTCAAGCTCATCACGGTGCGGCCCGGCCAAACACACGCCGCGTTCCAGCTCGGCCGCGCGGGACCTGGCGAGCGCACTTCGCAGGCCTTCGGCGAGCAGTTCGCGCTCGCAGGGTGGCTCGGCGGGTGGCTCGGCGGGCGCGGCCGTGGCGTGAGTGCTATTGCCCGCGAAGGACTGGCGGTAGCGCATCCCGGCCTCCGCCTTGTCATCGCAGAGCTGGGCGTATGCCTTGGTCACCAGCGGCCGAAGCTCGGCGACGAGACCGAGCCGGCCGGCGAGCAGCTCGGCACCAGCCCGCACCAGATGGTCATCCCAGGTGTCGAGCGTGGCCAGCATCCCGGCGGCCGCGCTGTCGCCGTGGGCGCTGGCGCGTCGCGCGGTCCCCCGCATGCCCGCCGACTTCAGCAGGGCGGTGCGCTGCCTGACGATCCGCTCATAGTCGGCACGCACCCCGGCAAACCGTGGCGAGCGGGCTATCAGCAGTTCGTCCAGGAACCTGCGGCGCTCTCCCGGATCGCCCTTGACCAGGGCAAGGTCCTCCGGCGCGAACGTGACGGCCTGCAGCGCGCCGATGACCTGCCTCGGCTGCCTTACCGGCGCCCGGTTGAGTCTTGCCCGGTTGGCGCGGCCCGGGTTGATCTCGAGTTCGACAAGGGTCCGCGCCGACGCGGAGTCGACTTGGACGCGCACGATCGCGCGTTCCGCACCGTGGCGCACCAGCGGCGCGTCGGTGGCACTGCGGTGACTGCTGAGGCTCGCTGCATACGCCACGGCCTCGACCAGGTTGGTTTTCCCGTGGCCGTTGGGGCCGACGAAACCGGTCACACCCGGGCCGAGCCGCACGTCGGCAGCCGCATAGGAGCGGAAGTCGGTCAGCGCGATCCGGGATACGTGCACGACAGGAGGCTACCCAGTGACTCCGCCTCCGTTGCCTATCCAGGACCCACCCGCCCGGGGGCCTCCGCCTACTGCTGATTCTCGCCGCTTGTCAAGCCGGGCGGTATGGGTGAACGCCGTTCTGTGGATAACTCGCCGTCCGGCGCCGGGAGGCGTCTTCGACTGAAACGACGCCCGAGCTATCCCGCGAGCCTGATCGGCATCAGCAGGTACCTGTAGTCCGGCTGTGCGGGTTCGTCCCCAGCGGGCTTACCGGTGATCACCGCCGGCTTGGTTGGGATGGTGAACGACATCCGCGTGGTGTCGGAATCGATTGCGGCGAGCCCGTCAAGAAGATACTGCGGATTGAAGGCGATCTGGATCTCCTCGCCGTCGAATGATGCCTCGAGTGTCTCGATGGCCTGCGCCTCGTCACCGGTTCCTGCCTCCAGTACGAGCTGGCCGTGGGAGAAGGTGAGCCGGACAGGCGTGCTGCGCTCGGCCACCAGGGAGACTCGCTTGACGGACTCGGTGAATGCTGCCGTAGCCAGTTCGGCCACGGCGTTGACCTCATTAGGCAGTAGTGACCTGAATTTGGGGAACTCACCGTCGAGCAAGCGTGTCGTGGTGCGGCGGCCACCACCCTCGAACCCGATCATTCCCTCGCCACCCGCTGTGTCCGCGCCAGGCTGTCCCGGTAGCCCCAGCGCGATGGACACCTCCGCGCCAGAGGTGAGCGAACGTGCCGTGTCGGCGAGAGTGCGGGCGGGCACGAGCGCTGAGGCGCTTATATCCGTGCGGCCAGGATTCCAGCGCAGCTCACGTACCGCGAGTCGGTAGCGGTCAGTGGCGGCCAGGGTCATGGTGTCGCCCTCGATCTCGACCCGGACACCGGTCAGCACGGGCAGCGTGTCGTCACGGCCCGCTGCCACCGCGACCTGGGTGACCGCGGCCGCGAAGACGTCGCTGCCAACCGAGCCGGTCGGCGGTGGCATCTCAGGCAGTGTCGGGTAATCCTCGGCCGGCATTGTCGGCGAGTAGGCGACCGGAAACCAGCACTGTGCCCGGTTCGTCAGTATCTACCGGCAGGTTTACTTCCGCCGAGACCTCGTAGTCAAAGCTGGAGACGTTCAGCGTGTCACCGGCCTCTATCCGGATCCCCGCCAGCACCGGAACCGATGGACGGGACGGCAGGGTGCGTGCGGTCCATGCCACGGCATCGGCGAGGACATCGCGATCAACCCGGAACCTCACTTTGGACCGCCTCCAGATTCTGTGTATGCTATCGCGTTTTCCCAGGTAAGGCCTCGGCTGACGCGCGCTGGGGGAGCGCGGTGCGGGACCCGGATGACGCGCGGGTTTTCTGCTTGTTGCTGAATAGATTAAAGAGCGTCGTAGTCATAGGCAGGGTGGAAACTGGGGATGACGGCCGTTGAGCCAGGTCAGCGGCGTTTTCCAGGTCCACAGGGGGTGTGTCTGGGCTTGTGCGGGACGCGTCGCGACTGGGGACTGATGGGCGGCGTGGATGCGAAGACCACAAGTTATCCCCGCGCCGTCCCAACGTAATCCACAACCTTATCCCCAGCCTGTGTGTACCGATTGTGACGCCGTTGCTGCGCTTTCCCACCCTCATGCTTGCCGCCGTCCCGTTACCGGGCCTGTTGCTTGATCCGATTGGTCAGCTCGGTCACTTGGTTGTAAATGGACCGGCGTTCGGCCATGAGGGAGCGGATCTTGCGGTCGGCGTGCATCACGGTCGTATGATCCCGGCCGCCAAACTGCTGACCGATTTTCGGCAGGGACAAGTCGGTCAGCTCGCGGCACAGGTACATGGCGATCTGGCGGGCGGTGACCAGCACTCGTGATCGCGATGTACCACACAGATCGTCGATGGACAGCCCAAAGTAGGAGGCGGTCTGGCCCATGATGGTCGTCGCGGTGATCTCGGGGCCCTGAGCTTCGGGTATGAGATCTTTGAGAACGATCTCGGCCAGTTGCAGCTCGACGGTCTGGCGGTTGAGGCTCGCGAACGCCGTTACCCGGATGAGCGCTCCCTCGAGTTCGCGGATGTTTGTGGAGATCCGGCTGGCGATGTACTCAAGCACTTCCGGCGGCGCGTTCAGGCCTTCCTGGACGGCCTTCTTTCTGAGGATGGCGATGCGCGTCTCGAGTTCGGGTGGCTGGACATCGGTGAGCAGACCCCACTCGAAGCGGCTGCGCAGCCTGTCCTCGAGTGTGACCAGGCGCTTGGGTGCACGGTCGCTGGAAATGACGATCTGTTTGCTCGCATTGTGCAAGGTGTTGAAGGTGTGGAAGAACTCTTCCTGGGTGCCTTCCTTGTTCTCCAGGAACTGGATGTCATCCACGAGCAGGATGTCGACATCGCGGTACAGGCGGCGGAACCGGTCCTGCTTGCCGTCGCGGATCATGTTGATGAAGTCGTTGGTGAACTCCTCCGAGCTGACGTACCTGACCCGGGCGCCGGCATAGAGGCTCTGCGCGTAGTGGCCGATGGCGTGCAGCAGGTGAGTCTTGCCCAGCCCGGAGTCGCCGTAGACGAACAGCGGGTTGTACGCCTTTGCGGGTGCCTCCGCGACTGCCACCGCGGCCGCGTGGGCAAAGCGATTGCTTGACCCGATGACAAACGTCTCGAAGGTGTACTTCGGGTTGAGCCGTGCCAGGGTTGGGCGGGCGTGTGTATGGCGGGGATAGTCCGCCACGCCGGCGGAGTGACCGGGCGGGATGGCTGCTGGCATGCCGTCGGCAGCAGGCCCGGCCGGGCCGGCGAGGCTCGGCGCGTGGTGGCCGTCGGCAGCGACATGCTGCCGCGTGAGAGCTTGCGGTAGAGCGGGTCCGTGACCCTCCGCGCGGGACGGTGGAATCCTCTCTTGGGCAGGCAGGTGGTCGTGGGCGGAAAAGCCGCCGTGCGGGGGCGTGCCGCGGATGCCTTGCGATGTCGTGGCGGCAGAGGGAAGCGTTGCTTGCGGGTTCGGCCTGGCTTCTGGGCTCAGTGTCGCGGGCGGGCCCGGAGTTTCTTGTGGAGCCAGCGGGTCGTCGGTGATCATGCCAGGCATCGGCGGTGTGGGATCGACCGTGACCGCGAGCTGGATATTGCGGCCAAGTTCTCGCGACAACGCGAG
>WNGG01014349.1_pt1 | contig 11377 bp, 9 predicted proteins | sample 5400661 | NCBI WGS metagenome assembly WNGG01 (sample SAMN13153372, study PRJNA577476) | soil metagenome | isolation source: 100 cm soil or saprolite under Garry oak tree replicate 1 | place: USA:California | collected 2016-06-15 | reverse complement strand
CCATGCTGCAAACGCGCACACTTTCTTTCCCCAAGTCCCGGCGCTTAACACGCCCTTCGGAATTCGAGCGTGTAAAGCAGGGCGGCACCACTCAACGCGGCAAGTTCATCCTGCTCGGCGTTCTCGCAGTGCAAAAGTCTGGCGCCTGTCGCGCCGGCTTGGTTACGAGCCGACGTCTCGGCAGCGCAGTCCTGCGCAATCGGATTCGACGTCGGCTGAGCGAGATCGTGCGAACATACCAGTATAATTTGCGAGAAGACTTGTGGATTGTACTTGTCGCCAGGCGCGACGCTGCGAGCGCGAGTTATCACGCGCTGGAAGATGAATGGTTGCGTCTGGCAAAGCGCGCTTCTATTCTAGCGCTCTGATGCTCAGTTTCCTTCGCTTTTTCATTCGCATTTATCAATACACACTCTCGCCGGTCCTCTCGTTGATTTGCGGCCACGGTTCCGGGTGTCGATTTAATCCGACGTGTTCGGCATATTTCTTGGAAGCGGTCGAGACGCATGGCGTCTCTCGAGGAAGCTGGCTGGGATTGAAGCGGTTAGCACGATGCCAACCTTGGGGCGGGACAGGGTATGATCCGGTGCCGGCGCGGAAGTCAAAGTGGCACAAGGTTCCAACTTGCGCGGGCAAGGAAGTGGGCAAGTTGAAAACTTGCCCCACATTCACCCAATCAAACCTAGACTGTGTTTGTGAATAGCCGCTTCGGAACGAGTTATGGATCGAACTGCATGGATTGCTGTTACCCTTTGCGTGATTGGACTCGTCTTATGGGAGTTCTATCTGGTAAAACAGACACCACGAAAACCGGTCCCGGTCGCCACTGGACCGACGGAAGCGTCCCCGGCACCAACTCCCTCCACTAGCCCTTCGACAACTCCGACCGCGGTCGCTCCCGTAATCGCGCCGAAAGCCCCGGAAGCAGTTCCGAGCTTTTCCGAGAAAATAGAATCGCTGCGCAATTCGGACGTCGAGCTCCGCCTGACAAACCGTGGAGGTGGAATCAAAGAAGTAGTTTTGCTCAATCAAGTGGCGGAAAAAGGGGAACGTGTAGTGTTAAATTCAGCGGAGTGCGCGCCGATTGGCGCGATCACCGACCAGCCGTCGTCGCCCGAGCTTCCTGAGTTTACCGCCTCTCGCGAGCTGAATTCCGCGGTACGATTCGAGCGTACCACGGCGGAGCAAGTCACGATTCGGAAAAGGTTTTTCTTCCCAAAATCCGAGGAGAAGAAAGACAATTTTGTGGCCGAAATGGATGTCGACCTTGAGAATCGCGGCTCTCAACCATTCCAACGTGCTGGTTACTTTGTCGCGCTTGGATCTGCTGCTCCAATCCACCCGAAGGATTACCCATATTACACGCGGCTGGTCTGGTGCATCGATGGAAAAGCAAAAGGAATCGATGTTGGCTGGTTCGCCGCAAGCGGCGGATTTCTCGGCATAAACGCGCGTGCCGCGCGGCCTTTTTATCAGGAAAATATCGCAGGTGCGGAGTGGGTTGCTGTAAGCGATCAGTTTTTTACGACGTTGCTCGCGCCTCTCACCGCCAAGGCCAACGCGGCTTGGGGCCGGCGCTTCGATGTCGCGCGCGCGCCGGATCAAAAACTACTCGGAATTGAGGGCGCGCTCGGCATGCCCGGCTTTCAGCTGCAGCCTGGCCAAACTTACAGCGCGCGCTTTGAAATTTACGCTGGCCCGAAACTTTACCATCGCCTCGCGCAGCTCCCGCATAACGAAGCCGAGATCATGGATTTCGGGATGTTCAAGATTGTTTGCCAGTTCCTTCTCAACTTCATGAACTTGCTGCACAGTTGGCTGGGAAATTACGCGGCTGCCATTCTTGCTTTGACCACGATTATCAAGCTTGTCCTCTGGCCGATTCAAAACAGAGCGAACCGTTCGATGCGGCAGATGTCCGCGCTGTCGCCGAAAATGCAGGAGCTGAAGGAAAAATACAAAGATGACCCGACTCGGATGAACCAGGAGGTGATGAAGCTTTACAAATCGTACGGCATCAATCCCGTCGGCGGCTGTTTGCCGATGGTGATTCAGATCCCGATCTTTTTCGGCCTGTACAAAATGCTTAGTCAGGCGGTTGAACTGCGGAATGCGAAATTCTTGTGGGTAAAGGATCTTTCCCAGCCCGACACTGTCGCGCACTTGCCGTTGCTCGGCTGGCCGGTCAATATCATTCCGCTCTGCATGGCGGCCACGCAAATTTGGCTGATGCAGATGACTCCAAAGACCGGCGACGCGACGCAACGCCGGGTGATGATGTTCACGCCTCTGATCTTTCTATTTATCTGCTACAATTTTGCGGCAGCTCTGGCATTGTATTACACCACTCAGAATCTTTTCAGTATTTTGCAATTTTATCAGAACAAGAATCAGCCAATGCCGAAGCTCGAAAAAGTTGCACCCGCTGGAAAACGCAAGCGATGATGACTTCAAAGGAATTACTCGACACCATGCTGGGTTATCTCGGTTTCGTCGTGCAAATCGAGGAAACAAAGAACGAAGGCGGCAACTTAACGCTGCAAATTTACACCGAGGAAAGCCGGCGCTTGATCGGCCGAGACGGCGAAACGCTCGAAGCCATCCAGTTTTTGCTTAATCGACTCCTGCAATCCAAAGACAAAGATGCCGAAAAAGTGATCGTCGATTGCGAACATTACCGCTCCATGCGTGAAGATCGTATCGTCCAGCGGGTGCGAGAATTGGCCGATCGGGTGCGCATCACTGGCCGTTCGCTTCAGCTCGAACCGATGAATTCCTACGAACGGCGTCTCGTCCACAACGCTTTCAAAGATGATCCTGATGTAGCGACCTGGAGCCCGTCGGATTCCGCGCGGATCAAGCAAATCACATTACTCAAGCGCCAGCCGAAGAGGGAAACCGCACAGAAAGAATAGGCCGCTACCGGAGCCTGTCCTGAGCGAAGTCGACAGAGGCGCGCGATTTGTTGTAGCGGCGCTCGATGAGCACCAGAATGAATCAAAGCGACGCCCGCAGACCGCGACTACCGATCACCGCGGAACCGCGCCGCATCTGTCCCGCTTCCTAAAGCCATTTCAGGCCGCCAACGAAACTTTTCCTGTAATGGGTTGGATCTGCCTTCGGCAGCATCCGCGATGATTTCGCCCAGCACAGGCGCGAATTTGAATCCGTGTCCGCAATCGCCCGCTGCGATGATTAACCCCGGACGTTCGGGATCGGGCGCGATCCAAAAATGTCCATCGTTCGTGTCGCAGTACAGACAGATGCGCGTGTACACAATCGGCGCGTCAGCGAGCGCGGGAAATGTGATTGATAAGAACTCGCGCAAATTCTTTTCTTCTTCGGACGTAACGGCGCGCTCGGAAGATTCGGGCGACATCTCCCGGCCGAGGCCATGGTTTGCGATTTTCACAACGCCTTCGCGGCTGAGCGGAAAACCATAATAGCCAGTCGTCGATATATCCGCGCCAAAAACCGGAAAACGTTCAGGCGCAAATAGTTCAGGTTGCCGAGGTTTAAGATGAAAGACCGGTTGTCCCGTGGCACGAAAAAACTTGCGCGTGAACGGCAGGACGTAGGGTGTCCATGCGCCGACGGCCATCACGACGATGTCGCCCGAGATCCGCTCTCCATTGTCGAGCACAATCCCAATCACGCGATCATCGCTTTCATCCAACTCAGAAAATCTAGCGCCTTCGCGCAGTTCGACACCGAGCGATTTGGCGCGCGCGATGAGCACCGCAACCACGCGAGCGCTTTCCGCATAGCCCGCTTCCAGTTCAAGAACGCCATCTTGATAAAGTTGCGCATTCCATGCCGGAAAACGTTTCCACAGCCGCGCCGAATTCATGCGCTCGATCCTATGCCCACGCCGTCCCAAAACTTTGAAACTTTCAAATTCAAAATCGCCCGGCTTCATTTCCCGCTGACGCACGAACATGACGCCGACCTCGTGATACAGCTCGACGGCAAATTCTTCATTCCATTTCCGCCAAAGCGGAATCGAGCGCTCGGCCAGTGCCGTGTATTCTGCATCAGCTCCGTACGCTGCGCGAACCGCTTTGCTGATGTCGGTGGAGGCGGCAAGAGGATGGGGAAGTGGCCCCGGGTCGACCAGAGTTACTTTGTGACCGCGCCTTCTTAACTCGATCGCGGCAGTAACGCCATTAATTCCCGCACCAACGACAATTGTTTTCGACATGTTTCGAACCCTGGCGAAGGTGGATCGGCTTCTCCGAAGATGATGCTAAAACCAATCGCTGAAGGCGCAACATGGTGCGCGAGAAAACATTGCGCAGAGAGATTCTAGGCGCCGAAGGCGCATTCATCTTGCCAGCGCGTTAAAGACAACGCGTTCCCCGTCGCGGCGCCGGGCGCTCGCCACGATAGGACACGTGGTTATGACAACGATGCAAAACGCGAACGCCGTTTTCTACTCGCGAGTGCTGCCAGTGTCATTCGAATCCGCCGCTGCTGCGGCTTGGGCGGCAAGAAATTTGCGAACGTGATTCAATTCATCTCGTGAGCCGCCAGACTTTGCCGTTTGTGCTGCCAGCTTGGCGTAGTAGCGGCTTGCATCTTCCTTGTCGCCAGTTTGTTCGGCAGCTCGCGCCGCTCCATATAATCCTCTGAACCGTCCTGGATAGATTTTGAGCGCAGCTTCGAATTCACGCTGTGCTTCCTTCGATTGGCCCAGTTCGAGCAGCAGACCGCCAAGTTGTTCGCGAATCGGAACAAACGCGCCTGGCGAAACCGGATGCTTGCCTAGAATGTCTTCGGCATTCGCGGCCTGGCGCAGCATCTGGATTGCTTCGTTCTTTTTGCCTTCGCTTGCTGCCACCCAAGCCGAAGCCGCTTGCATCTGCAGGTCAAGATGGTCCTTGAAATAGTCGAACTTTCGATCCTTCGTCGCGTCGCGTAATTCCCGCATCCGCGCGATCGCCTTCCGCGCACCGTCGAGATCGCCGGTATGCGCTCGTCCGAGCGCGCGACCATATTCGATCAGCGCTTCCATGAATGGGAACGAAGACCAGTGTGGAAGGTTCGGAACAGTCAACGCCGCGGCCGCTGCCCAATCATTCCGCTCGAATGCGTAACGTGTTGGGATGGCGGCCAGGGCGTAAGCCGCGCTGAATTCCAGCTCCGGATTTGTTTTCCGCACTCTGGCGGCAAGATCGACAATCTTCTTCGCTTCAGTGTCCTGTGCTTCCTGCAAATAAGAGTAGGCCAGGTAATCGAGAGCGTGTAACTCCTCGGCTTCGGTTGCGTCGCGGTGGCGCATAGCCGCGTAAGCGCGCGAAGCTTCGGCCGAAGCTCGATTCGCGGCGATTGATTCGTTCCACATCCCCAAACGCGTAAAGATGTGCGATGGCATGTGCAGCGCGTGAGGTACCCACGGCGCGATGGAATCATAACTCTGGGCCGCGGCCAGTCCGCGCTGGGCGAGCGCGGGATAATCGTAGCAATGGATCAGGTAATGAACGACGCCGGGATGGCTCTCATTTTGTTTCCATAGCTTTTCCAGGATGGCGGCTGCCTCGAGTTGTTTTGACAAACTCGTGTCATCGGGTGTGGCGTAACCGACAGCCAGGACCGCGAAAGCGTGGAAGGTTTGGGTTTCGAAATCGTCCGGATACTTATCGCGGAGCCGGCGCATCGCTTTTTCGTAGGCGATCACCCGATCGCGCGGTCCGACTGGTCCATGACACGATTGTCCAACCGTACCTGCGGTCGAGCTGTCCGGCGTGTTGTAATAGACGTTGAGCGCCGTGATGAATCCTCGTTCGCGATCCGTGCCGGCGTTCATCGCTATTGCTTTTTCGATGGCGGCTTTGCCCGCGCTCATTTCGTCGGGAGTGGGTGGCGTCCAAATCGGATGCCACCACGTCATGGCGATTCCCCACTGAGCCATCGCACATTTCGGGTCGCGCTCGGCCACCAACGCGAAAACACGCCGTGCCTCTTCGTAGAAGAATGAATGCAGCAACGCAACGCCACGGGCGAATTCGAATTGGACGGCAGGCGCGCACGATACCGGGAACTCCACCTTCCCCGCGGCGCGCAAATCGCCCGGTTCGGGAACAGTTGCGCATTCGACGTCGCTTATCGCTAGAAGATTACTACTGGCCAGTCCGATAAGAAAAAATATGCGACGCCAACAGCGAAACATTCTTGAGGCTACAGCCTTGTGCTTACGCCGCAAATTTGAAAATGGGCTCGGCGGCTAGGAACCCACCGCTCCGTGGACTCGCGACCTTGCGCTAAGTCACTATTCGCAGGGCGCGTTCTCGTTCGAGCAGAGTCGGATGCGAGTAATAAAAGCCGCTGTAGAGCGGATGCGGGGTGAGATTGCTCAGGTTTTTTTCGCTCAATTTGCGCAGCGCTTGAATGAGTGACTGCGCCTCTCCCATTGCCGCACGCGCGAATGCATCCGCCTCGTATTCGAAACGACGCGACAAGATGTGAATGAACGGTGAAAGCCAGAAACTTATCGTCCCCGCCAGCAGCGCAAACAGCAGCATTGCAGGGACGACACTCGCGGCAGCAAAGCCTCCCTGATACTCGAAACCAAACGCGCGGTAAAACCATTGCTGGCGCGCCAGCCACGCGATCGCGGCGAACGCCACAAAGACGCCAGCGATGGAAACGCCGAGCAACTTCAGTACGTGGCGCTTTTTGTAATGGCCAATTTCATGCGCGAGCACCGATTCCAGTTGTGGGTCAGTGAGCTGGGCGATGAGTGTGTCGAACAGGACGATTTTTCGAAAACCTCCGAACCCGGTGAAGAAGGCGTTGGAGTGGCGCGAGCGTTTGCTGCCATCCATTACGTCGATGCTGCGCGTGGGAAAATTGGTGCGCTGCGCCAGTGCAAAGAGGCGCTCGCGCAACCCTCCTTCCGGCAGCGGTGTGAACTTGTTGAAAAGCGGCATGATGACCACCGGCGCGATGAGCAGCAGGAGCAATTGAAACGCGATGACAACCGCCGCCGCCCAAAGCCACCAGTTTGCGCCAGTCCACTCGATCAGTTTCAACACCAGCGCAAGCAGCGGATACCCGAGCAGCACCGCGAGCAGAAATCCTTTCATACGATCGAGAATCCACGTCTTAATGCTTGTGGTGTTGAAACCGAATCGCTCTTCGAGCTTGAATTGGGCGTACCAGGCGAAGGGCAATCCGGGGATGCTCAACGCGATGCCTGTAACGAACAGGAAACCAGCCATCGCCAAGATCGAAGTGCCGAAGCTCGCGCTGAATCTTTCAAACGCCCATGGCAACACGCCGCTGAAAAGCACTGCGATGAGTACCACGGCGTCGAACATGCCGGCGATATCTCCAAAGCGGCTCTTGGCCAGCGTGTAATCAACCGAACGGCGATACGTCGCCTCGTCAACCATTCCGCCGAATGCACGCGGTACTTCATTCGCGTGTGCGCGAACGTGACGTTGGTTCAGCCGGCTCAGCCACAGTTCAGTGATAGTGCGCGTGAGAATCAGAACCAAAGCAGTGACGGCGAACGGCGGCATGAGAGCCATCGTACTTCTGCTCCTTTCGCGTGTTTAGTGGGGCCCTTAATTCACTCGCCGAATTCAAAAATGATTTTGCCGCCGCGCTTTCCCTGCGCCGCGTGCGTCACTGCGACTGTCGCTTCGCTTAGCGGGTAGGCCTTCTCGATTTTCGCTTTGAGCAGCCCGTGTTTTGCCATTTCAAAAAGTGGCCGGAACGCATCCATCCGCTCGGCCATCGTTGCGTTGTCGTACCATTTGTTGATCCAGATGCCGCGAAACCGCAGGTCCTTGAAAATGAGCAGACCGTTCGGGATTTTCAGGGGCTGCAAGCTCATCGCACCGAACGTTACCATGGTTGATCCGGGCGCGAGGCAATTAGCGAGACGCAATGCACTATCACCGCCGACCGAATTTAATCCCAAGCGAATCGGCGCGCCGCTCGTCGCATGTTTGACCTCCGCGCGAAGATTTTCGCCATCAACAAGCACGACATCGCCACCTTCGGCGCGCAATTCATCGATCAATTCTTCGCGGCGAACAACATTCGCAGTTTTGAAACCCAACTCGCGGCCGATTTGAATGACCGCGCGGCCCGCTGCGGAATTTGCAGCGTTTTGGATCAACCAATCTCCGCTCTTTAGATCGACATAATCATGCAGTAAACGCCAGGCCGTCATTGGGTTGATTTTTAACATTGCTGCATGAACCGGATCGATTTCCGGCGGAACCACCACCAGCTCGCTCGCTTTCACCGCAACGGCGTCGCGCCAAGTGCCGAGATTGTGCGGCAGGATCACCAGCGTGCCAGCCGTGATTGTTGAGGCGTTCGCGCCAGCATCGACCACTATACCCGCGCCCTCGAATCCAGGCGTGGCGGGAAGTTCTGGCCGCACCGGATATTTTCCTTCGATCTGGTTCAGGTCCGCCGGATTGATCGGGGCGGCTCGCATTCGCACCAGTGCTTCATCCGGCGCGGGTGCCGGCCACGGCCGCGACTCGATGCGCAGCACATCCGCCGGATTTCCGTGCGTTTCGTAAACGGCAGCGTTTATACTTTTGTTCATCAATGTCGTCGCCGCAGCATCCTCACGCTTCCGCAAACAATCTGCAAACCGGCGCGCGCATCGTACTGTTTGGTCTCGTCATCAATGTCTTCCTGGCATCAGCAAAAATTCTTGCTGGTTTGTTCGGTCACGCCTACGTGCTGATCGCCGACGGGATTGAATCCGCGTTGGATGTAGGCGGTTCAATCGTGATCTGGGGAGGATTGAAAGTTGCGGCGCGACCGCCTGACGCGACTCATCCCTACGGTCACGGGAAAGCCGAGCCGATCGCCGCGGTTGTCGTCGCCGTCGGCGTGCTGGCTGCCGCGCTTGGTCTTGCCGTTCAAAGTATGCGCGAAATTTTTCTGCCGCATCATGCGCCCGCAGCTTACACGCTCGTGGTCCTTATCGTCGCGGTAATCGTGAAGGAAATTCTGTATAGATATGTCATTCGGTTCGGCCGAAACATGGAAAGCACCGCTGTTCAAACCGATGCTTGGCATCATCGCACTGATGCCATGACTTCGATTGCCGCGTTCATCGGCATCTCTGTCGCGCTTGTCGGCGGCACGCCATGGCAAAGCGCGGACGACTGGGCGGCGCTTTTCGCCTGCGCGCTCATCGGGGCGAATGGTTACCGGATTCTTTCGCCCGCCTTGCACGAAATTATGGACACGGCGCCGCGCGGTCCGATTGTCAACTCAGTTCGAAATGCTGCTGCCGCCGTCCCCGGCGTAATCGAAGTCGAAAAGTGCCTGATTCGGAAGATGGGTCTGGATTTTTATGTCGATCTTCACGTGGGAGTAAACGGCAGCATTTCCGTGCATGAAGGGCACGCGATTGCGCATCAAGTAAAAAGAGCGATCCAGCAAAGTGACGCGCGCATCGCCGACGTGCTCGTTCACATCGAGCCGGCGCAAACGAAACTGTAGGGGAAGCGGTTCGCTTCCCATGGACGACAGCGTCGTCCCCTACAGTTGGTCGCTCTGCAAGATAGAAACAATTGCGTTCGCCAAAATCTCCCGTGCTTGTGCGATGTTTCTTGCAAAGGCAATGAGCCGGGCAATGGCGCTCGGATGCTTCAAAAGATGCAAGCCCAAGTTCATGATGCTGGTTCGCTGCCGCTCAATGTCGAACAGAACTTTTGCTGGAGCAGGAAAAGGTTCCCGTGGTGTGTCGCTAATCACGCGAAGCGAGAGCAGCGGAATGGCGCGCTCGGCGCATGCCCGCGCAATGAACTCCGTCTCCATATCGACTGCTGCCACGTCTGGGGGTTGCGCGATCTTGTTCCGCTCTTCACCCGATTCGATCATGGACGGCACTGTCAAAAGATCGGCGGTATGGATCGACAAACTTGAGAGGGCCGAGCGCGCCGCGCTCAGTTCAACCGTCGAGAAATTTCTCGCCAGCAACAGATCACCCACATGCAATTGATCGTCTAGTGCTCCTGCAAAACCTGCGCTAATCAAACAATCGAACTCCCGATCTTGAAGAAACTTCCGCATCTGCCGCCGGCAGACCTTTTCCCCGACTCCGGTGTGAAAAACCTCGATTGCGTGATCACTGATCTCGCCGCTGACCGTCTTAATACCATTGCGATCGCTTCGGCGTTTGTTGTGGAGAGAACGCAAGAACCTCGAACTTTCCGCCGGCAAAGCAAACGTGACCGCGATCATCCGCGCCAGGCGCTAAGGTGTGACCGGCTCAACGACTTGCACAACGAAGCTCTTCTTCTCGGAGCTCGCCGCAGTTGTTTCAGTAGGCGAAGGCGTCGATGAGTTTGCCAACCCTCCGGCAATCGAGGCAATCGCCGCGCGAAATTCCGCTTCGCGATTGGATGGAAGATCAACAAGAACGCCGAGGCGATGCTGGTCCGGCAATCCTTTGGTAGCGGAACCGCCAAATTGGATGGCGATCGTCACGACTTCATTCGCAACAGCATCCAATCGCCCGGGAGTTGCGGAGATCGTGAGTTCGCTCACACCCAGCGGCGCCGGCGTGAGTGTGGCCGCCGCGTGCTCGATCGATTTCGTAATTTGTTGTCGCATTTGCGTTTCAAGCAGTGCGCGATTTGGATTTTTGGTTTCGTGCCTTGCGATCAACCAGAGGCCCGCGCCGACGTTGACGCCCATGAGAATGATAAACGCCACACCCACACGAAGCGCCATTTTTCGGCCGCGCGCCGAAACATCCACTTCGCCGGGTAGCAAAACCTCCCGAGAATCATCGCGCATGCCCGCGTGAATTTGTCGCGCGATCGCTAGCTCGCGTTGTAATTGCTGGTCTAAGACCAATCGCTGCTCCAACGCTATTCGATCTGCTGTGGATAATCTGCCGTCGAGATAATCGAAGAGATTATCAGGATTCATGCATTGCCGACTGGGGAAGCGTGACGCGATACCCCGTCACACGCAATGCCGAAGTAGGACGACATGCGACTCATCGCTCTAGTGGCAGACGGTCGGCGGTGACTAATCGCTTAGTGTTGTTTGGTGAGCCACCCGAGCAGCTTCATTTGCTCTTTCCCAGGGTGGAAATAGAGTCGCTGTCGTGGCCGAAGACCGTCAGGCTGACGCGCGGACGCCTAGACGATGGTGGCGTCGCGCGGCGACGGCGCTTGCTTTATGCGTGGCGCTCCTCGCGCTCTTTCATCGTCCGCTTCTATTAGGCCTCGGCCGGCAGTTGGCGCTGCGTTACGCTACCGGCGAGAATCTAAAGGCAAATTTTCGCCTAGAAGGTAACCCCTTTACGAATCTCACGGTGCGGAATTTTCATGCCTTTCCGACCGGGCCTTCAGCGGTGGAATCAATCGACATCGATTATCTCTAT
>WNGG01008393.1_pt1 | contig 11377 bp, 8 predicted proteins | sample 5400661 | NCBI WGS metagenome assembly WNGG01 (sample SAMN13153372, study PRJNA577476) | soil metagenome | isolation source: 100 cm soil or saprolite under Garry oak tree replicate 1 | place: USA:California | collected 2016-06-15 | reverse complement strand
CGGTTATTCAGGTTGTTCTCTCCCGAGGGTTAGCAGGGCATTGTTCTGTGAGATTTGTGGGAGCGAGATTGTAGGCAGACCAGGAAGAGCTCTGGTCGAAGGGGCAACGTTGGTCGTCTGCAGCGACTGCGCAGGTCTCGGCACATCACTACCCGGATTCCCAGAAAGACCGCGAGCTAGAAGCCCGATGATGCCGAGAGTGGTGCCTGGTAGAACTAGTGTGGACAGGCTCCCGCGGACGATAGACGAATCCGAACTCCTAGACGGTTTTCCACGGATTATCAAACAGGCACGGGAGAAGCTTGGGATGTCTCAACAGCAACTCGCGTTCAAGGCCAAGGAGACGGTGACCATGATTCAGAAGATTGAGCTTGGAAAAATGCAACCTCCGATGAGGCTTGCAGTAGAACTCGAGCACATCCTCCGTGTCAAACTCGTCGCGCCTAAGGAAGAGGTTGAGATCCCAACCCCGCCGATCAAGCAGACCGGTGATGATGGTCCCACACTGGGCGACGTGGCGATAGTTCGTCACAAGGAAAATTCGCGCCCGGGGCCATAGACCAACAGCGGGTCTCCTCCGAAGGGACAGATTACCTAGCTAGCAGAGTGCGAAACCTGTCTCACGATCTTACCTTCCTTCGAAGGCACGATCTGCAACTCTGAGCCTGGAAAGTCGAGATCAAACTCGTCATGCGAGTGGTACCAGTCGAGAAATATTGCTAGTGCTCCAACCTCGCTCATCGGTTGGCTGGTAACGGAGACGTTCCAGTCGGCAAGCTTGAACATTTCACCAGGCATCTTTTCGGACCCGACGACCACTAGCAAATCCTCCCTGACCGCTTGAACTTCGCCTATGATCTTGGGAAGCGACAAGCCGTATGCTGTGAGGTGAACTATCTTGCCACCCCGACTCTTCCAATCGCGAATTACACGCCTCCATTCTGGCCCAGTCTCGACATGGAATGTTCCCCCGAATCTCTTGATGACCTCCCTGACCGAGGATTCCACTCCCCTGTCCTGCCTATTCGCAATTATTACCCCTGAGGCCCCTAACGCCCGGGCTGTAAGACAAACATGGGTGGTCATTCGAGAGTCTCTGAAGACCCTATGGCCCATCCGTAGGACCATCACCCTAGCCAAGAACCATCTCTCTTCGTGCGTGTTAGGGCATACATTAAATTCCAGAATGGCACATTATAGTATATCAGGGGTTTTGAGAGGGTATGGCTTCTAACCATGACGATCTTGCACGACTGGCAAGCTTCTTCGGCGGAGAGGAAGCCATCAATGTCGTAAAGGCTCTCTACGCTGCCGGCGTTACAACTGACGACGTGATCGCCAACCAAGCAAACGTCCGGCTTAACACTGCACGGAAGATTCTCTACAAGCTCTACGACCACGCGCTAGTCACTTGTACGAGAAGCAGGGACGAGACTACTGGCTGGTTTATCTATCACTGGAAACTCCAGCCTGACCAGCTAGACGCTTTCGTGAGAAGCAGGAAAAAGAAAGCGCTTGAGAAGCTTCGCGAGCGGCTCGAGTATGAGAAGGGACATAGCTTCTTCATGTGTCCTGGGTGTGAGAACGTCAGGGTGACATTCGAGGAGGCCATGGAATCGGCCTTCAGGTGCAGCGGCTGTAATGGTCAGTTGACGAATGAAGATAACGGGAAAATTATCCAGGTCCTAGAAGATTCTGCTCGAAGACTAGAGTCAGATCTTTCAGAACCTCCCTCGTTCTAAGGACGAATCGCTCCTTGTCAACGGGCTGGGACACGGCCAGCCTAGCTGAGAAAATTCCTGAACAAGCATCTCGAAGAGGACTGGGGCCCCTTCGAAAATTTCTAGACGATGAAGCTCGGGGACTGCGGGTCGAGTGGGAGTTTTCCCTCAGAAAGGGATGGTTGGAAGTTAGAGCGAAAGGTGAAGATGCAGAAGCATTTCTGAATTTTCTCGGAAATAAGTTCGGTAAGGTGCCCGTTGAGTCGTCTCATGTTGAGAAGTGGGACGCCGCTAGAGGATACGTTGCAAGTTCAGGGAAGGTCGGGTTTGGTGTGTACGTCGACATCGGAGTCTTCGAACCGGTCGCTCGAGATGGCCTGTATCCGCTTCATCGCATGAGAGCCCAGCTTACAGACGGTGTATCAAAATCATGCCGTGAAATTCTCGACGAAAACGGACTGGTCGATGATTTTCCAGTCGCAGTCAGGGTTATCGGTGTGGAGAATGAGAGGATCAGTGTGGAATTGTCAGATGAGACGCGTGAACTTCTGGCGTCATGGCATCAACTACCATTCGACAGAGTAGTCGCTATCGGCGTGTCAGGATCCGAGGCGGAAAGGGCAGTTAAGACGGCAGGACTATGGTTCGACGTGATTAAGATCGAGCCACTCTCAATGTTTGCCCAGTGTCTTGTGTGCAAGATCGGAACGGATGCGCCAGGCGTGATCTCTAAACTCGGTAACCGTCTCCGTGGGGTGAGACTTGCCTCTGTCAGAGCAATTTCGCCCGTTAGACTCACCAAACTCAGCCGTACAGCCATGAAATCATAGACCATCAGATACTTCCAGTTTTTAAGCTCCGGAAAAAGCGCATTCACTGGTGCCTAGCTTCGCAGCTAGTGGAATGTGTCCCGAACTTTAGCGAAGGTCGCCGACGAGACGTCATTGAAAGCATCGCAAACGCTGTTCGCTCAATCGACGGAGTGACTCTACTAGACGTTGAATCAAATGAGGATCACAACAGATGCGTCATCAGTTTCGTGGGAGAGCCTAACCATGTCAAACAAGCGGCGATGGCGGCAGCAAGAAAAGCTGTAGAACTAATCGACCTGAACAAGCACAAAGGCGAGCATCCGCGGATGGGTGCCGTCGACGTGGTCCCGTTCATTCCGCTCACAGGGACCAGTATGGAGGACTGTGTCAGGCTAGCCAGGGAGTTTGGAAGGGAGTTTGCAGAAGAGTTTCAGATACCAGTTTTTCTGTACGAAGAAGCCTCAACTAGACCCGAACGGCGCAACCTGGCTGACATCCGTTCCGGGGAATTTGAAGGACTCCGCGAGAAGATTGGAAAAGACCCATCCAAGAATCCAGATTTCGGACCCGGGAGGATTCATCCCTCCGCCGGAGCGACGGCGATCGGCGCGAGAGAGATTCTAATCGCATACAACGTGAACTTGGGGACCCAGGATATTGAGATTGCCAAGAGAATTGCACGCGAACTGCGCTCCAAAGACGGTGGACTAGCTTTCGTCAAAGCGCTAGGGTTTGAGTTGAAGGAACGAGGAATTGTCCAGGTCTCAATGAACCTGACTAGTTTCAAGCGGAGCGAGATGTTCAAGGCCTACGAGATGGTAAAGTTGTTCGCCGACCGATATGGAGTCCCGGTGATCGGAAGCGAGATCGTCGGACTGGCCCCTATGGAGGCTCTCGTTGACACGGCTGAGTTCTATCTGAGACTGGAGAACTTCAGCCCAGAGCAGGTGTTGGAGAAACGCCTGTTCCAGCCTCGCCAGTCAACATTGACAGACCAGAGCCTCACAGTATTCAGCGAAGAGGTAGCGTCAAAGAAACCGGCTCCAGGCGGAGGCAGTGTCTCAGCCTACATGGGCACGCTTGGTGTAGGCCTAGTCTCAATGGTCGCGAGAATAACACTAGGTAAGAAAAACGTAACTGAGAAGGAAAAGCTAGAACAGATTCTCGAAAAGGCGGAAGGACTTCGGCGAGAACTGTTGGACCTCGTTGTTGAGGACACTAGGGCATTTGATTCACTAATGCAGGCCCATAAACTCCCCAAGGAAAACAAAGACCGTGACCGACAGATTCAGGAAGCCACAATGAAGGCTGCGGAAGTCCCGCTGAGGACGTTGGAGAAATCTGTTAACAGCCTAGCTCTTGCTCGCGAGATGGCACAGCTCGGCGCCCGGAGTGCCCTATCGGATGTGGTGACAGCCGCGGAGGCTGCAAGAGCCGCGGTTGAGGGAGCAGCGAGCAATGTACTGATCAATCTTCGAGACATAAGCAATGCCAAATTCGTGGAAGCTGCGTCAATGAAGGTTAGCCAGACTAGGAAGGGGGCTCTGCAGCTTGAGTCTGAAACGAGGCGAATCGTCGACTCTCGACTTGAGAACTCAGCGCTAGTACAAGCTTAGCTGTCTTCAAGGATCGAAGCGAAACGGGTCTTCTATCCGACCTGTGAGACCCGAGTTTTCTTGCTTGCGAAGTATCCGGTAAATGGATTTTCCGTGAATCCTATCATGCCAGATGAACCGTCGGAGGATCTTCTTCAGAGTCCACTCTTCATCACGAACATTGAAGACTGCTGAGTTGCCGGTTTGGTTGAATAGCTCTTCGAGCCGCGCTAAACAGTTTCGCCTTATCCCTAGAAAGTTGTCGCGAGTCTCTTCGGGAAGGCCAAGTCCAGCTCTTGACAAGTAGTACTTCTGAGTTCGATTTACATGCTCGAAGATCTCCCGAATTGTCTTCGGAGCCTGCCCGTTGAAGGTCAAACGTATTCTAGCCGTATCAACCCAGTCCTTTAGCTCGGAGGCTGCGTAGATTCGGTCAAATGTTTCGCCGGAGTAGATCGCGAGATCCGCGAGAGTCTTGAATTCCGCTTTACCCATGACCCCACGATCAGCATCTAGAAGGATCTCGCCGTCAGCATCTTCAACGTGAAGTTTGCAATTATGCCTCTGGACCACCATTACTTCGCTTGGCGGCTCGGAAGGGTTTCGCGCCCATCGAGAGTAGGCAGATGCTTCGGCGTGGACCTTTGATAGAGCATTCCTCTCGGTCTCTCCTCTTACGAAGGCCCCGGGAAGTTCGATCATGAACCCCAAGAACCCAAGACCGTTAGTCTCTAACCCTACTGAAAGAGTCTTGCCGGGCGAACTGAATCTTGAGAGGGCTCTTGTGCCAGACACGGTTGACAGTGTCTCGAACCTCCGGGAGATCTGGGGGACCGTGTTTGAAGGGGGCGCGTTTATGTTTCTATCTGGGCGAGCCCTGTCATTCTGTCTGCCCAGAGCATCAGAGGCGCAATGAGCATGGTCAGCTCTCTTCCTTCCCTGGTGAGATGATATTCGACTCGGGGTGGAATTTCTGGAAAGGCCTCTCGTTTTACGAGATGAGACTGCTGAAGATCTTTGAGAACTTCGGTCAGCGTCTTCGCGCTTATTCCTTGAAGGTGTCCTTGCAACTGATTGAAGCGTAATGTCCCGCTGTTGCCGAGCTGGGCGAGCACGCACAGAGTCCATTTCTTGCCTATGATGTCTATCAAACCCTCACAGGGGCAGGGGCAGACGCAGCAGGGTTCTCCCTCTCTAATCCTAACCATTCTGTTACCTTGTTACTCTAAGGGAACTTGGCCGTTTAAATACTTACCCTTGGTAAGTAATGTGACTAACCGAGGTGAAGTGAATGAGCTGTAATTGTGACTGCCGCAGCACAGAATGCCAATGCGGATGCTGCGGCGGACCGGCAACCGCCAATACAAGGTAGCCCCGCGAGGAGTATTCTCAGGGAGCACGAGTCCTACTGACTAGTCCCACTTTTTCCTAGTAAGGTCATTGAAATCAGTCACTGTGTCGTTGTTCCCAAACATTACTGTTCCACCGGCCGCTCGAGGACCATTTCACGTAGACACGGGCCCCTATGACTGTATCGCCTGTTGAGGAGGTGCCGTGGCGGTATCGGTCAAGGCAGCCAGCGGATTTAGACTGCCTCCATTGTTAGAACTAACTCGATAGAGAATCTAGGGTCCACAGGAGGTCGTATTACCATACAACGTACGCGGAATAGCTTTCAAAGAATGTACGACGCTACTTCATGCCCATCTACACCGTGAGAGCCCGAATGATCTCCGCCTGCTTCTCAATCTTCAAATTAGCATAGTACCCTCTACTGTCCTCATAGAGAACTACACTCATCGGGTTTGCAGAGCATTGTGCAAAACCGCCCAAAAGCTCGACGGTCAGCTGGAGAATACTCCAGAAAAGGTCGTCAACGGACTGTGCGTCGAAGCCTTAAGGCCAATGATAAGCTAGTATCACACCTTCCGGGACTAGTCACTCGGCAATCTGCATGTGACACAGCTTTGATTGCAAACAATAGCAAGCGTTTGTCATAGTTCCTATTGTATCAGGGGCCGAAAATATCAGTTCACGAAAATGTTCCATGTCGGAACATGACTTATCAGCACTGGGCACCACCTGAACATCTCTGTAACGGTTGATACTATTCTAAACGGTGATACTTTCGGACCAAGTGTGCATCCTCAGAACTGATCAGGAGGCGAAGCTCCTATTTGACGATATGAGACGGGAGATTCTAAGGCTTCTAGCCAAACAAAACCTCACCCCAAGCAAACTCTCAACGATGCTGGGTCTCTCCGCCCCCACGGTAGGACACCATCTTAGCGCGCTAGGGCGATCCGGACTCGTTAGAATCGTTGGCCGGGAGCCCGAGACTCATGGAATAATGCAGACCTTCTATAGCGCAACAGCACAGGCATACATTATCGAAACAGGGAAGCTCTCGCCGGTAGTGCGACGTTATTTCATGCCTGCGAGGATAGAGCGGACAAGGGGTATGCTCGCAGCACTATCGCTTAACTCGACTGACGGGTTCGAATTGTCCTCAAAAGTGGTAGAGAGGATGACGGAGGAGCTTGCTTTCTTCGTCTTGGAGAGCGCTGAGCATCGTCCTGGTCCAAAGGTGGAGGCAGACCCTGAGGCTATTATCAACAAGATCTACGGAGAAGCTCTATCAAACCTGATTAAGACGAAACCTGGGATATTTTCTCGCCTCAGCCTGCGCCTTCCGACACGCCTACTACAAGAACGAGACTAGAGATTCAACCTCTTACCAAACGCTCTGCCTAACTCGTAGTCACGACATTCCTTCAGCTGAGCCTCTTCGTTGATGAACTACGGCGGTTTCGCTGATTGTCGATGACATTTCGTGTTTGATGCCCAGCCTTCCGAGATGCAAAATTCCGATTCAGGGTGAACTGTGAACGAGGTGTTCTTCTGCGGGAATTACAATGGTTACCTGGCTGTCGGTCTTGGATATTTCCGGCTTGAGGCCTAGTTTTCCAAAGAGCTCCTTTGCAGCCTCCTCATAGTAGATCGAGTGTTTCATCCCTCTTTCATGCCTGATGAACAGGGTGTACGTGTTCCCTTCATAGACATGGCCGAAGTGGAACAGCGTGCCATATCTGGAGCCTAGAAGGTCTAGTGCTTTCAAGACGGTTGGGAGGTCGAACCTCTTGAACCAGAAGGTGATGAGTTCTGGGGCGAGGCTGTTGCCATACTGCGAGCCCAGTTCGCGGGCCTGTTTGTCGGTCAGCATGTTGAACAATTTGGTGATGGTCAGGCTGGTTACTGATAACAGGCCGAACCTTTTGGCGAAGACTTCCATTCGACATATCTTCTTAACGCACGATTGACGACGGCGTTGACGCTGGTCTTCTCTTTCTCGGCCAGCGAACTGACTCCCTCGAAAATGTCAGAGTCTATGAGGAACGTCGTAGGGACAGAAACGCACGGACCTACCATGAAACTTCACTGAGGACCCATTTCGGTTCGTTCTCTGCGGCAATCCTTGGCCCCTGTCCCGAACCTCTTAGAGGCCTGACCATCGAAGTCGGATAATAACGATTAGCCTAGAGGCTAAGGACCCTCTCGTAGGGTGTCTGAGTGAGAAAAAGGAGAAAGTGTGCTGGTCCTGCTAGAACGCGAAGTTCTGTAGGACCCACTTGTTGGACTGCATTGTTACAGGAAGGGTCTGGGTGGCTCCGGTGTGCAGTGTTACCTTGACTGTGTAGGTGACTTTGGACCCGTTGTACTTGTAGATGTATAGGTACACTCCGTTCGAGTCTGTGGTCGTTATGCCTAGTAGGTTGCCGTTGTTGTCGGTGATCTTGACTGTGGCGCCTGCGATGGGGGCTCCCGTGGCTGCGTTGGTGACGACGCCTGCGAAGCCTGGGTCCTTCTTGAAAATATTGACGCTAGTTGGTGATGAGCTGGATGGTGTTCCGTCGACGAAGGAGAACGAGTAGGACTGTGGGCTGTTAATCAGTGCGTAGGTGCTCGGTACTGGTCCTTGTGCGCATGGGCTAGTGTTGGAGGCGGCGCATGGGGCTGTGCCTGGTGAGATCTTGTTGAAGTCGAATCCTTTGAGACCGTACTGTAGGTGTATTGTCACGTAGACAAGTCCTGTCGCGGGTATGTTGCCTGATACCGTAACGGTTGTAGTGGTGACTCCGACGGTGGGTGAGCTGCCGTAGTCGCCGAGGAGAATTACCGGGTGTCCGCTGGTGGACAAGTGGCCGCCTGTTGTGGATACTGCGAAGTTGCCGTTCTGGTCGAAAGCAGGCTGGAAGCATCCGTTGACCAGGTTGAAGCTGCTGCTGACCTGTATTGGGAAGGCACCGTTGGTTACGAACGGGTAGGGTATCTGGATCGACAGCGTCACCGGAGTCGTTGGAGCTCCAGCGTCGAAGACGTTGTCGTAGAACTGGCCTGGGTTGGTTGAGACTATTTCGAACGCGCTCGGGTTCGCCGGGTCATTGATCAGGATGATGTTGAACTGGTTGTTGGGCAGCGAGCAGAAGCTCGTGTCGGTAAGTATGTTGCCGCACGCGGCGACAGTCTTGCTCGAGGTGGCTCTGACACCGTTAGCATCTGTGACCGTTAGGACGACCGTGAAGGGTCCTGGTGAGGTGTATGTGCGGGTTACCGGGTTGCCTGTTCCTGTCTGGCTGTCGCCGAAGTTCCAGCTGTACGAGTAGGGTGTTGTACCACCTGATACTGTGGCTGTGAACTTTACGCCAAGCGCACCTACACATGCCGAGGTGAAGCTCGCGATTAGGGGTTGCGGATTGACAAGTACGGTCGTGGAGCCTGTTGCCTTTACTCCGTTAGAGTCGGTGACGTTGTATCTTAGAACATATGATCCCTTGACTGGTTTTGTTACGGTGAAGGAGCCTGTTCCCGTGTAAGGCGAAGTTCCGCCTGTAGCCGACACCGTGCAGTTGAACGGCTTCCCTGCTGTTATGCCTGAAGTCGGGCATGTGACCGTTACGACCAGAGGTTGTGCTGAGACGCTGACTGTGGCGGACCCGGTTGCAGAGACCCCGTTCGAGTCTTGTATTGTGAAGCTCACGGCAGAGCTGCCTTTGACGGGCCGTGTAATGCTAAAGCTTCCTGTTCCAATGTAGGGCGAGGTACCACCGGTTGCGCTGACTGTGCAGCTGAAAGGCTTGCCCGCAGTGATTCCGGACGAGGGACATGATACGGTTATTACTAGTGGTTGTGGCCCGACTGTGACAGTTGCTGAGCCGCTTGCGCTGGCTCCGTTGGAATCGGTGACAGTGAACCTCTCGGTGAATGTTCCCTTTACGGGCTGAGTGACGCTGAATGTCCCTGTTCCGGTGTAAGGTGTTGTCCCGCTGGTTGCGGAGACTGTGCAATTGAAGGCCTTACCGGCGGTTACGCCTGACGATGGGCAGCTGACAGTCACGCCTAGTGGCTGGGCTGCGACTGTTACGCTTGCTGACACTGGTGCGGATGCTCCGTTGGCATCAGAGACAGTGAAGCTTTCGGCGAACGTTCCCTTCACTGGCTGTGTTATTGAGAAGCTGCCAGTTCCACGGTATGGTGCAGTTCCACCCGTCGCAGAGACCGTGCATGTGAACGGCTTGCCTGCACTAACGCCCGAAGATGGACAGGTTACGGTGACGACCAGGGGCTGCGGTAGGACTATGAATTGAACGTTGACAGTTGCCCTAGCGCGGTTCGCGTCCGTCACGATTCCGTCGATCGAGTAGGTTCCTTTCACTGCGAAGAAGGTCGTGAAGGTTGGGCCTGTGCCGTCTATGGTCCCGTCCTTGCCAACATCCCAGGCGAACGAGTAAGGCGAAGTGCCTCCCGAGGCACTAGCCTGGCAGTTCGTAGCCTTGCCAGCCGTTCCCGGATTGCATGTGACGGTGATCGTAAGTGGCTGAGGAATGACGGTGACGCTTATCGAGCCTGACGCAGTGACGCTGTTCGAGTCCGTGACCGAGAAGGTTTCGGTGAAAGTACCCTTGACGGGCTGGGTAACCGTGAAGCTGCCTGTGCCAGTGTATGGCGGTGTTCCACCTGTTGCAGAGACTGTGCAGCTGAAAGGCTTGCCAGCCGTGATGCCTGCAGGTGATCCGCAAGTGACGGTGACAGTCAATGGTTGAGCGATGACGGTCACACTTGCTGAGCCCTGAGCAGAGGCGCCGTTGGAGTCGGTGACACTGAATGATTCTGTGAAAGTTCCCTTGACTGGTTGAGTGACAGTGAAGCTTCCAGTGCCTTGGTAAGGCGCTGTTCCACCGGTTGCAGAGACGGTGCAGTTGAACGGTTTACCAGCGGTCTGGCCTGAACCGCAACCAACTGTCACAACAAGTGGCTGTGGAGCAACAGTCACACTCGCAGAACCAGAAGCAGTGATGTGGTTAGCGTCGGTAACATTGAACTTCTCAGTGAAAGTACCCTTGACAGGCTCAGTCCTACTGGCCGATCCAGTACCAGAGTAAGGAGCAGTACCACCAGTGGTGGACACAGTGCAACTGAACGGTTTGCCTGCGGTTATCGCGGCACTGGATGATCCACACGATACAGTTACGACTAGAGGCTGTGGGACCACGTTAACATTGGCTGAACCGGTTGCTGTGATACCGTTAGCGTCTGTTACACTGAAGGTTTCAGTGAATCCTCCTTTGACCGCCTCAGTGACAGAGAACGTCCCGGTGCCGGAGTAGGGTGTCGTACCACCAGTGGCCGAGACAGTGCAATCGAACGGCTTACCAGCCGTAATCACGCCGGTAGAGGATCCACAGGTGACCTTTACGACGAGAGGTTGTGGAGCGACGTTGATGCTCGTGGAGCCTGTTGCTGTGACACCGTTGGCATCAGTTACGCTGAGTGTTTCAGTGAAACCTCCCTTGACGGCCTCAGTTACGGAAAACGTGCCAGTTCCCGTGTAGGGCGCAGTTCCACCAGTCGCTGAGACAATGCAGGCAAACGGCTTGCCCGCTGTGATGGCGGTGCCGGTCGATCCGCAGGTCACGGTTACAACTAGGGGCTGTGGAGCGACGTTTACACTTGCAGAGCCTGACGCGGTGATGCCGTTAGCATCGGCAACACTGAACGTCTCGGTAAACGCTCCCTTGACAGGTTCGGTCAAGGTGAATGTTCCAGTGCCCGTGTAGGGCTGGGTTCCGCCGGTTGCAGATACTGTGCAGCTGAATGGTTTACCCGCCGTTGCGCCTGTATCGCAGTTTACAGTCACGACCAATGGCTGAGGAGCGATGGTCACACTTGCAGAGCCAGTGGCAGTAACCCC